>CXWL01121528.1_pt1 | contig 34018 bp, 25 predicted proteins | sample 590931 | NCBI WGS metagenome assembly CXWL01 (sample SAMEA3498368, study PRJEB10139) | groundwater metagenome | biome: water well; material: biofilm material | place: Germany | collected 2015-04-27
GCGCACACCCTTGAAATTCAACAGTACCCAGGACAGGTCAAAAGGCGAACGTCTCAGGTATTGAAGCCGTCGCAGACTGTCGTTTCGCACGGCGCACATCCTGCCGAAAATTCATAAATGCGCGTTTGTCACTGGGCGAATTCGGGACTGTCAAAACCGTTATTCCTGCAGGTGAATAAAGTCGGCCGTGCTTTCCGCCGCGACAAAATGACCAGCCTTCGCGAATAAGTTGACGCACCAACATATGGACTTCCTTACCTGAACTGTATCTCACGATTTTTGCTCCAACAGTTCACTAGCGTAGCGCGAACAAAACTTCGCCGCAGAAACATTTACCTGAGAAAAAGCATGGGCAGCACCAACGTCCAAAATGGGATCGCTGTATCGATATCCTTTTTCCCCTGGGCTATTCTGGAAGAACCGACCATGCGGATCGATCATAATGTAGGACTCAGTCATGTCAACGTTATCCTCGATACGTATCCCATGATCAATGCCAACGTGACGCTGAACGAAAGTGTTAAACTCAAAATCAGATACAGCCAGATCATCCGTAATTTGGGGCAGCATGCGCAGAATTTTCCATTTATCTGGTGCCAGACTGCAAATCAACAAGCTCATATCCTCTTGCCAGTTCAATGCGTTGACGACAGTATTGATTTTTAGCCGAAGCTGGGGGTTGATCTTTCGCCCCATAGTAATCATATCGGCCATCTCACGAATGGACAGCGTGCGCAATTGACGATCAGCGCGTCCAATGGCCAAATTGTTTTTTTCATTTGAAGAATCCAAGCTTAGCCCCAGAATGGCGAGATGGGGTGCCAGAGTCCTCATCAAGACCGGAGTCATACGACTCCCGTTGGTAATAATGGAAGCCTCAATACCTAGCCGCCGGACATGCGTGATCGCTTCCACTAATTTTTCAGCATACAGTAGAGGTTCGCCACCAGCAAAATTCAAGCGAAGCGATTCCCAGTCCATGTTCTGACGCAATGGATTGTGTAGATTACACGAATTAAAAAAACGTCCGACTTCCTCGATCAATGCCTTAGTGGCAGCACTGTCGTGGATCAATTCCGTCTTCAGGCCATTCTCATCCCACTTCGCGTAACAATAACTACAGCCGTAATTACACACTTCAGTGATATGCCAATTGATGACGAGTTCACCGGCATGAATTGTTGGGATAAAGTTCATGGAACACTCCTATTGGAAAAATGTGCTCTCACTTTGCCAAAGTAATTATGAGGAAACCATGAAACTTCTCGTGCCCCCCCTGCGAAGGTTGGATTGACATTCGCCCAAAGATCACACCACATGGAAATCAAAAAAAGGGGGGGTACGAGATGTTTCCGTGACGTCAGAATGATGATATGAGAATATTGTTACAAACGAACCAACAGGAGCTGCAAACACATGGCCACCATTCCGTCATTCGAAACCCTTTTACTCGAAATCCATCAGAGCCTAGGAGCTGTCTCTTACCAAACTAAGGTCAAGGACAAATTCGCCAACCTCGGCATGCCACTTAGCAATCATACTGAAATGATGCGAGACGTTCTCCACGCAATCTTCAACAGTCTGGATATGGATGAGTCAGCCCGCCTTGACGCCACTAAGTCTATGATCGAATGGGAGGGCTTTCACAAAGCCGTAGAGCTAAAAACATGGACATCAAATACCGACCAGCGCCAAGTGCTTTGGCATCTTCTCGGTTACTCGTATGTTCCAGCCCTTGCTCGCAGGATAGCGTTCTGGAATCTCGATGGGGCGTTCGACAAAGGAATGCCAGGTGGAAAATTCTGGTTCATGCCTCACCTCAACACCACTTCAGGAAAAATCGAATTACCAGTGCCTCAAGTCGTAGATTGGCTCGTCGATTTGCTGGGAACCACCATAAATCAGGTAAAGGGTGGTCTAGGAAGCAGTAAAAATAGCGATGGATCCCAAGATTCGATAGAAAAAAGCTTGAGCAACTGGAAAAATGGCCTGATTCCTCGCATCAGTTCAATCGGAGACTACTTTCCCGACGATACAAAGCTGGAGTTTCAAGGCGTATTTGAGGTCGAAGACGTTCTTCATGATGAGGAAAAATTCAAATTGGCGCTGGCTTTCATTCAGACAAAAAAAATATCTGCAGATGACCTTCGCAATCAAATTCCGATGACACAAATTGGCCGACTGGAAGCAGTTCTGGATCAGTCCGCCACCGATGACGAAAAGCAGGCGTTTGTCCGACTACTGCTGACTCGCTACGCAAAACCAAGCATGCACATCATTCGGCAACGACTCCTAGTCGCCCGCATGGTTCAGGATGGATACCGAAGATTGCTGAAATTTCTCTGCCCCGGTGTGGAGGACACGTGTGCCGACCCAATTCAAAACAAGCTGTTGCAACTGGCAGAAATATTCGGCACCATTTACAACCTGACCGTTGATGCATGGAAAAATTCCGACACCCAGGAGCAAGAAGACATACAGTTTGAATCACGGCTTGCGCCATGGGACAAGGCGGATATCTTTCTTTCGATCTTGCCATCACTAAAAAACAGAACGCATATTGCGCTGGCAGAATTACTAACTCGCCGGTTTACCAAGCTCGCCGACGGCGCCGCGCTGGAAGACCTTGTCGGACTGGACATTGAATCTGCCCAAGCGATCAATACCTTCAAATGTTTGCGGTTGAAGGAGGAGAATGAAGAAAACGTTCGTATCCATCAGTTGATCCAAAAAATCCATGCCAGTTCTCCTTGGCGAGCGCTCCAGAATGAGACCAGCTATGAGGTCGTGAGCCGAGTTGCAACGCATGCTTCACTAACTGCGAAAGTCAAATTGGCAGCGATTCAACGGCTGCGGGAGTTGGCTGCGACGCCTGCCGAAATGGTTGGTGTCAGCGTCATTGAACTTTCAGAACTTTTGAATTGCCCACTCAAGGATAGGCCAAAAGATGCACAAAAAAGAGTCGAAGCGATCCTTGAAGAAACCGAACTCAGTGCAGGCAACGAAACGTGGAAAGCACCTCTGCTACGGTTCCGTGCAAAACACTTGCTCGCTCAGGGTGAATTCGAGTCCGCAAAAAAAATATTTCGAGCGGCACTGGAAGCCTGTTCAGAAAGAAATTTCGGCTCGCTGCGCGGTGAAATCGCTAGAGATACGCTTGCAACTGAAGTCGCCAATCATGGTTTAATTCCAGGAAATCATCAAAAATACCATCGCAATATGGCGGCCTATGGCATGCTTCCAGATAAAGCGGAATCATTGGAAGACACGGCAGTATGGGTGTCCGAATATTTTTGGGACGATCTTTACAGGCCTTACACTGGAACAGAGAGTTTAAAACCACTGGCAAAAAAACAAGCAGAAGCTTTCATCAATGAGGCGCTTCCAATCATTTTTGAAGCCGACTGGGATGAGCTGAAAACATGGATGAAACGCCATACCAAAACACTTCGCCAAGGTACTATCAGAGAGGTCAGGGGCAATACTGTTCTCATGGCATGGTTGAAGATGCGGGATAACGTTGTACAGAGCCTGACAATAATGCGTTTTAAAGCATCACCTGGTCTGCACGGCGAGCTAGAAAAAATGGAAAAAGCTTTAGACAATTGGCATCATGCAATTCAATTGCTGGTTGAAACATGGCCAAAGCAGGCTAACATCGCAGACTTCAAAGGTCAGACGCCCCTGATGCTGGCGTCCGATGCAAACGACGAGCAACTAGTTCTGGCGTTTCTTACTGCAGGTGCTGACATCAACGCTCAAGATTTTCGGGGGCGCACTGCGTTGCATGCAGCTGTCAGCGCTCGCTCAATATGCTGTGTTTCAGCAATTTTGAAACACAACCCAGATACCTCTAAGGTCACCCACGACGAAACACAGACCGCACTGCATACTGCTACGCGCATGGGCTATGCCGAAATAGTCACTATGTTGATAGAGCATGAATCGGCCTTGGCATCAAAAAAAAACTCACATAATCAAACGCCTTTAGAATTGGTAAAAAGTATCCTGATTGACCTACCAAAATTCCGCAACTTTATTGCAACACAGACGCGACGCCCGATTGGATCAAAACACGATTTCGATGCTGTTCTTGCGATACTGACGGGCACAACAACTCAGTCGTAACAGTATAGTCGCGTTGCCTAATTGGACAGGTTGGGCTTCGTGGAGCGCTTATGTAAATTAGACCACTACAATCTGAAGTTTCCAACTATTTGTCGTACGTGAATTCGCGGCGAGGCGGGGGTGTTCAACCTAAGTGAGATAGATATCTATTAATTCTTTCCCAGTTAGGACGGGATATGCGGGGAAAGGCGAAACGGCAACTGAGATGTATCGCTGGCCGCAACATCGTAATCAAAGTCCGTGCGCGAGTAATCGCGCGGGTAATAGGAGAAGCTCTTCAGGTTAAAATATGCATCTGCATCCATGTAGCGCCGAGACAATTCTAAGCTTGCCGCCTCCGCCGACTTTGCGTCGAAATCATGGCTGAGGTGAATCATCGATATTCCACTGTCGTACGCACTATTTGGGTCAACCGCCGCACCCCCATTGGGGTCAATATTGGTTGCGCGTCAACACACTCGAGGCTGAAATTTGTTACGCCATGTGCCCATAATTTACCAGCTGCATTCCTACAGCAGCGAAACACAGATTCAAGTTTTTTAATCAAGCCGCTCGTGAATTGAATTCAATTTCATACGGTTTCGATGACAAAGGAGTTTTTTAACGCGTCACGACTCGTGGTTGATAATTCGGGAACACATATGAAGAGTCGGTTCTTAGCCCTGCTGATAGCAACGTAATTAACTCTTTGTTCTTCAGATTTTTCAGAATCAGCAAGTAGGTCCGGCGCCAACACAAAATCAAATTTTGAGCTATCCGACAGGAGAAGCAGCACATTATCAAACTCGTCACCCTTCGCCTTGTGAATAGTTCTGTGCAAGCTCTTGTCCTCACCGATTTGAACACAAATGGCCAAATCTTGGTAACTAGTCTTATCGTAGAAAATTTTCGCTTTGCCGCCTGTCACCTTTGATACGCCCGGAACAAAAGTCGACTTTATGTAATTAGAAAATTCGAAAAGCGACATTACGGAAAATTCAGAATAATCTCGAAGTAGCACAATTATGAGTTTTATCGCCTCTTTGTCTTCCTGGCTGTAGTTTGGGATTTTACGCAGTCCCTTTTTCAGCTCTTTAATGGCGTCTCTAAAATTGTTCAGTCTTGCAAGTTCGACCGACTTAATAATTGCGATTACTAACCCCCTGCGTTCCGCGTTCGAATCAGCGTGTTGAAGGTCTGAGATAAGTGTGCCGCTAAAGGCCCCGCTTCCAAGCTCTCTCTTCATTACGTTTGACGTAATGTTGTCTCGAGATAATGAATGAACCGCTTCAGGAGCGCACATCAATTTGGCAGTTTTAAGAGCCGCATCCATCGATCCTACAAAAATTATTGGAAGCGCTAAGTCAGATTTTCGCCATGGAACTTGAACGATATCGCTGCGCACTGTATTGAGCAAATTAATAATTTGATTGCTGCTTCGTCTATTATCCGACATCACATAGTTGACCAAACCTGGGAGCTGAAAATCACGAAACTGCGCAGGTTTGGCGCCCTGAAATCGATAAATCGATTGTGCTATGTCACCAATAATCCCCACAAAAGCACCGCGCTTTCCCAGTAAAGCAATTATTGCAACCTGAATCGGGTTGCTATCCTGGAATTCGTCAATAAAGAAATATCGAAACTTTGCAATTAAAACATCTATTACGAATGGAAATTTGACGAGAATTTGGTAACTTAAGAATAGAACATCATCGTGATGCAAGATGCCTTTTTCCCAAGCTAGCAATTTATATTGGTAATAAGCCGTTTTCTTTATCGCGTAACCGCCAATTTTATGAGGGTAGCTAGTGTTGACCTCTAAGTCGCCTTTCTCATTAAATCTCCACCGCATGCCTTTCAATGCTTTGACAAGCGCGACGTCATCGGTAATCCGTGCCTGTTTAGTTTCTGTTTTCCATCGGCTAAGGAAAGAGTATCCTGATAAAATTGTATCGGTATGTCCATCAACCTTCTGGATGTTAATACCATATTCTTCAGCAACAAATGAAAGATATGGCCTTAATACATAGCCGAATAGGAAGCTGTGAATCGATGAGACCTCTACCTGATCGGCGCACTGGCCAAGACGAGATCGTATTGTTTCAACACCAATATTAGTGTAAGTGATACAGCTAATCTTACTGACCTTTCCTAGACGCTTTGAATTCAGTAATACGTTCTTTAAATGTTCTACCAGCCAGTGCGTCTTACCCGCTCCTGGCCCTGCCGATACCCTAAAGTTAATGTCTATGGACGGAAGAATGGTATTCGAGTCAATAGCAATCACGGGCACACCCAATTAATTGCCTCCTTCAAATACGTTGGCGTAACTAGGACTTTGTGTTTTGGGGTGCCTTTCTCGTCAAGGTTAGCTTGTAACGCATAAGAAAGTTCAAGCGCATTCTCACCCTTCCCAATCGAATTCAGGTACCTAGACGCGATAATTGCGGCCGCTTTGTCGTCATTCCCCCAAGTCGAGTTGCCTTCAATTCCCTCAGCTATTCGCTTGTTCACAGCACTGCTACGTAATCGTTCAAGTATTTCCTTGAGTGGATTACCAGAAGCAACCAGTTCCATCAGACCTTTTATTTCGCCTCTGTTGCCGATTGACTCAGTCAACAACAAGTCCAATGATGGATTGCAAAGTACAAGTTCATACTCGAAGGTTTTCCCCTTTTTCTCGTCCTGCGTGAAATACTTTATGTTGGAATTGGCTTTGTAATGCGGAACCTCATTAGTTTGATACTGAAAGGTCTTGGCGTCAGCAAGATATTCAAATGGGTAGCATTTTTCAAACCGATCTTTTCCTTCAATTTTTTTCCATTCAGGATCACGATCAGTGATGCAAGCAATAGTTTTATGAATCGTATGGGGTTTTTCATTGTCGAACAAATGCAAAAAATGAGCGAAGTAGCGCCCGCCCACGTTGATCACAGAGATTTGGTTATCTTCAAGTGATTTTCCTTCATATTGGGCAAAAATGGACATGAGCAGTTGCTCAGCTATTCCTTCAACTAAAATAATGCTCTTTGCAAATAGCATTTCTGATTTTGTCGCATCGAGAAAACGCTGGACATACATCTTGCTTTTCTCATCGGGAAAGACGCGTCCTGGGTAGCCAACAGCAGTTTTTCCACGGTTATTACTCAAACAGATGATTTCATCTAGGCTTACAGCGGAAGTGATGTGGGCGGAATGTGTCGTTAGAAAAAGTTGTCGAACCTTCTTTGCTTTTCTATTTGCCTTAAGAAATTTCAAAAACTTATATTGCATTGCAGGATGTAAGTGAGCTTCGGGCTCTTCTATTGATAATGTCGCAAATATTTTCGAATTGCCTCCCATATAGTCGATGTCCGAATTCATTTGCATTTTTGCGAGGAGCAGCGACATATAAATTAGGTTGTTATATCCGAGACCATTGTGGGTTGCTGGTATCTTTATTCCGGTTGTATGTTCAACGATGAGCTGCAGAGAAGAAAACATTTCGACATCAGAAATCGAGCCGGCGAAATCTGGTGTTGCGCCGTCAAATGAAGCGCCCGTTTCCTTCGCGTACGAAAGAATATGGCCTTTGCCAGTCTTCATTCGATTCTGAAGAGCTTCAATCAATACGTCAGCGCTATCTGAAAAAGCAATTCTGCGGACACGTATTTCATCCTCTTTTTCTTTTTTTGTTTTTTCGGAAAGTGGTAGCGATTTGATTTCATAATCCATAAAGAAATCCAACACGTCACGCAACAACGCCGCTCGGCCTGTTTGCATATCGCGTTCAACATCTCTAATTGCGTCGAGGAACTGGAAGTCGAATTTTCGGAGATATTCAACATCAGCCACCGCTTGATTGATTGCTGAGCCACCAAGGATCCTCGATTTGTAGCGACGAATAAAATCGTGTTGGAGCATTTTCCAGATTTTTTCAATGTTTCCTGGATAATTGTCCAGAACCTCAAGTACCTTTACTCTGTATTCGGCGGCGTCAGATTCTGGTAAGTAAAATTCATACGTCAGCTTCGCTTCGTAGGATGGCTCGAGTTTCGTTAGCCAGGCTCCAATCATGGCTAGGTCGTCTTCCTCGTCTACTCCTCGATTAATTGTGACTTCGATTGATATTCTCGGCGGCACCAGTTGAAGCTGCTCCAAACTCATATGTTTATTGAAGTCGTCTGAAGTAAGTCGCTTTTTCCCATCTGCGTCCAACACTAGAGAAAGTGCTTTAAGAAGGTTTGTTTTTCCAGAATTATTGGGACCGATTATCACGTTAATGCCATCGTTGAACAAAATATCTTGCTCGACAAAGTTACGAAAATTCTTAATATTAATCTTCGAAATATACATATCATTGAGCCTTTTTTATTAGTCATTGGCACAGCTAGAAAATCAATTTAAAAAACTATTTTTTCAGTATGCATCCTCTTCCGCGTGACATCAATAGTGAAGCTATAATTAGCTATACTCGGGTTGATCAATTGAAAATTTTTTGCAGTCTAGTAACGACATTTGAATCAATTTGACATTGGTGTCGACAACTAAACCACCAGCACTCCCTTTTTCTCAGCTATGCTAATTTCAGCAACAATACCAGAATTAAATTCCAAATAATCAGCTTCGATTCCGTCACTAAAAATTACTCCATGCTCAGGAATTTTAGACGTGCGAGTGAGATGCGACTGCTGATTGATCTTTCCAACCACCATTGATACACCCGAAGTTTTACTCGAAAACGGCTCCCGAACAGTAAAACTCAAAAAATTCTCGTCCCAAGGATGTTAAATAGCCAAAAGTACGGCACACTTGCCGGATGAATCAAATTTCCCACCCACTTTATAAAAACCTTGCCACATTGCTTGCTTTGCGCTTGCAAAATGTTTTTTTATACAGCCTCGTTAGACCTTCTTACAATCCATGTGATAGATACACTTTCCCAGTTCGGCTCTGGAATTCCGTGATGTCGGTAAGCCACTTCTCATTCGGGGCCGCAGCCTGGAAGTCGCGATTGATGAGATTCTCTGGTGCAGGGCTGATTTCTCCTAGGTAGGATCCGTATCGACGCTTTTTAGTAGCTGCACCGACCAGACATTCCTGTCTCATAAAACGTTGCACGACTTTCTCAGATATGAACATCTGCTGCCTGCCAAGTGCCGCCCGCATCCGCCGATAACCATAACCGCACGAATCCGGTCTTCGTATGAATACATGAACTACCTCCAGGTAGTCCAAGTTTTTGTCCGCCCCCCTCGCAGTGCAGCAAACAATTAGAAGGCGCGAAACTGGACGGAGGGCCCGCGCGCCACAATGACAAACCGCTGCCTACCGTCCGTTGTCGTCCACTACCATATCGCCGAAGTCCATGTTGCGCATCTGATAGGTCTGGTTTGCGGTCAAACGTGCCATCTCGTCGACACTGAGAAAGTCAATTCGACCATTTGGAAGATACCGCACATTGAACAGACTATCTGGGCCTCGAAGGCCCTTGGCAAAGTGCATCATTCCGTTTTCCAGGTGCTCGCGCGCATAGTTCAGGCGCACCTCAAACTCTGCCCTAGTTGAGGGCGTGTCCATACGTGTAAACTTCATGTAGTTGCTCTCTAAAATTTGTGAAGTATCGCTCGGGGTTCACCATTGACCCGCAGAATCCATCGCATTTTCCAGCCTTCGGGCAGTGTAAGTGCCTCCCGCTCAATCGCAAATAAAGTGCTCTCATGTCGACGCCTTGAAGCCGAGCCGGTAAGCGTACTTCCATCCCTCCAATGATACCGCACGGTGTTCGACGCCTGGGCCCCCACGAGCTGCAGAAATCGCGGCGTTGGAATAGCCGGACTTATGGAACCGAAGTAAGCAATGGTTGGCAGGACTCTGCCACAGACAGCGATGGGCTCATCGGGTCCCGGATGGGGCAGCTCGGTCGCCTTGAAGGTAGGTGGAGTGGATATTACTGGCTGTGGCTGCCCAGGATGCGCGAGGTGCGATGTGAGCTCCACCTGAACGGTACGTTGTCCAATTTCAAGGAGGCATTGAAAATCCAGGAAGACCAAGCCTTCATATGACGGCAGGTAGTTTCGTTCTCTGCCGCTTTCAACGCACGCCACGAGGCTTGTCAGCAGATTCCTTCCGTTCTCGGGTTCCAGAAGACTCTCTGGGTTGTAGGCCCTGAGCGAGGCTTCGACCCTTCTCAGCTTGCTGCTAGGCATGGGCTGAAAGAGCGCGGTGTTGAGCGCATGGCGAACGGTTGATGCCCAGCGGCCGGTTGGAAGATTCGGGTCTTCTCGCCCGCCCTGCGCCACAAGCGATTCCAACGAACAGGCCATCTCGACTGTCAGCGGCAAACAGGAGTCGGCCAACTGGGCGGCGAACGCTTGAAGGGAGTCGTCTGTAAGAACACCTAGTCGATACAAATCCCGCCATAGCTTGCGCAGCGACGGCGGTACAAGATTTGGTAGCTCATTATCTGTAGCAGGAGTTGAAATGGGACAGCCCTCAGGGAATCGCTCCTGCAGCGTCTTGAAGGCAGTCACTGCCGAATCGACACCACGCTTGCTCGCGCGTTCAGCGATTCGCATGAACGTCACAAACCGGCCCACATGCCGACACTGCTCGAGAACTTGAGCAATCTCGATATGCGGCTCGATGCGTTGCCACAACCCCACCGAGTCTTCGCGGGAGAGTATGTCCAGCGTTGCAGACGCGATATCTGCCCGGTTTCGCCTGTCCATCGAGACTGCAAGCCGGGCGAGTTTTGAGAGCCAATCTCCGTTCGTACGGGCAACCCACAGCACCATGGCCGCGCCGCCGTCACGACGTTCCCAAGCTGGATGGTCTAGTGTCCAAAGCAGAAGTTCAAGGAGGGCTTCGGAAGCAGCACCAGTTGCAGAGCTACCAATGTATGCGAACGGAGCCGTTGAGACGTCGCCCACGATTTGCCTCACGTGGTCAATGCCTACCGCTAGCAGTGCCGCCTGCTGGGCTGCGTCAACCTTTTCACCAACCAGAAATATGAGGTGAGATGCAATCACCCAGCGTTGCGTATGGCGCTCTTCGAGGGCCAGTGGTCCGTAGAGCCTGGCGAGCTCATCAGCGCTCTGAACTTGAGCGTTAATGAGTCGGTCGGCGTCGCTGCCGGAATGATTATCAGACCAGACCGACCATCCTCCTGCCTGCAGCGTCTGCAGTGCGCCGATGCACTCTTGAGTCGCCGTCGAGAAGTTACGTCGGTTCAGCTGTGCGCGTGCGCTCTCAATTTGAGTATGGGCCTGCCTTACTGCTGAACGTTTGCCGAAGGTCCCGGGCATGAACAAGCGGTCATCTTCAGCATCGTCCTCGGTCACGTCATCGGTCGGCTTCTTTGTGCCAGCGTCAGGTCGTGGCGCCTTGTCTCCGTCATCTTGCTCATAGTGAAGACCGAAACTCGATGTCAGCTGTTCTATTTGGCGCTCGTCGAGTTTGGACTTCACCTCATCCAAGAGATGCGCGAAGTCGGGGCGAAGGCCGGGCGGCAGGCCTGAGACGAGGGTCCTTAACAGCAACCAGGCTCGCTCATTGTTTAACGAGTTTACAATCGAATGGACCCGGGCCTTTACCCGCGCCAGGTCGTCTGGACTATTTACCAATTCCGAGATGATGGCGGCGTACTCCCGCCCCCAGTCGGTTAGGTGTCGTTCGTCGCCATGCTGGTACACCTCGAGGAGTGCCCAACGCAACTGCCAGTTCGCCTGTTCACGGGTGTGGCGTAATAGCGAGCGTAGAGCGGCCTGCTCTTCCAGCGCCGCACCTGGAAACCGCATACCAACAAGGGTTGAGACGCGGTCGAGGTTACCACTCGTCGCCTGCGCGAACAACTCGTCGAGGGTTCCACAGCTCTGATGTTGGAAATATCTGACTGCATCCGAGAAAAGCGATCTACGGCAGAGCTGTCCGATGAAATTGCCCTTGTCTGCGCGGACAAATCGTTGAAACGTCATCTCGCCCGTGGCACGCTCCAAAAGGCCAGCGATTTGGGCGAGCGACGAAGCCTGAACGGGTGACGTAGCGGGTAGCGTCGCCAAGGTGCCGGTCATCATGGACAGCTGGTCTTCCTTGTACCAACTCGGTCCCATCGAAAACGACAGCACCGATTTATAGGTTCTAAGCGCCTCCTCGGACGCTTTCATTCTGGCCAGCAATGGGACAATTTGCAGAAGCTCTGGGATGAGCTCAAACCTGTTCTCCACATTCGCTGCGACGTAGTCCCTCCAGAGCAATACGAGCGAGAAGACCTTGTCCGCGTGTGATCCTTCTGGGTCGCGCTCGATGAAAAGGCGCAGCACCATCTGGAGCACCTTCCGAAACCCTTCGTTGTAGAGACCAAGTTGCACTTCGAACCCGCGCTCTATTGCGTCGAGCAAGACCGCTGCTTTCTTCGGGAAACAGTCAAGCACCAGCTTTGCAACACGCCGGTACAGCTGCGGAACCACGGTCTCGGGAATGAAGTAGCTTGACTCCCAGTGGATACGCGACTCAAGCTTGAACGCAAAACAAGGAAGTAGAGCATCGACCATAAACGACCATACTGCCTCAAGGCCTGCTTGGTCTTTTGCCGCCATGGCCCTCCGGCCTTTGCCGTCGCACCATGCAACGGCTCGTGCGATGACCTCGAGCGCCCCTTCCCAATCCTTGGTGGTCGGCATTTGCACGGAAGGCTCGGCATATCCGTTCTCAAAGAACGAGGATGCTCGAAGGCGCAGCATCGCACTATCGAAGATGGCTTCGTCAGGGTCCGCTCGATTCTTCTCATAGAAGGGCAGCGTCCCGTCGCCCATATCTACGCCCGCGGAGTACGTCTCGACGAGGCCGGGAGCCGCGCCCGTTTCAATCAAGATGTCTGTGAATACGAACAGTCGGTCCTCGGGAAACAGAGGTGCGCCAATCGCTCTTTCAACGTCCGAGAGCACGAGGTCAACCATCTCGCGCTTGAGCGCGACTCCGTAGTGCTCAGAATGCATTTCGGCATGCACCAGGGTCTGCAGAAAGACAAGCAGTTGGTGGCGCAAGTCCACGTCGGCCGGCACGCCTAGCTTCAGGAAAGGCTGATAGTTACCTATGAGGCAAAGCCTAGCCCCCATCATCTCGCCGGTCAACTGCCGAAGTACGTTATCCGCCTCATCTGGAGTAAAGTTACCATCGGGGCGACGCAGGATGCCTTCGACGATGGCACGAAGGAATATGGTGAACGGTGGATCATCACCTGCGGCTTGAGCAAGGGAAAAAGCATGCAGTCGAAGGTCCACTGCGTTGAGGAGTTCATGAGTGCTGACACCGTCCTCTGAGCGCAGTTTGCCAAAGACTGTATTTATTTCACGCTGAATAAGTTCCAAAACTTCTATAGCCTGCTCATCGCTACCCTGTTGCGTCAAGGCGTTTGCCACGGTGAAAGCTTCATCCGCCGCGACGACGAGGCGACCGTTTCGGACGACGTGCCGAAGCGCGCTCTCAGTTTTCCCGAGTGAGATGAGTGCTAGAGCCACGAGCTCAGCTGACTGCGCGAAGAGGGTGTTATACCGAAAGGTCAGACGCTGGGAAAGGAGCAGTAAGCGAATGATGTCAGTTGCTGTCCCTAGACTGGTAGCCGCAGCGAGGGTCTCTTCAATATCCGCGAGCAGGACGTCTGGCTCTACGCCGAGTAGCACAGAGTCGTCAACCCATGCCTGCTGACAGCCTTGAATAGCCAGCAGCAGAGGCTCTCGGCCGCCTCTCAGCCCATGGTAGACCTTGTTCAGAACTCCATAATCGCCGCACTCTATTGCGCTGCAAAAGCCTACCAGACGCGCGTGCATCCGTTCGCCGATGGGTGCTGTCTTGTGGACGACGAACTCTGAGAACGACGGGTGATAAATCGCTGTGTTCTCGGGATTGGCAAGCAGATGCCGAACGCGGAGAAGTGTGGAGGGGAACACTCCCGATTCGGCAGTGGTCAGCATGCTTGTCAAGTTGCTGACCGGGATACCCCAACGCAGGCGGGCAATGATGCCAAGCAAGTTGACGACGTCAGGGTTGGGGACAAGCTTGGCCCAGATAGTCTCGTAATAGTCTTGAATGGAACCGCTGAACACCGGCAGCTCAGTAATTTCACCCTGGGTGGCTCCGCTGTTCACCAAGTCGGCGAGGTACCGAAGGTAGAGCGGGTGTCCCATTGCTCGGTCGCAAAGGGCCCCCACGATTTCCGTGGTGACCTTGTCCTTGTCAAGAAATTCGACACAAACCCCGTATTGAATGTCGCGGTCGAGAGTGGGTAGGGTCAAGCGCTCCGCACCCAGAAGAATTGTCCCGAGACTGCTGGCAATTGAATCTAGCCCAACGCCGGTGATAACCACCACCAGGCCGTCAGGCACCTTTTGCGGCAGCAGATTGACGAATCGTTTTAGGGTTTCTTCGCCTGCAGCGGCAGCCTCATTGATGCCGTCAATGAAGAGCACACCCACCTTTCCCCCCTTCGCACAGCGTTTCGCTAATGATTGAAGTACCTCGTTGGTCTTCTCAATGAGCTCTCGATACGAAAGCTCCATTAACCTGGCTGGCCTGCCCGTCGCCTTGTTAGAAAGCAGAGAGTTCACCCAGTCGAAGAAAACCTCCGGTTGGGCTTGGTGCGCTGGCGTCGAGCCACGGGAGCGCTCAGTGAATTGATACACGCCGAGCATCTCCAGCTCTGATGAGTCAGGCCTGAATTGTTGGCAATATGTAGACTTACCGACTCCGTGTGAGCCATCGAGAAAGGCGTATCCACCGCGCTTCTTAGCGACAGCAGACTCGAAAAGTGCGTCAAAAGTTGGCCGGCTTCCGATGGGGCCAATGTCGTCGTTGTCAGTTAGCTCCTCCGGTAACACGCCATTCGCCTGCAAGAATGGCTTCAGAATCGAGAAGCTCAAGGCTCCGATGGCACTGTCTACGTTGAGTCGCAACAGACCTTTGCAGGCAGAGCCGACTATGAACGCGGAGCCGGAGAGCCCTTGGTAATCCGACAGATGTGTTCCTGGCTCTACAGACAGGTCCAAGTCGATGCCATGTACCCGCTCTGGCAACACTTGCTGAATCTCACCTCTGACGACATGGCCCAGCTGTAGTTTTGCCACCGGGTAGCCGAATGCGAACCACTTCTCGCCTGGACGCAGGCCATCCGCGTCAATGGATATGGGCTCAACGCTAAGCGGGGTAGATAGTTGCAGCAGGCAAATATCGAGTTCTTCGTCATGTGGACCAACGACTACCGTGTGTTCAACTGCAGATGAGCCAACTCCAAACCTGACAGTAACGGGCTCGCCAGAACTTACAGCGTTTTCAATGCAGTGATATGCCGTGAGTACGATGTCTGACTTGATAAGCCACCCTGTCCCTGACTCCTCCTTACCAACGATTAGGCATGTCGCCTGTTTGATTTCTTCTTCAGTCATAGTTGCTCTCCCCCAGTTGAATCCAGTCGTTCTTAGCCACATGGACGCTAAAGGCTGTGCCGGACTTCGATGTGTGTGATACAAGCTGCTTCGACGCAGCCGTTTCGTAGTTAAAAAATAGGTGTCTCTTGTACGGTGCCGGTCGGTCTACGATTTCGGCTAACACTTCAAAGTCCGGATGACCGTGGCGAGTTCCATCGGATGAAATGAGAAAGCAAGGCGAGTCTATAACCGATAGCAGATCTACGCTCGTGTTGTGAAAGCTACCGTGGTGCGAGACCTTGATGGCGTCGAAGATGATGGGCGTAGTCGGCCCATTAGGCGACCTTAGCTTTGCTACGACATCTTCAGCCCAGGCATCGCCAAGGAAGAGAACTCGTTTGTTCCCCGCGGAGATAATGAGCGAAATTGAACTGCCATTTGGGACGGAGGTGTCAGGCGTGTAAATTTCCGCGAGTTCCAAACTTCCCTTGACTGCTATAGGCTTCACATGAGGTATGGAACGGTCCGGCACACTGGCGCACCACATCTCGTAAGCATCGTCAGTAAGGTCATTCGGTTGTGCCGAACCCTTGTAGCCAAGCTTTCGGACCTCTCTTAGCCACAAGCTGCGCAGCGATTCGAGACGGGCAGTCGTTGGCCCGATAGCATGGACGCTCACATTGGGCGGCAAATGAAGTGCGCTACCTTCACTGATGCAGGTTGAGCCATTTCCCAAGTTCCAAGTGTAGTGATACTGTCGAAGGAGCTTGGCGAGCGAACTTCCTTGACGAGCACTTATGGGGTTCGGCGAAGATGTAGAAGCTCTCGGAAAGCCACGCCGCTGAATGGATTCAAGAACCATGCGGTCAGAAAGGCCGTCAGACTCTGCAGTCGGAGCTGGCAACGACCCTAGACTGTTGTGCCAGACAGCGTCGACCTCAATACCACGTTTAGCGGGAGTACCGTTCTGCGAGAAGAACTCCAGAAGGCCGCCGATGTGGTCGGCGTCGATGTGCGTGCAGACCACCAGGTCAAGCCGACTACCCTCTTTCGCAAGCTGCGTTAAGTCCGCCGCAATGAAGTCTTGGTAGGTACTCGCGAAGCCAGCATCAATAAGGAGGTGCGTACCGCCGGCGTCAACAAGGAAGGCATCGCCGTTCTTGGCGGGGTACATTCTCAGTCTAAACATGTGACTGGGTGAGTCCGTTGTTGCTTCTAAGTCAAATGTACTTATCACGTTGTGCAAAGGTTTCTCGCTTTTATATGTACCGCATATACTACTCGGCTCATTTGCTTCCAATATTTCCAAATGTGGCTCTCTCGCATATTCAATTACAAATTAACCTAACTAATCGAAATCAGTCAAAAATCACTGCCCTCCAGCACCAGCACCAGTCAAAATATCAAAAATCACCTTAGAAAACATCTTCGCCTTACTAGGGTCAGACAACAGTTGCATCATCTGATTCTGGTGCGCCGCGCCGCTATCCATAATCGCTTCGTCTAAAGCTTTAGGGAAATCGCCTAGCATCGCCTGCTCCGGGCTATTACTTAGCAACTGGCGCATCACCAGTTCGTTCTCTCGTACCTTGTCGCTGATGGTGTTGGCGTAATTCACCATATCAGCCTCAGTCAGTTGGTCGGTGATGAATAGCTCGTTGAGGCGGTACACGATCTGCGATAAAAATTCTACTTTCTTGTCTTTGGCCTTGGCTGTACCTAATGCGTCACCGGGTTCCAGCTTGTATTCATCCGACTCTTGCATCAGCAAATGTTGCTGGCGGATTTTGGATACGCGGTAGTGGCTGAGCACAATGCTGCTGAGATCGACCTCATCTTCATCCTCGATGGTTTCGCGCAGCATGGGGCGCAGGTTGCGGGCGTACAGGCCTAGCTTTTCTAAATCCTTGTCGTCGTAATCGACAATCTGCGACATGAATTCATAAAAGCGCACAAAAGTAACGAGATCTTTTTTGAAGATTTCTAACGCGTCTTTTTCCTTCTTGCACTCCTTGAAGGCGTTTTCGGCGTTAGTGATCATGATGACGTCGTTAAACTTTTTAGTTCGTTCAAACATATCGCGTGCTTGCTTGTAAGCCTCTACCGCCGACTTATAGCGCTTCTGCCAGCGTTCCACGGCAGGTTTGCAGATATTTGCAATCGCCGCATTGCTCTTGCTCTTCACAAAAAAGGCATCACAGAATTGCTCAACTTCGGTCCAGGTAAAGATACCGGCCGCACGCAGCTTATCGTTCAGATCAAAAATCAAATCCGGGTCAGACACATCGGCCAGCTCTGCGGTCTGGAAGTAAGGCTGAAAGGCTGCCAGGATTTCTTCCGGTTCATTAAAGAAATCCAGGATAAAGGTGCCGGTCTCAGCCTTGCTTGGATAAATTCGGTTCAGGCGTGACAGGGTTTGCACGCATTCCACCCCGCCCAGCTTTTTATCCACATACATGGCGCATAGCTTGGGTTGGTCAAAGCCAGTCTGAAATTTATTCGCCACGATCATGACTTGGTAATCATCGGTGTCAAAGGCTTTGCGCATTTCGCGCCCTTTGAGCTGCGGGTTCATATTCATCTCGGTAAACTTGTGGTTTAGCTCGTCATTCCCGCGAAGGCGTTCGTCACCTACGCGCAGCGTCAAATCAGGCGTGCTTTGCACGAGGTTTGATACTGGATTCCCGACTAAAGCACTCGGGAATGACGTGAGGTAGTTTGGGTCTTTGTCGGTAAATTCCACCTCACCCGAGAACGCCACCATCGCACGGATATTCTGGTAACCCTGCGTGGTGATGTACTTATCGAAAGCCTGCTTATAGCGCACTGCCTCTTTGCGCGAGCTGGTCACTACCATGGCTTTGGCCTGGCCGTTCAGCAAACCCATCACTTGGGTTTTGAAATGCTCGACGATCACTTGCACCTTTTGACTGATGTTGTAGTCGTGCAGGCGCACCCACTGGTTTAGCTTGACCTTGGCACGCTTGCTTTCGACTTCCTGGTCGACATCCTTCATCTTCATCGCCAGGTTATAGGCGACTTTGTAATTGGTGTAGTTCTTCAGCACATCGAGAATAAAACCCTCTTCTATCGCCTGGCGCATGCTGTACACATGGAAGGCGGCGGGCTTATTGGTCTTGGACGGCGCTTCATCCGGGTGCGGCAAGCGGCCAAATAATTCTAAAGTCTTGGTCTTAGGCGTAGCGGTAAAGGCTAAGTAACTCAGGTTTTTTGAAGCGCGGCGCGAGGCGACTGCGGCATCCAGAATATCGTCCGTCGTGAGTTCAGCTTCATCATCGCCCACGCCTTCCACCATCAACACTTCTTTCAGTTGGCGTGCGGTAGAGCCAGTTTGTGAAGAATGCGCCTCGTCGGCGATCACCACGTAGTTGCGCTCTTTCAGGCTGACGCTGTTTTCTATCGCCTTGAGCACAAACGGAAAGGTTTGTATCGTCACAATAATAATCGGCTGCGAGTTTTCTAAAGCCTTGGCGAGCTTTTCTGATTTAGAGCCATCGCCTTCCTGATTATTAATCCGCCCGACCACGCCATCGGTATGTTCAAACTGGGCGATAGTGTCTTGCAATTGCGCATCAAGCACAGTGCGATCAGTCACGACAATCACCGAATGAAATTGCTTATTGCCCTTGGCATCGTACAAGGACGAGAGCTGATGCGCCGCCCAGGCGATGGAATTGGATTTGCCCGAACCGGCGCTGTGCTGTATCAGATACTTCTGCCCCGGCCCCTCGGCACGCGCCGCCGCCAGCAATTTATTCACCACATCCCATTGGTGATAACGCGGGAAAATCAGGCTTTCTTTCTTATACTTGCGCCCTTCCCAGTCTTCTTTCTCTTCTATCTGCAAATGCACATAACGCGCCAAAATCGTCAGCAGGTTTTTCGGCAATAAGACTTCGTTCCACAAATAGTCGGTCGCATACTGCTCCAGCACTTCCGGCACATCATTACCCGCGCCGCCCTCCGCAGTGCCCTTATTAAACGGTAAAAAGTAAGTGTCGTCGCCCTCTAAGCGCGTCGCCATATACACCTCGTACTGGCTCACGGCAAAATGCACCAGCGCACCGCGCTTAAAGCTCAGTAAAGGTTCTGGCTTTTTGGTGACAGGGTCAATAGGCAAACGCGTAGTGCGGTATTGCTTCATCGCGTTGTGCACCGCTTGTTTAAATTCGGATTTCAGCTCCAGCGTGGCGACTGGTATGCCATTCACAAACAAAACCAGATCGATGCGCCATGCCTTGGCAAACTCGTCATTCCCGCGCCCAACCTCGTCATACCCGCGCTTATTCCCGTCATTCCCGCGCAGGCGGGAATCAAGTTCGCTATCTACGCGCAGCGTCAAATCAGCCGCACTTGGCACGGTGGATAAGGCTGGATCCCCGACTAAAACATTCGGGGATGACGAATTTGCTTTCGCCCAAGGGCTATACACCAGCTCAGGCACCACGCGCAGGCGGTTCTGCTGATAACGCGCCAGAGTATCTGGGTTGAGGTCATGCTCAGGCGCAAACTGGCACAGCGAGAAGCGCGTGCCGCGATCACGCAGCTCATGGCGCAAGACGCCCAGCGTGCCAAAGGTGCGCATCTCTTTATTCGCCGCATTCGGGTCGGCCTTATTCAGTTGCGTGGCCACCCGTTCCAAAAACTTTTGTTCAGGGTCATGCGGATAAAGCGCCCTAAACTTTTGCCATTGCTCGTCCTGCGTGTCTTTGACAAAACCCAGCACATCTTCCGGATACAAGGCCAGCTCGCGGTTGTAGTGTTCGGCTTTACCGAGCAACCAACCATTGGCCAGCAATTGCGCGATCATGTCGTTCTGGAAGGTGAATTCGTTGGCTTTACTCATATATGACATCTCTATTTTAAAATCATAGTGCTTCAACAACTTGGTTTTTTAAGTGCCTTGCCACGTAATCAATTTCTGGAAATAACGAGGCTTCTGATATAGAGAGATTGGCAAGCTGCCCGAGTAGCGTGCTCTTACCGGTATTTGCAATTTCTATTGTTACAGGTTTACTACTTTCCTTATAGATATATGAATATGGGATTTCAGCCGGCGACGTAATTGAGTTATCCATTCCAAAGATAAAAAAGGCTCCACTTTGCTGTGTAATTCGCCTGTTATCAAGCTTTGCTTTTACGCACTGAACTTTAGATAAATCGTCTACCTTTATGCCATCTATAAAATATGGCTTCTCCGCTTTTATCTCATGCAGAAATCGTTCTTTATCATCCGGATATTTAAAGTTTCTTGGCATCTTGGCTAAATTCCCAATTACCGCAGCGGTATCACTATTGAAAAATTTAATTTCTTCATTGGGCACCTCGTAGATAATTACCTCACCATCTTTCCCCCCTTTTCCACTGTTGGAAGAACAGGCGAAATAAAGAGCAACCAATGGATTAGTCGTAAGATCTAGCAGACGAGTTGGCAATCCGTAATGTTGCATCTTCACCAGATACTCAAGTGTTGATGAGCATCCGATAAATTCTTGCGGACATTGCATAACCAAATTCTTGAATAATTTATCTTCTTGATCGGCAAAGGTTCCTTTTACCCCACCATTGGTAATAGCTCGAAACACTGATGGTATAGCCTTATAGGACGAATCAGAATGTCCGCGGTAGAACAAGCTAAACCCCCTGCGAGACTCTATTCCTTTAATCCTATCAATAAACGCGGAAATTGATGACACTCTACTTTTAGAGGCGCTCATTAAATAGATTCCTTTGCCGAAGTTTTCTCATCTCTCACATCGATTTTTCCGGTGACGGCTGCCGAGATTAGGGCTGTGCGGCGCTCTTGAAGAAGCTCAATTCCATTTGTTGCTTTTTCCGTCAACAATTTAAATTGCAGTCTTGTACTAACAATATATTCAACGATTTGTTTGACTTCACTTGCCGGCGGAATTGGCACCGAAATCGCTTTAACAATGTCAGTATTTAAGTTCGGCTGACCTGAGCCTTGTTTAATTCTCTCGCGTAAATCATCTGTAATCGTCGATAAATAGAAATAAGCAAATTCATGATTCAGGCTTAAGCACTCAAATCCCACAACACCGTCATTTGCATTGGCATCGATTGTAAGGATTTTTGGCACACCCAACGTAGCACCACTATTCGAAATTAATAGCGTTCCCGCTGAGAATACTCGACATTGTTCACTTCCCAACTTGGTTAGAAATGACTCTGTAGAAGTCAAATACACTTCATCATCTTTAGTAATCTCAGCGACCGTAACCCACGGCGAATAGTCTCCATTAAAAAGTAACGGATCGCCTGCTGGGCGCGGCGATCCACCTCGAACGACCATGGAAACATATCCAAATTTACTGACCTCCCAATGCGCCGGCACTTCGCCTAACCACTCCACACCTGAGTCGCGCATGGGGGCGTTGGGGTTGAGGCCTTTGGTGACGGCATGACTAATCACTGCCTGCCGCTTTTCTTTGAGCAGCTTGATCAGCCCTTGCTGCTTCGCGATCAGGGTATCGATCTTGGCGGTTTCGTGGTCGAGGAAGTTGGCGATTTTTTCCGACTCATTCAAAGGCACAGGAACGTCAAGCAAACCAATAAAATCCCAACTCGCCCTGGGCATTTTCGATCCGTAGGTTGATGAATCAACTTGCTTAATGAATTCATCAGTCAAGGTGTAGTAGTTTAAGAATCGAGCCGAGACTTTTCTACTTTCCAAAACGAGAAATTCTGAGGAGCAGATCCCTGAAAATTCAGCCAGCCAAGATTTCGCCAAATATGGTCTTAGTTTGCCAAAAAGGACATTACCTTCAGAGAATGAAGTTGCTTGCCCTTCAGGAGTCACCTCTTCTTTTTCGACGTATTTTCCATTGCCTGACTCGACATTCTCCATCCCGACATATCTAAGGTTAGACCCAGATTCAACTTTGTCGCCGACCAAATTAGCAGCATATTTAAGGCGAACATATTCCCAATGCTGAGGAATGATGCCCAACCACTCAACCCCAGAATCCTTATATTCTGCATAAGCCTTATACCGACTCATAGCCCCTCCTCCTGCGCAATATTCAGCAGATAAAACTCATGCAATTTCGCTTGCAGCAGTTTTTTATCGGGTAACTGGGTTTGGTATTCGGCGATCATGGCGGATGACAGGCTGCGGCTGAGCGCGTACTCGACCACTTCATCATCCTTGCTGGCGCACAGCAGCACGCCGATGGCGGGGTTTTCGTGGGGTTTGCGGTGATCGCGGTCCAGGGCTTCGAGGTAGAAATTGAGCTTACCCAGGTGTTCTGGCTGAAATTTGTCGACCTTGAGTTCTATCGCTACCAGTGCATTTAAGCCACGGTGAAAAAACAGCAGGTCGAGCGCGAAATCTTGCTTGCCCACTTGCACCGGGAATTCACTGCCGACAAAACAAAAGTCGCGCCCTAGTTCGAGCAAGAAATGCTTGAGCTTGCCCAGCAAACCCTGATGCAAGTCGGCCTCGCTATGTGCTTGCGGCAGGTTTAGAAAATCGACAACGTAGCTGTCTTTGAAGACATTCAGGGCGTCTGGGTGTGTTTGTGTCAGCGCTGCTGACACTTTTACGGGATTGAGTATGACGCGCTCAAACAGAGCGGTAGTAAATTGCCGTTCCAGTTCACGGCTAGACCATTTCTCTTGCACCGCCATTTTTAGGTAAAACTCACGCTCTTCCGGGCGCTTGCTACGGCTGAGTATGGTGAGGTTGTGCGTCCAAGGCAATTGTCTCAGCAGTGCCGAGACAATTTGGTCATCTTGATAAGTTTCGTAAAACTGGCGCATACGGAACAGATTAGGACGTGTGAAACCTTTTAAATTCGGCTGGGTGATTGCCAAATGTTGGGCTAAGGCATCCACCACGCCATCGCCCCATTCTGCTGCCTTGATCTTGTTGCTGATATACGCGCCGACTTGCCAATACAACTCAATTAAGGTGGTGTTGACGGCTTGGTAGGCATGCTGACGCGCTGCCGCGATCAGGTGGACGACTTCAGAAAAATCGGGGTGATCTGTTTTGATGATGCTCGTTTTGCTCATGAATGCACCTCTTGCAGCAGCTTCATAATCTCTGCGCTGACGGCATCGAGATCAGCATCAATCTCGGCCAGATCGCGCGGTGGCTGGTATTGGTAGAAGTGGCGGTTGAACGGGATCTCGTAACCGACGATACCGATTTGCTGATCTTTTTCATCCTTCTTGCTGGCGTCTATCCAGGCGTCTGGCACATGCGGCTGCACTTCTTTTTTGAAGTAGGCTTCGTTGATGGCGTTGACGCTTAGGCTAGGGTCTAGCGCGACGTTTTCGGCGTCACGCAGATCGCCGTCGGCTTTGTATTCGACGACTTTTCCTGCGTAGTCACCTTCACCTGCAAACAAGCCATAGATAGCGTCGGCTTTGGCTTTGTGGACTTTTTTGATAACTTTTTGCGCTTCTGGGTTCTTCCAACTGACTGCTGCTTCTATGGCTTTTTTGTCTTTGGCGTCCAGGCTGAGGCCTTGCTTCTTGGCCGCTAGTGCCAGCGCATCGTCAAAAGCGTTCATGTCGTCAAACTGGGCGCTGCCCATAGCCGCTTGCAATTGGCGGGCTTTGCGCAGGATGGCGAGCTGGTTGCGCCAGGTGTCGCGCTCTAGCAAGTCTTTGACGTGTTTTTCTTTAAGATCTGCAAAGTGCAGCTTGATGTAACGGCGTATCGCGTCTTGATGACTGCTGAGGTCGCCATATTGGGCGCAGGCTTCTGCGTCTGTCCATGCTGCGCTCTCCGTTGCGGCGTATTCGGCATACGCCCATTGCATCACGGCATTCAAAGCGCCGGATTCAAAACGCAGGCTGGCAATACGCTCGTCTGAAAATTGATAAGACATGCGCAGCGGGCGCTCTATGGTGATGCGGCGGTAGCCAAATTCATGGGTCTTAAAGATTTTGGCGGCGAAGGTTTTAGCCACCTCTGTCTTGGGGTTGGCTGACTGGCGGCCGCGATTGCTCTTTTGTTCGGCCGGTTTATCCAGCTCACGCGCATCGACCACTTCAAAATCACCGAAGCATTTGGTGATGGTGGCGATGTCGCTGTCATCCATGACATTGCGCTTACTACCCAACGATTTGCGCATCTTGCCGCATAGATTCACGCCATTAATCAGTTGCACCAGGCCTTTGCGCTCTTTGGCTTTTTTGTTCGACAGCACCCAGACATAGGTAGAGATACCGGTGTTGTAGAACATATCGGTAGGCAACGCGACGATGGCTTCTAATAAATCGGCTTCCAGAATATAGCGGCGGATTTCCGATTCGCCCGAACCGGCACCACCAGTGAACAAGGGCGAGCCATTGAGAATAATGCCGATACGCGCCCCGCCGTCTTTGGCGTCACGCAGTTTGCTAATCAGGTGCAACAGGAACAGCAAGGAACCATCGGAAACCCTTGGCAAACCAGCACCAAAGCGACCTTCAATACCCTTGTAGTTATGTTCGTCATTGATATCTTGCTCGATCTTTTTCCAATCAACGCCAAACGGCGGATTCGACAGCATGTAATCAAACTTATCGGCATACAACTGGTCATTCGACAGCGTATTGCCGAGCTTGATGTTGCCCACCTCTTGGCCCTTAATCAGCATATCGGCTTTACAAATCGCATAGCTTTCCGGATTGAGCTCTTGGCCGTAGGCGCGCATCACGGCTTCGGGATTGAGCTCATGCACGTATTCCATACCGGACGACAGGAAGCCGCCAGTACCGGCGGTAGGGTCGTAAATGGTGCGGATAATGCCGGGCTTGGTCAGCGCATCGTCATCTTCCATAAACACCAGCGAGGTAGTCAGGCGCACGATATCGCGTGGGGTGAAGTGTTCACCGGCAGTCTCGTTCGAGCCTTCCGCGAAGCGGCGTATCAGCTCTTCAAACACCAGACCCATGTCGTGATTCGATACTGCCTTGGGGCTGAGATTGATGGTACAAACCTTTTGCACGACCTTGTAAAGCAGATTCGCATCATTAAGCTGTGCGATAAATTCGGCAAAGTTAAAGTATTCAAATATCTGGCGCGCATCTTTGGAGAAACTTTGGATATAACTTTCCAGATTGGCCTTGATGCCGGTTTCCCCTAGTTTGGAGAGATCCATCTTGGAGGTGTTGAAGAATGACAGTCCTCCGCTAGCGCGCAAGATCATTTTCTCTTGCGCTTCTTCCGGCAGATTCATCGCCTGTATTTTTTGCTGCTCGGCCAGCACCGCCTCTTTGCTAGATTCCAGCACGCATTCCAGACGGCGCAATAAGCAGAATGGCAGAATGATGCGGCCATATTGGCTTTGCTTGAAATCACCACGCAAAAGATCGGCAATCGCCCAGGAATCTGCGGCGAGGTTGTTGGGAGTTTGGGTCATGGAAGTGTCTTGTTTAAAGCAAATAAGGTGAATAAAGCCTGGCAGCGATGGGCTTGCAGAGAAGTTTGCTAAATGCAACTGGCAAACCCGGCAGCGCTACCATTTTATGATGAGGAGGATATTACCCTATAGGCAACACAAAGCCTAGGGCTTGATCGATGACCGAGCAAATTACCAGGATTGTGGTGCGAAAGGTTGGAGCAATTTAGATTTATGAAGCAGTTCGTACTTGCGAGGATATTCCATAAAAATGCCGCTATACAGAAACAAAGATGCAGAATAGAAGCCGCGCTATTAATGAAAATATGCAAAAAAATTGCCGCAAAGTTACCTCAAAGTTACCACACTTATCGATACAATCCAAAGGACAGGATGCTGGATGTACGTACATCCGAACTTCGACCGTTAGGTCGCTTCGCGCCCTTCGCAGTCGACTCAGGGCTCCGCCCCGAGACCCGTTTCAACCTAGCCTATCAGTTATTCCATCCACAGAGCTTCCCAACTCAAGATTGTTGAGTAAGCTTATGTTGCCGATAGCCGCTTAGCGTCCGCTTCTTCAAATTTTGGCGACGAACGATTTTCGCCACACATACATAACCCCAATGCCGTGGATTTTATTTCCAACGTCGTCACATTCGCGCTACCCTACGCCTGATCGTCGATCACCAAGGCTCGTCCGATTGCTCAATGAAAGCCAATGCTACGCTTCCCACCTTGCATGGGTACTGCAATGTGGGCCACCGTGTCGCCGGCCTGCATCGCTCTGGTAAACGCCTCATTGACCAGTCTGGTCACCCAACGCAGGTCAATATCGATCCGTTTCGATAGAGATTCACTGGTGCTGGCATCAAGTGCAATCCGTCTCTTCGTCTTCCTGCGTAAATTGCGGGCAGTCTCCTCGATGATGCGCAGCCGTTGTGCTGGTTCCGGTGACGGGATATTGAATACTTCAACCCGCGACAATAATGGCGGTGGAACGTCTTCAATACTATTGGCAGTCATCACAAAGATGATACGGCTCGCATCAAATTCCATCTCGAAATACTCATCCTTGAAATGTTGACCAGTGCCAGCGTCCAGCAGATCAAGCAATACCGGCAACACGGGATATTGACTATCATGAATCTTGTCCACCTCATCAATCACCACCACCGGCGCGGCCGAGCCTCCTTGAGCGAGTAATGAAAAGAGCAAACCAGGACGCGCGCTTTGCCAGGAACTATGGGATCCGGTAAATTGAAAGCCACCTTGCGCCCCGCCAGCGCTGATCTTTTCTGTAGCTACCCCCAGCGCTGTAGCAAGTTGCGTCGCCAGGAAAGTTTTTCCGATACCGGGATCACCAAGTAGCAGGATGGGTGAAATGCGAAAGTCCTGCGGCGTCATGGCGGCGGACAGGATGAGATCCATTTGCAGGCGTTCAATGGGTTCGACGAGATTTTCAAATAAAGACTTTGCCGCCTCCAATTTTATGTTGGCTGCTTTGGCATCAGGTAATCTTCGGCAACCGCCATTCGAGTGGGCGTTCTGTAAAATACGTTCCCCTGCGGCTCGTCGCTCTTCCTTGATTTCGCTGACTCTTACGACCGCTTCCGCGAGGGCATCCTGATTAAATACTTGAACGCTGCCCTTAGCCATTACTTTACGCTTCACACCTTTACCAACTGACTGAACCACGCTGGTCCAATGGCGATAGCAGTGCTTGATCAGAGCTGCTATCTTGGTCTCAGTCATCGCATTATTTTTTTTGAGAAAGACATTGCGCCATTGCGCTGCGTCTTTTTGCAGAAACGCTTTTGATTGATTGAGAGAGAAGATGAGTTGCCGGGCACAATCCCAGCGTGGATCACGAAGAAAGGCCAGCACATCGACCAAGTTGCCGCTTTTTTGCTCGTAAGAAAGATGCAAAGCAATCGCCACCAAAAGATCGTTTGAGAACTGGCTTGAGACGCGATCCAGACCCGCTGTCGCCTTGGCGAGTAAGCAGGAAGCTAAGTTCATCGCGTCCGCCAGATCGTATTGCGTGTTCACGCGTATGCTTGCCAGATCAAAGTCGATGTTCAATAAGATATCGATGTCCCGTGAGAAAGCCTCAACGGCACTTCTAGACATAATCGTAGGTGTCGCTTTCGCCTTTTTCAACGCCATAGCAACCTTCTCTTCGGCGATGGCTTTCTCCTCGGCAAGCTCGGCTTGTGTCTCTAGCTCGGCGATTGTAGCAACAGGCAGTAACAAGCGCGTCTTGCGCTCACAGCCATAAAGGGAAAAACCAGGTGTAGTGGTAAAATCGTTGTTAACCATGATGACTCCTAATGCGGGATTTTTTTGGCTAGGGCATACGTGGGGGTGCAACCCCGCTTATGCCCGCTTTTCATTACTTCATAATTGGTACGGAATGCGAATTCCAGGTTCCGAACCAGCAAAATCGTTGGTATTTCTAGTTACTAATATCCTGCTATTAATCTGAGCAGTAGCTAAAATAATTGCTGTTGGTAGCGTAATTTGATGACGACTGCGCAATTTCGTCGCGAGGATTGCGACGTCTTCTGTCAAGGGAAGACTAGTAAATTTATCAAGAAATCCTTTAATCACGGCCTCCGTTGCACTAGTTGCACCATTCATCACTTCCATCCATGTGATCAGACTGATTGCTTTATCTGTATGTAAAGCAAGTTCCGTTCTGGCTTGTTCAACGCCATTGAGGTAGTCGATCAAGATGTTGGTATCGAATAAAAGTTTTACCATTCTGATCTCACTTCTTCCTGGTATGCCACACCATCAGCGCCCTGGCTCTTCCAAATTCCGAATACATCCACGCCAGCAGGTTTGTTCTGTTCGATATAAGCAACAATTGCCTGGCGAATTATTTCAGCCCGCGAGACCCGCTTTGACTCGCAAATCAGTGCCAACTCATCAATGAGATAGTCTGGAATATCTACTAAAGTTCTCATCATTCCCTTTTTTATGATACGTGATATACACATCATATATCATAAAGAGGAAAATGTTATGACGATTTTTAAAGTGCTTTATTTGCCAACGATATTGACACTGACTTTGAATTGGCCCGATCTACTGATTTCGGATGATCCGCATCAGCAACCATGTCGATCTATCATGACTCCGTGTAGAAAAAGAACAATTGTCAACTCAGAGTAAGCGCAATGAGCAAAAATCAGACTTACACCGAAAGACCAACTCAAATACCAAAAACTGAATAGTGTCGGCCAATCTATCCGAATTCGTCGACGAGTCCAGAAAATACGGCTGGACCTATTGCCGCGCACTCGATGCCTCACTTGCTGTCAGAAATTCGGTTAATCGCAATGATCGTGTTTTCAATAACCGGGCGAAGGAGATCTTCTGGCGGTTGACATCCAATTCCAAGATACGCTTTGTGAAGCGCTCGAATCGCCCTAGTAGCATCGGACAAACACAGAACAAGATCAGTGTCAAAATCCATCGGTGCCGCCCGCCCTAGTGCCGCTTTGCGCAAAAATTCTGAGACGGGCATCTGGCGAACAGCAGCTAAATGTTTTATCTTTTCACGCTCTGCTTCCGACGCGCGGAATTCAATACGCACTTCCCTGCCTACGCCATCTGGTAATGGCGTGAATAATTTTTTTCTGCGCATCATCTGCTCCAAGAAATTGAGGCGTTCAAGAGTCTGAATTGCTGTTTTGCAAGGCTGCCGGGCGCAGCATTGCAAAAGCCGTCTGACGATTGGAATAACATAGGGAAATCCGATCTCAAATGAGAACCTGATCCAACGATTTTCCTGCCGCCAGCCATTCTCGAAGCCACTTGGGTTTCGCACCTCGTCCATGCCATTGCTGAGCGACGTTCTCCGGATTTACGTAAAACACTGGCAATGGTTTATCTCCAGGCATCAAACTGCGCTCAGCCAGTTGCCGAAGAGAGATCCCCATGAGCTGAGCAAGTGCGGATAACTCGCTATAAATGTTTTGAGCCTCAGCAAGTTGACGCGCTTCAAACTCGCGTTTGTGTGCGTCATGTTGTTCGTACAGTTCAGCCAACGAAAATTTTGCTAATTTTATCGATTTCATACATTCCTTAGAGCTGTTATGGGATTCCATCCCGAAAAAATACCGAGTCACGGGGCATAGCCCTGACTTGAAGTGCCTAGCGTGGCGACGTAACGTCAAACTCTAGATGACCTTGTATGGACATCTAACATTTAGTCCTTTCACATGCGGGAAAAATTTTAGTAAGTTGCTAGTAAATCTTTAGTCGTCTTTAAATATTCCGGCAGCGTACCGCTGGCCAAATAATTATATTTATATCAACAAAAGTATAGGTAATCTGGACTGTATTTTTGTGAATTTTGTTTATTCGCTTTTGGCTAGATCGGAGCTGTTTACTCGTGCCGCCGCCTCTCTTACCCGTTTCGCAATATTTGGCGGTAATTTCGCAATAATCTCTTCTGAAATTAACGACGAAACCCCAGTTGGTGCCGCCATCGCTACGGCAACGGCCTTTTTGTTTTGGCTCCGCTTTTCACGTTCTACTTGGACCAAAAACCCTGCGCTTAACGAAAATTCGCCTGCCTCTACCTTGTTAATCAGTGTCCGAGCTAGTGGCACAACGCCGCGCTTAATGCCACCAGTCCGACGAATTCCCTCAATCTCATCCAAAACACTTTGCCTGGTATCTGCTCGACAAAGCTGGATCAGAATTTCTAACTCGCTCAACTCTTTCTGTGTCACATGCGGGTAAAGCAAAATTTGACCGCAATTTGATTCAGTAGCACAATTTCGATCAAATTTTTTCTTGGCAGAATTGAGAGTTGAAAAGGCTTTTGTAGTGGTGATTTTCTTTTTTGGTAATTCTAAAATTGGTAATACTTTATGGCCGGGTTGACCGTTCTCGGCTATGCCGTTGGCGGGTCTGCCGCGCTCGGCCGCACCGGAGTCGGGAAATCCGCCTACGGTAGTAGGTACTGGATTAAATGTAATGTGCCAAATCCATTGGCCACCATTGCCATTGATTTTCTTACGAAAGAGATAGCCCGCAGATTCCAATTCCCGTGCGATGCGCTGCCATCGATCTTTTCCAAGCATTTTTTTATCTTTTATTGATAACCTCATCCTTAAACTCATGACGCTGATCTGCCACCCAGACGGCTTCACGGCCAACCACGCAGCCACGGCTCGACTATCAAGGTCAAGCCGAATGTCTTCCAACAAAGATTCTGGTACCGAGCCATAGCGAGTGGCATACTGAACTTGAACGACACCGCCGCTGTGATGGAGGAAAGTACTATCGCTCATATACTATTTCTCGTTGCCACTCAAAAACCGTGCAATTTCTACCGTTCTAAAATACAGCCGGCGCCCCACTTTCAATTTTGCGGTATTAATTTCATAGGCAAGAGCGCAGTTTGAGCGAAGGAACATGCGCGCGGCCTCTGGCGAGCGATCCAACAAAGCAGCCAAACCGGCAAGCGACATAAGTGGCCCAAATTTAGCAATCAATGATTCTTCAATTTTCATTTTAAGTATCCTTTACGTTAATATCGCCTTACGTGCGGTCGATGGAGTTGAAAGATACGCCCAACTCAAGTAACATTAAAACCGTTAAGTAATCAATAAAGTTGACATGAGATTGCCGCGAATAACTATTTGGAACAATTGCACACCGCTCATTGCGATTGCAATAAATGAGTTTTCTAATAGATGGGAGCCTTATTCGAGCAAATCGCGAAAGCATTCAATTTTTAGTCTAATGGATGAGCTAATAGAACCAGCTTGGGCAAAATACATACAGACGCTTCCCATTAGACATCCCGGACGCATTGCCTATATAGATATCTCATTGAGTTTAATTGCGCGAACCAATGGTTTTCGCGAGTTGGAAGACACAATAATCCGGAACTTTCCGTCGACTACCGACCCCATCTTCTCAGCGACGCTAGACACGATGCGGGAATTTGCTCTTTCATGTCGATTAAAAAAACCAAAAAAACTTAAATCAAGACGAAGTGATCGTAAGCCTGAGGAATTTTGCTATTTTTGCGGTGAAAATACCGAACTTTTCGCCAGTAGCCAAGGTGAAAATAAACCAGGGTATAACCCAGATGAAAGCGCTGCTCGATTGAGCTCAAAGTATTGCGCTGGCCATCGACCAAAGTACCTAGATCAAACAAGAAATTCTATATACCTTTCAGCAAATAGAAATAGAGTCGCATTTAAAACAGAACTTTCACGTCTAGAGAGACAACGCTCGTCTTCGTCAAAATCACGTGCACAGTCAGGCGATCCAGATGTTGACATGTTTTATTTGCGCTTGATCGCTAGCAAAGCTGCTTATCTAGATGAGGAATCGGTCCTCAGAAACGAGGCTCGAAGGTTAGTAGATAAGCGGATAGATGATACAAAAAAACGTATCGTCATGTTGCGTGTAAAAGGCTTTAGTCATAACGCAATTGCAAAGTTAATTGGAATGAACAGCCGCCAAGCAGTTAATAAAGCACTAACATCCGTTTGTCATACCTATCGTTTTGATCTTAAATTTGCGTCTAAAAATCCAGATCAAATATTCATTCCATTATTACCACCATTAACAATAATCGAAAAAATAAAAGTTGAATTGGGAGAAACAGTTATTGCAGCGCTAAATGATCCGGATATCTGCGAGATTGATCTCAATTGCGACGGTCGCTTATGGGTAGATAGAATCAGTAATGAAAAGCTTTTAATCGGAAATATGCCGGCTGAGCAAGCTGAAAATTTAATTCGATTAATAGCGAAAAACCTAGCAATTCAACTAACCCAAAAAAATGAAGTCGTCGTGGGAGACTTGCCGTTTAGCGATGCACATTTTTTTGGGGTTCTACCTCCCTACTTTGATAATCCTGTCTTTGTCATTCGCAAACGTCGGATTTAAAAAGTCACCCAACAATTCACATTGTTCGGTGCATGACAGTATATAAAAGAGTATTTACATGTACCTTCGCAAATGCATTACACTTTTTTGATGCTCTCTAACTTTACTACTAAGTCTTCTGCACGCAAATGGGTATATCGCTTCAGCATCTGCATGGACTTGTGTCCACTGATAGACGCAACCTCCTGATCGCTGAAAACGCCTGACTCAACCAAGCGACTGACTGCTTCATGTCTGAGATCATGAAACTTGAAATCGTTAACGTCGACTTTTTTCTTTATGTTCAGCCAGACTTTATTGAAGTTGTACGGCCGTCGATTGCCATCCCTACCCGGCTCGCCAAAGAATACGTAATCTGTACCTGCAGGGCGATTAGGATTGTCCAGCGCCTGCTTAAAGCATTCTGCTGCGACTGGTGAGAGCGGCACGGTACGCGGCAAGGTATTTTTTGTGTCAACCAGTCGCACGATGCGCCGATCTAGCATGACTTGTGAACGTCGCAATGTAATGATCTCGGAAGAGCGCATACCTGTTTCTACGGCGAGTCGTACGATCCAAGACAGCATCGGATTCGAGTGTTGATCGACTGCTTCCATCAGACGAGTCTCCTCATCAGCGGTGAGCCTTCGATTTCTGCCCGGTCCGGGGGCGGGCCTCCGTATATTCAAAATCGGATTCATTGGCAAGCCAAGACCCCACTCTTTGACGGCAATAGTGAACAAATGACCAATCAAGGCTAATTCCAGCCGGACTGTGTTTGCTGCACGTGGTTGTGGCAGCCCGTCCTTCATCCTGTCTTCACCAGCCAGACGCTCATCTCGGTAACTAGCAATCAAATCCGGAGTGATGGCAGCGAGCGAATATTTTCCAAAAAATTTGAGAATGACTCCTGAACGGTTGCGTTCGGCATTTTGCGTCAGCGGTCGTTTGGTTGGGGTGACTTCAGCAAGGTAGCGCCTCATCGCCATTTCGAAAGTCATCCTCTCGGATGGCCCACGTTGAATGAATACCCCGCGTACCATGTCGTCCTCGGTGCGACGCGACCAATCTTCGACATCCTTTTTTAATCGGAAGGTTTTTACTGCGGTTGGCCAGCCGGATTTGCGAATAACTGCTTTCCAGGTACCGGATGGGGTCTTAACGATGGTCGCCATATCTGCTTTCGTACTGAGTAATATTTGCTCACTGTACCGAAATTGTACCGAT
>CXWL01030633.1_pt1 | contig 33972 bp, 34 predicted proteins | sample 590931 | NCBI WGS metagenome assembly CXWL01 (sample SAMEA3498368, study PRJEB10139) | groundwater metagenome | biome: water well; material: biofilm material | place: Germany | collected 2015-04-27
CGGTTCATGTGGATCCGTGAGTTTAAATTGTTAAGAAGGAAGATAGAAGAGGGAGGAGGGAAGAAAATGAAGAAAAATAGGGCAATTGCTACAAATATAAATAACAAATTTGGTTTTAGAGGGAGTCGTTTTTTTCCTTTTTTCTTTTCCTTCTTCCATCTTCCTTCCTCTCTCTTCCTTCTTTTAAAACGGAGTCAAACATGCGTATAATCTTTTTCGGCAGCGACGATTTTGCCGCTATTCATTTAAAAAAACTTTTAGAATCCTCGCACGAGATCGTCGCCTGCGTTACCCAGCCAGATCGGCCCAAAGGCCGGGGCATGAAGATCGTTGAATCTCCGATTAAAGAAATAGCCGTTGCTAGAAAAATACCGCTCTTGCAGCCGGAAACGTTAAAGAGCGCGGCCTTAATTCTTGAGCTTCAAGCCTTTGATGCGGATGTCTTTGTCGTTGTTGCCTACGGAAAGATCCTTCCTGAAAATGTTTTATCTATTCCTGGAATTTTCTGCGTCAATGTCCACGGCTCCTTACTGCCTAAATACCGAGGGGCGGCGCCGATTAATTGGGCGATCATTAACGGAGATGACCATACAGGCGTTACGGTTATGAAGATGAGTTCTATTTTGGATGCCGGAGAAATTATTCTTCAAGCAAAACTGGCTATTGCCCCTGATGATACGGTTGTCAGTCTGCGTCTGCGCATGGCACAGCTTGGCGCGGTCACGCTTCTTGAAGCTCTCGATAAGATCAATGCTAAATCGCACGTTTTAATGCGACAGGATTTGGCTAAAGTTTCTTATGCCTCGAAGTTAACCAAAGAATTGGGACATGTGGATTGGAAAGATTCCGCCGTCAGGATCTGGAATCTCGTGCGCGGCCTACAACCGTGGCCGGGCGTATCGTCGTCATATCATGGAAAGAAGTTTAAGATATTGTCTGCCCAAGTCATTGACTTCGAATCTCTTTTGGACTCTTCGGGAACCGTTATTGCGGTCAAGAAAGAAGGAATTGTGGTATCGACGGGAAATCAACTGTTGTTAATTACACGCGTTCAGCCGGAATCAGGCAAGCCCATGGATGCCCGCAGTTTTGCGGCAGGCCAGAAATTATCGACGGCAAGCCGGCTTGATTAAAAATTCCTGAATTAGTACTTAAGACGAAAAAGGTTTGTGTTATAATTCAGGCCTTGATTTGAGAAACGCTCAAGAGACGCTGTAACTTAAAGGTAAAACGAATGCCAGAATTAAGAAAAGATCCTGTCGTCGGACGTTGGGTGATTATTGCGACTGAACGTGCACACCGTCCCGGCAATTTTGTTGATACAACAGTACATACAACCGACCCTAAAGAATGCCCGTTTTGTCATGATGAGAAATCCCATGAAGTCTACGCGTTGCGTGATTCCAAGGATCAGGGCCAATGGAAAGTGCGTGTGGTTGAAAGCGGGACGCCGTTATTTAGCGGCAGCGGTTCTGTTCACCGACGGGGCCATGGACTTTATGACATGTGCGACAGTTTCGGCGCGCATGAAGTGGTTATTGAAACTCCCGAACACATTGCCAATATGGCGGATCTCTCTGTGGAACAGATTAAAAATGTATTCGAGACATATGCTCTGCGCATCAACCATCACAAAAAGAATCCGGATTTTCAATATGCCCTTGCGTATAAGAATTATGGCAAGGCCGCTGGCAGTCGTTTAATCGGGCATGCCCGTTCGCAGATCATGGCGACTCCCGTCAACCCTATCCGCGTTAAAGACAAAATTTCCGGTGCTAAGAAATATTATGAATATCATGAGCGCTGCCTTTTTTGCGACATCATCCGGCAGGAAAAAAACTCGGGTGAGCGTGTAGTCGTTGAGACGCAGCATTTCTTAGCGATAACGCCGTTTGCCTCACGTTTTCCGTTTGAAGTTTGGGTGTTGCCCAAGTTTCATTCCTGTGATTTTTCGCAGGGAGTGGCTGGTTACGAAAACGATTTGGCAAAAATGATGAAAGAGCTTCTGTTGAGGATAAAGATCGGAATGGATGATCCTTCATACAATTATGTTATTCAAAGCGCGCCGTTTCGTATAGAAAATTCCGGCGGGCTTAAGTACCGCACTATTGAACAGGATTACCATTGGCATATAGAAATATTGCCGCGCATATCAAGGGTGGCCGGATTTGAAAAGGGAACAGGTTTTTATATCTGCCCGATTCCGCCGGAGAATACCGCGCGGTTTTTGCGTGAGGTAAAAATTTAGTGGTCCCCAGCCCCCGGCGTTTCAGTCATCACTGACTTAGGGCACTGGGAATCTGGTGACTCTTTTTAAAAGGTAGCGTTATTATGCCAGAACTTAGACGAGAACCTATTGTCGGCCGTTGGATCGTGATTAAATCCGATCCTGCGTTGTTGCCGGAAGATTTTGAAAAAGAAGATCACACGCCGCGCAAACAATCGACTTGTCCTTTTTGCGCCGGCAAAGAATATTTAACGCCGCCTGAAATTGAGGCCGTCCGTCCGAAGGAAGCGGATACCAAGCCCAACACGTCTGGTTGGAAGGTCCGCACCGTTCCAAATAAATTTCCGGCACTTAAAGCGGACGGTATTTTTGAGAAGCTGGGAGTCGGTATGTATGATACGACGACAGGTATCGGCGACCACGAAGTTGTTATAGAAACGCCGAATCATGATTTGCAGCTTGCGGATTTGTCGATTGAAGATATGACATCCGTCATTGAAACATATATACACCGCGCCAAGAAACTATTTAAAGATAAGCGCTTTAAGTACATTTGTATTTTTAAGAATTTTGGTGAATCAGCAGGGACATCGCTTGAACATTCCCACAGCCAGATTATCGCGCTTCCCATGGTGCCTAAATTTGTCGGGGAAGAGCTTGAAGGATCTAAGAATTATTATCGTTACAGGGGCCGGTGCATTTTTTGTGATGTTATCCATCAGGAACATCAGGACAAAGAGCGTATCGTCGTTGAAAATGCTGACTTTTTGGCTTTCTGTCCGTTTGCCCCGCGTTTCGCGTTTGAAACGTGGATCATTCCAAAACGCCATGCCGCAGATTTTGTTACTATGAGTGTCGGGGAGAAAAAGGAGCTGGCTAGAATCCTTAAAGATATCTTGGGTCGGATCAAGACCGTGTTGTCTAACCCGTCGTATAATTTCTTTTTACACATCGCTCCAAATGATTACGATGCCCCGGAAAGTTATCACTGGCATATTGAAATCATCCCGAAGCTCACCCGTTCGGTAGGTTTTGAATGGGGAACGGGGTTGTACATCGTTCCGACTCCCCCGCAGGTCGCTGCCCGCTGTCTTCGACAGGACGACAGGAATAAATCAGTATTGACAAATCCGTCAAAAGATAGTAAAAATTGAGCCTTGATTGCTGTGATTTCTGGATTTTTTAATTCAAACATTGGGTTTAATTTCGTGTCATCCGTCTTTTGGATGTTCTTTATTCGTGTCATCACTTCATGGAAGGAGTTACAAAATGGCTGCAAAAGTAGGTATTAATGGTTTCGGACGCATCGGTCGCCTGGTGTTTCGTGCGGCGATCGCCAATAACAAAATCGAGGTCGTCGGGATCAATGACTTAATCGACGCCGAATACATGGCATACATGCTTAAGTATGATTCCACCCATGGTAATTTTAAAGGAACGGTTGAGGCTAAGGACGGCCATTTGGTGGTTAACGGTAAAAAGATCCGTGTCACCGCTGAAAAAGATCCGGCAAATCTCAAATGGAATGAAATCGGCGCTGATTACGTGGTTGAATCGACCGGTTTATTTACAACAATCGAAAAGGCCCAGGGCCATTTGAAGGCCGGCGCTAAAAAGGTTATCATCTCCGCTCCGTCGGCAGATGCCCCCATGTTCGTTATGGGTGTTAACAATAAAAAATACACCAAAGATATGAACATTATCTCCAACGCATCCTGCACCACCAATTGTTTGGCACCGGTTGCCAAGGTGTTAAATGATAAATTTGGTATTGTGGAAGCTTTAATGACTACCTGCCACGCAGTGACGGCTACTCAGAAAACTGTTGATGGTCCTTCTATGAAGGACTGGCGCGGCGGCCGCGGTGCCGGACAGAATATTATTCCGTCGGCTACTGGCGCTGCCAAGGCTGTCGGCAAGGTTATCCCGGAACTAAACGGTAAATTAACCGGCATGGCGTTTCGCGTTCCGGTTCCGGACGTTTCCGTCGTGGATCTGACCGCCCGTTTGGCCAAACCGGCCAAGTGGGATGAAATCAAGAAAGCCATGAAGGAAGCCTCTGAAGGAGAGCTTAAAGGTATTCTTGGTTATACAGAAGATCAGGTTGTCTCCAGCGATTTTATCGGTGATGCCCGCACATCGATCTTTGATGCGGACGCCGGTATCGCGCTTAACGATACGTTCGTGAAAGTTATTGCCTGGTATGACAACGAATGGGGTTATTCCAATAAGACGGTTGATCTCATTGCGTATGTTGATTCTGTAAAATAATTAAAGTTTGTTGATTGGCGTTGGGCGCATGGTGGAAAAGATTTTGCCGTATGCCCGACGCCAAACACTTTACACCTCGTGATTTTTAATATGCATTTCCAACGCGTATCGAATCAAATCCACCATAAAATAACTCAGGAATACAACTAACGTGTGCTAATGCGCCCTTTTTGTTATCAGGTTGATAAGTATTTTTGCATATGCCATTGCTAAATCCTTGTTGAATGATGTGTGTCTAGCTATAATACCTCCCATGACGCGTTCCCGCGCGTGATCGAATTGAATGTTTATAACCAGGCAACTTGAGAGTTGTTTTAAAATATTGGTTTCTAAGAGAATCGTCGGATATTATCTAATCAATACTAATTATTAAAGGAATCCTATGAAGAAAAAGACAGCAAACAATAAAGATATCGCCTCTTTAATGGTCCAGATCCAGGAGCAATTGGCGGTGTTGGACCGCAAGCTTGATGCGTTTATGACCAAATCATTGAGCGAACTTGCTCAGGCATTGGCGGCCTCCAAACCCGCGCAGGTGGTGCATGTTTCGACACCGTCCGGTGCAATCCCGCGGTCGAATGACCATCGTCCTGCACGGCAGATGTACGCGGTTGTCTGTTTTGAATGCGGCAAGGATACAGAAATCCCTTTTAAACCAAGCGGCGATCGTCCGGTTTACTGCAAGGAATGTTTTGCGAAACGTAAGTCTGGCAATTTTGCCAAAGGCAGCGGTCAGAAACCGCAAACGGGCTTGATTATTCCTGTCAGTACTTCTGCGCCAACGGTTGTGACGCTATCGGCGTCGAAGAAGAAATCGGCTTCGAAAAAGACCGTCGTCAAGAAAAAAGTCGCCGTCAAAAAGAGTGCCAAGAGAAAATAATGCTGCACCAAAGTCACACCAGCGGATTGATACCTTTTGGAAAAGTATGGCAAGAGTTCGCGGTGACGCTTTTGGTGTCAAAGAAGAAAACAAAGAATGAAAACACGTAAAGATCGATGTCCGTGGATCATCGAGGCGTTAAAGCCGTTGGGCGGGTCGGCGAGGATCGATCAAATTAAACAATACATCTGGGATCATCACGCCGATGAGATCAGGGACAGCGGCAATTTTCATTTTACCTGGAATGAGGATGTTCTTTGGGCCGCCACACAGCTGCGTGAACAAGGTATTTTGAAGAAAGCTAAGGAAACGCCAAAGAGCGTTTGGGCGTTGGTTAAATTGAAAAGTAATTAGGCGTCGAATTCACACCGTCGGTACGGTTTCTCTTGAAACCGTCCTCGACAGAATTCGATGTTGACCCCGCTTCGCGGGTCAAAAAGCGTTTGGGCGTTGGTGTAAATGAGCGGATGGCTGACATTGCTTGGGACTGCGGCAAAATAGGTGTAAGATAAAATGAGCAATTATGAAATTCAGCCGCTTGATGGCATTTTAAAAACACGCGGGCTTAATAATGAGGATTTGGTCAAGGCATCCACCGAGCAATTAACGTTTAAACAAATACAGAAGGCCCGCACAGGTCATGCGGTCACAATTAATATTCAGAATAAGATACGCGCTGCTTTAAACGCTTGTGGGGAAGTTCAATATCAAATTAGGGAATTGTTTAATTAACATGGATTGTTGTTTGTACAGAAAGAGGTCATATGCGTAATCCGTTACAGGTTAGTTTTCATGACTTACAGCACAGTGCAGAAATTGAAACGTTCATCGAAGAGAAATTTGAAAAGGTTAAGGCTGAAAGCCCTGATGTTACCAAGTGCCACGTGGTTTTAGAAAAGTTAAGCAAGCACCATCAGAAGGGGAATATGGCCTGTGTTCGATTGGATCTTAAGATATCCCATTTTGAGGATATCGTGGTGACGGAAAATTGTCTTGCCGATAAGACTATGCTTAAAAGCGCTGTTATTAAAGTTTTCAAACAGGGCGTGGATTTAGCTCGTCAATACAAGAAGCACCGTCTAGAAAAGAAACGTATGCCGTTAGGCGAACTGCCTTCCGCTTTGTCAGTTGAAGCAGTCGATGAAAGCTAAAGAAGATTTTAAAGTCAAAAAGTCAGCTGCTGACTTTTTTAAAAAAGTGACCAGCTGACTTTTCTCAAAAAGGTAGCAGTTGAGATTCAATATGCCTCAAGTTCGCAAGAAAACGCCTGAAGCCGGAAAGCCTTCGTATCGCAATTTTAGGCTGATTTTGGAATATGACGGCACGCATTTCTGCGGATGGCAGTTTCAGCCGGAATTTCGCACGGTGCAGGGGCATCTCGAGGAGAAGCTCGCGAGGATATTCAAAAAGAAAGTCAATTGCCACGCCTCCGGCCGCACCGACAGCGGGGTGCACGCGCTCGCGCAGGTGGTTCATTTTAAAGTTCATACCGCGATCAAAACTTCTATCATCCACAAGGCGCTCAATGATTTTATCGACGGTGATTGCGCTGTCTTAAAGGTGGAGGAAGTTTCCCTAGATTTTCACTCGCAGTATCAAGCCAAAAATAAAACATATTGTTACACTATTCTTAATCGTGTTTCTCCGTCGGCATTGTGGCGGGACAGGGCGTATTTTTACCCGCAGAAGCTTGATGTGTCGCTGATGCGCAAGGCGGCGCGTGAACTTAAAGGAAGGCGCGATTTTAAAGCGTTTCAGGGCGCTTCAGGAAAAACCAAAGAAACCTCAACGGTCAAAACGATTCAGGCGCTCACTGTTAAAGAGGAAGGTGATTTTATTCATATTACGGTCACCGCCGACGGATTTTTGCATAAGATGGTGCGCAATATCGTTGGTGTTCTTATGGGTGTTGGCCGCGGAACGATCCCGCCGGACGGTATTACGAGATTATTAAAAGGTAGGGATCGCAAATTATTGCCCAAGACTGTGCCCGGTCACGGATTATGTTTGTTGCGCGTGCAGTATTAATTGTAACCATTCCCTGACCCGGGGGTGAGGGAGTCCTCGTTGGAATATCTATCACAATTAGTTAGGACGCGCATGCCGTTTGGTAAGTACAAAAATGTATTGCTTGTTGATCTGCCGGAAACATATATCATGTGGTTTGCCCGCAAAGGGTTTCCAAAAGGAAAGCTTGGCGGCATGCTGCAGAGCCTGTATGAAATAAAACTCAACGGTTTAGAATCTCTTCTGGAACCCATAAGAAAAAATGTCAATCGTGAAGGGTGAAGTGTGAAAAGTATAAGGCATACGATTCACATTTCACGACTCATGCTTTCAGATCGGGGAAAATGTTTATAAACGCGATCAACGATAACAAATTAAATATTCTTAAATCGGTGTTTGGGTATTCGTCATTTCGTCCTTTGCAGGATACGTGTATTCAGGCAGTCCTCGATAAACAGGACACGGTGCTTATTATGCCGACGGGTGGAGGAAAGTCCATCTGTTATCAGATTCCGGCTTTGATGTTTCCGGGGCTTACCATTGTGATTTCCCCTTTGATTGCGCTGATGAAAGACCAGGTGAGCCAGCTAAAAAATTTGGGCGTTGAAGCGGAAGTGTTAAACAGTTCGATTTCCTGGGATGAGTATGCCCAGAATATGGATCGTATCCGTTCGGGGCAGACCAAGATGCTTTTTTGCGCGCCGGAAACGTTGTTAAAGTCGGAAATCTTGGAAATGCTTTCATCCTGTCAGGTCGATTGCGTGACGATTGATGAGGCGCATTGCATTTCTGAATGGGGGCATGATTTTCGTCCGGAATACCGTCAGATTAAAGACATCCGCGATCATTTTCCTGACGCTGTTTATCTGGCGGTGACCGCAACGGCAACCGAGCGCGTGCGGCAGGATATCATAATGAATTTGGCGCTTCGTTCTCCCAGGGAGCTGGTGGCCAGTTTCAACCGCGATAATTTATTTTATGAAGTGGCGCCCAAGAATAACGCAACCCGTCAGGTGCTTGGTTTTCTTAAATCTTATAAAGATCAAAGCGGCATTATTTATTGTTTTTCCCGCAAGCAGGTTGATGATTTGACTTATGAGTTAAATGCGGCGGGGCACAAGGCTTTGGCTTATCATGCAGGACTGCCCGATAACACTCGCCACCAGAACCAGGAACTTTTTATCCGGGACGACGTGCCGATCATGGTTGCTACCATCGCCTTCGGAATGGGAATCAATAAACCTAACGTTCGTTTTGTTATTCATTTTGATCTTCCTAAAAATATCGAATCCTATTATCAGGAAACAGGACGGGCGGGGCGTGACGGATTGCCGTCCTATTGCCTGCTTTTGTTTTCTGCGGCAGACAGCGGTAAGATCCGTTATTTTATCGACCAGAAAACCGATGATGCCCAGCGGCGTGTTGCCCAGAATCATTTGAACGCCATCGTCAGTTTTGCCGAAAGCCGACGGTGCCGACGGATTGCGCTCATTACGTACTTCGGCGAAGATTACTCCGTGGAGAATTGTGGCCTGTGTGACAATTGTACCAAACCACAGGAATCTAGTGTCAGCCTTACGCTCGAGGCCATTAAATTTTTAAAATGCGTGAGTGAAACCGGTGAACGGTTCGGCGCGCTTCATGTCATTAATGTTTTGCGCGGCAGCCAGTCGGAGAAAATTTTAAATTATAATCATCAGGAATGTTCCACCTTCGGGGCTGGGCGCAGCTGGACGGTGAAGCAGTGGCAGTCTTTGGCGCAACAGCTGGTATCTCAAAATGTGCTGGTAAAAGATAACGAATATAGTGTCCTTTCGCTGGCGCCGGGAGCTTATTTGATTTTGGCCGGTAAAAACGGATTTCAGGGATTTCAACCGACGGCGGACGCGGTTGAAATAAAATTACCAAGCCGCAAGTCAACCGAAGGTTACGATCAGGATCTTTTCGATAGACTGCGCGCTAAACGCAAGGAATTAGCTGACCGCGAAGGTGTGCCACCGTATATTATTTTTTCGGACAAGTCTTTGATCGACATGTGTCAGCGTCGGCCTAGAACATCAGCTGAGTTTGCGCAGGTTTTTGGTGTGGGCCAACTGAAGCTGGCGAAGTACGCCGATATTTTTATCCGGCTGATTTATTCGAATAAATAAAGAATTTTTTAAATGAGCCTGCAGGCTCTAGCGCCGCGTTTTTGCCGCAATGTCCGACGTGATGCGGTGGTCTTAAGGCGTTCGTCCTTGTATTGTGGCAGGATACCTGTAGAATACGGTAGATTTAATAACGTATAGCATGTCAATGGAGGTTCACAATGAGTATGGAAGAACAATTAATTAAGATAATTTCAGTAGATAAAGAACATATCAGAGAAAGCGCGGTCATCAAGGGAGGATGGATCATTCCTTTTAAGCTTTCGGCCAAGCCTAATGAATCCTGGGAAAGACATTTTTACGAGGTCCACCGCAAGAGCGTTAACCCCAAGAAAAAAGATGTGAAGCTCATCGAGGGTTACGTGGAAGTGCAGTTTTCTGAAGGTGATAATCAACAGCAGGCTCTCGACATGCTTAACGAAGACGTCACCAACACGAATACGATTTATCGTGATGTTTATTTAAAGAAGATCCAGATTCAGGATGATATGAAGGCTCAGCAGTTAAAACAACAAGGGGTGTTGCAAAAACTTAAAAATGATTCTGAAGGTTTGAAGTTTTAATTAAGAAAGTAAATGAGAGCGCAGGGGAGTATGGGTAAAATCATTTATGGTCCTTGTGTGCGGTGAGCGTTAGCGAACCGCGGAGTTCCCGAAGGGGATGCGTATGCTTGCTGATTTAAATTCTAAAAATGGTAATGCTAAATGCTGAACGCTTAAGTTCAATAAAGATTTCTGACATGTCATCCGTTCTCATTCTTATCCCCCCTTCCGAAGGTAAAAATCCTTCAGGCCACAGAAAGCCGCTCGGCACATTAGAAAAAAATGTTCAAGTGATTTATGATCGCCTGACGGCTTATCAAGGTGATCCCGCGTAATTGTACGGCGTTAAAGGCAGGGCCTTGGAAGCGGCCCGTAAAGCTAACCAAAATATCCTGGTTTCTCCGACGTTGCCCGCGATTGAACGATACGGCGGCGTTGTCTACGACGGCATTGATTATCCGACATTGTCGGCTGAGGCCCAAGAATTCCTTCAAGCGCATGTTCGGATTGTGAGTGCATTATTCGGGCTCATCACGCCGGAACAACCAATTCCTGAATATAAACTCAAGATCGAGAAACTGGACGCGGCGAAATACTGGAAGCCGATTATTGCCAAGAAAATTACTGGAAGTTTTGTCATCGATCTTTTGCCCCAAGCGCATCAGAAGGCTGTTGAGTATAAACAGGGCGTGACAGTGGATTTTATTTTTTCAAAAAACGGTAAGGCCGTTCCCAGCGGACATCATGGAAAACTTATTAAGGGAAAATTTATCCGTTGGCTATGCGAAGAGATGGTCAGTGAACCCCAAGATTTCAACGGTTTTAAAGAAGATGGTTTTGGGTTTGATGGAAGAAATTTTGTCAAAAGAGTTTAGGGCCGGCGTGGTGTAAAGTTGATTTATCGAATGCTTTTTAGGATGGTGCTGACAGGTTCGATTTTGTTGAGGGTATAAAAGTGAATTCCAGGCGCGCCGAGCGTCAAAAGTTGTTTGCATTGCTCGACGCAGAATTTGATGCCGGCTGCCAGCATTTTTTCCGGTTCACAGGCAATGGGTTTAAAAATATCGTGCACCCTTTGCGGGATGGACGCGCCGCAGGTGGCGCAAAAGCGCACGAGGCCGTTGTAGTCGGTGATGGGAAGAATACCGGGGATGACGCGACAGGTAACGCCAAGCTTTCGAAGTCGCGCGACATAATCAAAATAATCTTTATTGTCAAAGAAAAGCTGGGTGATGACAAAATCAGCGCCGGCATCGGTTTTCTTTTTGAGAAATACGGCGTCTTGGTCGCGGTCAGGGCTGAGAATATGTCCTTCCGGAAATCCTGCAACGCCTATGCCAAAATAATCTCCAAAGTTTTTGCGCATGAATTCGACAAGTTCACTCGAGTATTGAAAATTCTGCGGGCCTGGTTTCCAGTCGGGATGATCGCGAGGCGGGTCGCCGCGCAAGGCCAGCACATTGTTGACGCCCAAGCGTTTGATATCTTCGAGGATTTTTTTGATCTCCTCCTCGGTGTGCATGACGCATGTCAAATGGGCAACACCGATCGTGTGATGTTTCTTCTGGATCGCATCAACGATTTCCATCGTCTTGCCACGGCTGCTGCCGCCGGCGCCGTAGGTGCAGGAAATGAAATCTAGTTTTAGATTGCACAACTGGGAAATGGTGTGCCATAATTTCTCATAACCTTCGGGCGTCTTCGGCGGAAAAAGTTCAAACGAAAACGTCCGCGGTTTGTTGAGGAATATGTTGGTTAATTTTTGCATACGGGCAGCATTATAGCAATGTTTTCGCAAATGGAAATGAAGAAATAAGTAGAAATGGGGAAATGAATAGGCGTCATTGCGAGCGCCAAAGGCGCGAAGCAATCTTATACGCGAGTAAGTTTGCTTCGTCGGCTTTCAGCCTCCTCGATCCAGCTTCTTTGAAACAGCTTAAAGGAAAGCTGGAATCGACCCTCTGGGTCGCAATGACGGATATTTCTTCTTAGATTTCTACCTCTTTACCTCCAATACGCTTAAACGTTGCGTTATCACCTTACCACTTAATACGCTATGAATATTTGTTTAATTACCGGTTCCTGCGGTTTAGTCGGCTCTGAATCCGCCTTTTATTTCGCTCAAAAAGGTATGAAGATCGTCGGCATCGACAATGATATGCGGGCGGAATATTTTGGCAAATCTGCGTCGACCAAGAAAATGCGCAAGATTCTTTTGGATCGTATCGACGACTATGAACATCACGCCATCGACATCCGCCAGTCATCGAGGCTGGAGAAAATATTTCAGAAATATTCCCGGAATATCAAGCTTATCATTCACTCTGCAGCTCAGCCGTCCCATGATTGGGCAACTCATCAGCCGTTGGTTGATTTTAACGTGAACGCAACCGCAACATTGCAATTGCTTGAGCTTGCCCGCATCCATTGCCCGCAGGCGGTTTTTATTTTCAGCAGCAGCAATAAGGTCTATGGCGATACGCCCAATTCTCTTCCTTTGCAAGAGTTGCCGACGCGTTGGGAGATCGCTCGAGCGCATCCGTTTTACGACGGTATTGATGAGAGCATGTCGATTGATTCCTCCAAACATTCCATTTTTGGAGTTTCCAAGCTGGCCGCTGATATTATGGTGCAGGAATATGGTAGGTATTTTGGCATGCGCACGGGTGTTTTTCGTGCCAGCTGTCTGACCGGGCCTAACCATGCCGGGACTGAGCTTCATGGTTTTCTTTCTTATTTAGTCAAATGTGCTGCAGACAGTCAGGAATATACGATCTTTGGTTATAAGGGAAAGCAGGTTCGGGATAATATTCATAGTTATGATTTGGTGACAGCTTTCGATAGTTTTTATCAGAGCCCCCGGACCAGTGAGGCTTATAATATCGGCGGCGGCCGGAAAAACAGTTGTTCTATTCTTGAGGCGATCCACCTGTGCGAAGAGATAACCGGAAGGAGCTTGTCTTACCGTTATGGTGAGGCCCGTAGTGCTGATCACATTTGGTATATCTCCAGCCTTAAAAAATTTCAGTCGCACTATCCGCAATGGCGTCAAACATATAGCCTCAAGCGCATCCTTCAGGAGATGTTCCGCTTAAAAAATAATTCCTAATGGAAGAAATGTTCATGGTTTGAACATTTGGGTTAGCGTTATGACAGGCTTAAATCCCCTTGACTTTACAGGGGATTGGCTTAAAATGTTCATTAATTGAACATTTAATTAACCTCTCTCACCCCCGGGGTGCGTAACCGCACTCCGGGGGTGTAACACGGTATTCAATGACCCCCGAACCCCTTAATGAGCGTGAATTTGAGCTCATCAATATTATTGGAAAGCGCCTAAGTTCCAACCAGCGCGACCTTTCCCAGCAATTGAATCTTTCTCTAGGCCAGACCAACATGCTTATCCGGCGTCTCGCTTCCAAGGGCTTTATCCGCATCAGCCAGCTTAACAAACGTAAAGTTCAGTATCTTCTCACCCCCAAAGGCATCAGCGAAAAGATGCGTAAATCCGTTAAATATACCCTCAATACTATTAACGCCATCGGCCTGATTAAAAACCGCGTGGCTGAAATCTTTAAAAAATTATATCAGGACGGCCATCGCCAATTTTTTCTCTACGGCGAGCACGACCTGCGCGTGTTGGTTGAAATCGTTTTTCAGGAATTAAAATTACAAGACGCTTCTTTAACAGAGGCCAAAGACATTGCGACCGAAGAAATTAACGGGGTTTTATTGATCGGCAAAGAAAAGGTTTTGCTCGATGGGCTTAAGATTAAAAACTATGTGGATCTTATTATGGAAATGTCGAAATAAGGAATAGGAAAACGTATGCTTGATAACAAAACAATTTTGGTCACAGGCGGTACAGGGTCCTTCGGGCAGAAATTCATCGATACCATCTTGAAAAAATACAAACTCAAGAAAGTGATCGTCTTTAGCCGGGATGAGTTTAAACAGTTTGAGATGGCCAAGATTTATCCGACGGAGAAATATCCGATCCGGTATTTTTTGGGCGATGTGCGCGACCGTGAACGCTTGGTGCGCGCCTTTCACGGAGTGGATTATGTTGTGCATTCAGCCGCTTTAAAGCAGGTGGTGGCGCTTGAATATAATCCGATGGAAGCGGTTAAGACCAATATCATGGGCGCGGATAACATCATTAATGCCGCGATCGAATGCGGGGTCAAGAAAGTCATTGCTTTATCGACGGATAAGGCGGTTAATCCGGTGAATCTTTACGGGGCGACCAAGCTTGCGGCTGAAAAAACATTTGTGGCCGCCAACGCATACGCCGGCGGCAAAGTAATTTTCGGTGTCGTGCGCTATGGCAATGTTATGGGTTCGCGCGGAAGTGTTATTCCTTATTTTCTGGATCTCAAGGCTCAAGGGATCAAGGAGTTTCCCATCACTGACAAACGCATGACACGATTCTGGATGCTTTTGGAAGAAAGTGTGGCGCTTGTCTTAAAAGCGTTGGAACATTCCGTTGGAGGAGAGGTTTTTATTCCGAAGATCCCGTCGATGAACATCATTGATCTGGCGAAAGCCATCGAGCCTAAATGCACATTTAAGTTTTTTGGTATCCGTCCTGGTGAGAAGGTACACGAATCGCTTTTTTCCGAGGATGAATCACGCAATACCGTACTGTTCAAGGACATGTATGTTATCCTGCCGAGTTTCGGTCTGGAAGATAATGTGTACGCTAAATATCACAAGATACCGAAGGTCAAAGAGGGGTATGTGTTTCGCAGTGACACCAATGATCAGTGGCTGACTATCAAAGACCTGCAAGATCGGATGAAAAAGATATGAACTTAATTCCATACGGACGTCAATGGGTGGATGATGAAGACCGTAAAGCCGTCGAGGCGGTGCTGAATTCCGACTGGCTGACTCAGGGGCCAGTTTTGAAACAGTTCGAGGACGCGCTCTGCAGTTATACCGGCGCCAAATACGCGGTGGCGGTTGCCAACGGTACGATAGCCCTTCATCTGTCACTGCTTGCCCTCGGTGTTGGTAAGGAAGATAAGGTCATAACTTCCCCGATTACCTTTGCCGCCAGCGCCAGCTGTGCGATTTACGTCGGAGCCAGGCCGGATTTTGTGGATATTGATGATCAGACCTATCATATGGATTTAAACCGTCTGGCTGATTATTTAAAGAGCCCGTCAAAGCGCAAGAATGTGAAGATTGTGATCCCGGTGCATTTTATGGGCACGGTTGTGGACATGAAGGCGCTTGCGAACATCTGTGCTCCGTACGGCATCAAGATCGTCGAGGATGCTGCCCATGCTTTGGGCTCTTCTTATATCGACGGGAAAAAGCATTATAAAATCGGTTCCTGCCAGCATTCAGATGCAACTATTTTCAGCTTTCACCCCATTAAACATATCACAACCGGAGAAGGCGGGGCAGTCATGACCAATGACATTAAAGTTTATGAGTCCCTGCTTAAATTCCGGCACCACGGGATCGTCAGGAATTCTAAAAATGTTTCGATCTATATGAAACAATTTAGCGATGAGCCGTGGTTTTATGATATCCCGCAGGCGGGTTATAATTTTCGTTTAAACGACATCCAATGCGCGTTAGGGGTTTCGCAAATTAAGAAGATCGACGCCTTTGTCTTGCGACGCCGAGAAATGGTTGCGAAATATAATAAGGCGTTTAGCGGTGTTAAGGATATCCGCTTGCCGTCTGAGCGCCCGGGTACAACGGCTGCGTATCATCTTTATGTCATCCGCGTGCCGGCCAAGAAGCGTAACGAGCTTTATGTATTTTTAAGAGAACAGGGCATCGGCACACAGATCAATTATATTCCGCTACATCTGTTCTCGATGTATGAACAATTCGGTTTTTGTCCAGGTGACTTTCCGGTCGCGGAGAAATATTTCGAGGAATGTTTGAGCCTTCCGTTGTATCCGTTACTTTCCGACGAAGGACATCAAAGGATCATCGATTGCGTCCGTCAATTTTTTAACGCATGAACCCGCATACGAATAGAATTTGTTTAGGTACGGCTCAGTTCGGGCTTGATTACGGCATCGCCAACACTAAAGGCCGGATGACCGACGAGAATATTAGGTCTGTTCTTCGGTATGCCGCTGCCCATGGTGTCAAAGTGCTCGACACTGCGTCAGCTTACGGCACAAGTGAAGAGACGATCGGCCGGTCGCTTAAATATCTTAATCGTTCTTTAGATATTGTTTCAAAATTACCGTCTTATGCCGACGGAAAAGTTAATCCCAGAGAAACCGTCATGCGTTCTTTGAAGCAATTGGACACAAAAAAGATTTATGGATACCTGCTGCATTCGTTTGAAGATTTTCATAAAGCTGAGATTTGGCGGGAGATGACGGCGCTTAAATCTGAAGGCATAATCGGGAAAATTGGCTTTTCGTTATACCATCCCGAGGAGGCAGAGGCGTTATTGGTTTCAGACACTGTGTTTGATCTTGTCCAGGTTCCTTATAGTGTTTTTGACCGGCGTTTTGCCAAATATCTTCCGCTTTTTAAGAAGCGGGGAGTTGAGGTTTATGTCCGTTCGGTTTTTTTGCAGGGGTTGGCGTTCTTGGATCCTGGAAAACTTCCGGCGGCAGTTGCCGGAGCACGAGCACAGCTGGGCGCATTACGTAAAATATCCGTCAAGGAAGGGATATCCCTAAGCGCGTTATGTTTGAATTTTGCATTGATGAATACCAGTATCGACCGTGTGATCATCGGCGTCGACAGCCCGGATCATTTGAAAATCAATTTAAGTGACTTGCGTTTTTTTGCACGCACGAAGTCTGTTGGAGATAATTTTAACGCCGTTATCATTGATGATGAAAATATCCTTTTACCTTACCGGTGGAAATGATGAAAAATATTTTTGCTTTGATACAGGCCCGCACGGGCGCCAGGCGTCTTGCCAATAAAGTACTTTTGGATCTTTGTGGTAAAACCGTGCTTGAACATGTGATTGATCGTGTGAGCCGGGCCAGGACGATCGATGAAGCCGTTGTGGTCACAACCGTGCGTAAAGAAGATTTAAAGATCGTCGAGCTTGTTAGCCGAAAGGGAACTCGGGTTTTATGTGGATCTGAAGATGATGTGCTGGACCGTTATTACCAGGCGGCGCGCCTCTTGAATGCCCAGCATATTGTCCGTATCACCGCAGATTGCCCGGTCATTGACGCTGATGTGATTGATCAGGTTGTTAATTATTATTTTAAATCTAAGGCTGATTATTGTTCCAATACAATCACTCAAACATTTCCCGATGGGCTGGATGTCGAGGTTTTTTCATTTGACGCTTTGGCCAAGGCATGGAAAAACGCGCGGTTATCTTCTGAACGCGAACATGTGACACCGTATATTCGAAACAATGCGCGATTATTTAAAGTGGTTTCGATTGAACATCCGGTCAATTTGGGCGTTCATCGCTGGACGCTGGATGAGAAAAAAGATTATATGTTTCTTAAAAAATTGTTTAACGGCCTTTCTCGTAGAAACACATATTTTGGAATGAACGATATTCTTAAGTTTCTTGCGGAAAACCCGAAGCTCGTCAACATTAATGCCGCGATTACACGTAATGAAGGTTATGCCCGATCGCTCAGGAATGATAAGGTTGCGTATGCTGGATAAAAATCAAACATTATACGCCAAGGCCAAGACATTGATCCCCGGCGGGACGCAGTTGTTGAGTAAAAGACCTGAGATGCACCTTCCCGGTTTGTGGCCGACCTATTATCAGAAGGCCAAGGGTTGCCGCGTGTGGGATTTAAACGGCCGTGAATTAATTGATACCAGTTACATGGGCATCGGCGCCTGTATTTTGGGTTATGCAGACCCCGACGTGGATCGGGCAGTCAAGAATGCCGTTGACCAAGGAACAATGACGACCCTTAATTGCCCTCAAGAAGTTGAGCTGGCTGAATTATTATGCCGCTTGCATCCGTGGGCCAAGATGGCGCGTTTTGCGCGTACCGGCGGGGAAGCAATGTCGGTGGCGGTTCGCATCGCGCGGGCGCATACGCAAAAAAGTATGGTCCTTTTTTGCGGCTATCACGGCTGGCATGATTGGTATTTGGCGGCCAACGTCGCCAATACTAAGAAACTTGACGGGCATTTGTTGCCGGGACTTTTGCCTGCGGGCGTTTCCCGCAAACTTAAAAGCAGCGCAGTTCCTTTTGTTTATAACGATACCGAAGGCTTTCTGAAACTCATTTCGAAGTATGGGCCGCAGCTTGCTGCAGTTGTGATGGAGCCGATCCGTAATTTTGAACCTAAGAAAGGTTTCTTAGAAACAATCCGGGCTGAAACTAAAAAGCGCAGCATTGTGCTGGTTTTCGATGAGGTTTCCTCGGGTTGGCGACTGACGGTCGGAGGCGCCCATTTGAAATTTAAAATTGACCCGGATATTGCCGTGTTTGCCAAAGGCATCAGTAACGGTTATCCCATGGCGGCGATTATCGGTCGCAAAGATGTGATGAACGCGGCGCAGGATTCTTTTATCAGCAGTACTTATTGGACGGAACGCATCGGGCCTACTGCCGCGCTTGCCACCATTCGGAAACTACAGACGAATAATGTTGCGCAACATTTGATCCGGGTCGGCAAAACTGTTAAGGACGGCTGGGGTAAGGCCGCATCAAAATATAATTTGAAAATCCACGTCGGCGGAATAGATCCTTTAGCGCATTTTGTTTTTGAAAATCAAGAGCCGCTGGTTCTTAAGACATTGTTCACGCAGGAAATGCTGGATCGTGGATTCCTGGCAAGCACCGCGTTTTACGCATCACTGGCGCATACGAACAAAGTTCTTTCCGGTTATTTAAACGCGGTCGATGGCGCATTCGCTTTAATCGCCCAGGCAATCCAAAAAGGAAATCCGATGAGTTACTTAAAGAAATCTGTTTGTCATAGCGGGTTTAAAAGGTTGACTTGAGATTATGAACGTTTTTATTCTGACAGAAGCAGGACAAAAAGTTGGATTCGGGCATCTTTCGCGATGTTCGGCGGTGTATCACGCATTTCGCCAGCGCGGGATTAAACCGACGATGATTATCCGCGGTGATGAAGGCATCAGCCGTTTTCTTGAGGGAATTGACCACGATGTTTTCAATTGGCAAGAATCTTTTCAGGAGCTGTTAAGCCGAGTCGCGGGAGCGGATATTGTTTTTATCGATTCCTACCTGGCATCAGAAGCTATGTACCAGGAGATAGCCTCGATCGTTACCCTGGTTGCGTGCATGGATGATTATAAACGCATCAGCTATCCGCCGGGGGTTGTGATCAATGGGTTGATCTACGCGCCTTCGATTAAGTATCCGAAAACGCAAGGAGTGGATTATTTATTGGGTTCGCGTTATGCGCTTTTACGAAAGGCGTTTTGGTTTGTTCCAGTTAAGAAGATCTCTGCGGAAATCAAAAATATTTTTATAACGTTCGGCGGGAGTGATTTCCTAGACCTGGCTCCCGAGACCGTTAGATTGATCGCTCAGAAATATCCGACGATCAAAAAGACCGTTGTCGTCAGCCGTTTTTATAAGAATATCGAAGGGATCAAAAAGGTTGCCGATGAAAATACACGGGTCGTGATAGACGCCTCCGATGTGGCCATGAAACGCCTGATGATGAGATCCGATGTTGCTGTTTCAGCGTCTGGACAAACTCTTTCTGAATTGGCAGTGCTTGGTGTTCCAGGTGTAGCGGTCTATGTTGTGGATAATCAGCGGCTGAATTGGTCGGCCTGGACAAAGCAGGGTTTTATTGCAGCACAGCCACGGGCCGAATCGGTGGTCAAGGCATTCGCGAAATTGCAATCATCATCCGCGCGCAAGCCGATCTCAAAAATGCTGAGTAAGAGTATTTCCCCATTAGGTGTTTTTAAAATAGTGGATACATTGATGGGTAAAGCTTCGCAAAAAAAGCGCGAAGAAAAACGTAAGGCTCAACACATTTCATTACGCACGGCACAAAATTCCGATTGCCGGGACATCTGGTTATGGCGCAATACTCATCAGGCAAGGCGTGCCAGTTTTCAGTCGGAGCCTATTGCGTATGAGCAGCATGAGCGTTGGTTTGAACGAAAGACAAAGGAGTCTCAGTCCATTCTCTGGATCGCTCAGTCCGGCAAAGATAAAATAGGCCACGTGCGCTATGAGATCGACGGAGATCGGGCTGCCATCAGCATAGTCTTAAATCCCAGATATTATGGAATGGGATTAGGCGGTAAGGTCATACGCATGGCTGATCAAAAATTTGTGAACACCGGTAAATGTTCGTGCGTCATTCATGCCGAGATTCAGGATCATCATTTGGCGTCGGTGGGCGCATTCGTATCAGCGGGGTACAGGTTAAAAGAACGGATTATTAAAAACGGCAAGAAAGCCGGAGTTTATCAATGGTCAAGTTAAAGGCATTCAGTTTCAAAAAATTGAAAAGGTGCTTTATCATCGCCGAAGTTTCCGCCAATCACGGCCAGGATTTTAAGAGGGCTATCGAGATGATCCGGGTTGCCAAACAGTGCGGGGCGGACGCGGTTAAGTTTCAAACGTATACGCCAGATACCATCACTCTTAAAAGCGATCAGCCGTGGTTTCAGATTGGGCATTCTAAATGGAAAGGCCAGAGCCTGTATGAACTTTATCAGAAGGCATACACGCCTTGGGACTGGTTTCCTAAATTAAAGAAAGCGGCTGATGAGGTAGGAATTATCTTCTTCTCGGCGGCATTTGATAAGACGGCCGTCGATCTATTGGAAAAGCTCAACGTTCCTTTTCATAAGGTCGCTTCGTTTGAATTAAATGATCTTCCCTTAATTGAGTATATGGCTCGAACAAAAAAGCCTATCATTATGTCCACAGGGATGGCGACTACATCTGAGATCAAGGATGCGGTCAAGATCGCCGAGAAAGCGGGGGCCAGTGAGATCGTTCTTTTAAAATGTGTCAGCAGTTACCCTGCCGATCCCAAAGATATGAATTTAAAGACGATTCCGGATTTAAAAAAGAGGTTTGGTTGTGCCGTCGGGCTTTCCGATCATTCCCTGGGGCCGAATGCCGCGATCGCGGCGGTATGTATGGGCGCCCAGGTTGTAGAGAAACATTTTATTCTTTCTAAGAAAATCAAAACACCGGATAGTTTTTTTTCTATTGACCCGGCAGAATTGAAAGATCTGGTGAGTCAAGTCCGTACAACAGAGGAAATGCTGGGAAAGGTTTTTTACGGCCTGTCTGCCCAAGAGAAGGACAACAGAATTTTTCGAAGGTCATTGTTCGCCGTCAAGGATATCAAAAAAGGGGAAACATTGACGGCAGAAAATGTGCGTTCGATCCGTCCAGCCCACGGGTTGAGTCCAAAGTATTTTAAGGATGTTCTAGGCAAGAAGGCAAAAGTCGCGATCGAATATGGTACGCCGCTTAAGAAAGGTTTTGTGGGGCGTTAATTAATGGTGGATTAATTGAGGAGGAATAGGATGATGACAACAGTAAAATCTAAACCGCGTGTGGTTAGGGCCGTATCCGTGCTGGAAGGCCCGAATGTTTATCTAAGAAAGATCGTTCCATTTGATGTGAACGCAAATTATTACCAGTGGATGAATGATCCCGAGGTGTCGAAATTCTTGGAAGTCCGCCATACGCGCCGTTCGCTTAAAGATCTGCGCGAATATGTCTCGAGCATCATTGAACGCAAGGAAGATGCTTTTTTTGCGATCTGCCTGAATGAAACAGGAAGGCATATCGGGAACATCAAACTTGGCCCCATTAACAAGGATCATCGTTGTGCGCATATCGGGTTTTTGATCGGCGAGCGGGAGTTCTGGAAACAAGGTATCGCGACTGAGGCCGTCAATATAATGCTGCGCTATGCTTTTGAAACGCTTAAGCTTCATAAAGTGTTGGCGGGTTGTTATGAAAATAACCTCGCGTCCTTGCGCATTTTTAAAAAGACCGGTTTTAAAAAAGAGGGCGTTCAGGCTTCTCAATGGTTATTCAACGGAAAATACATCGACGGAATTCTGTTGGGAAAAATTAATCCGGCTGAAATGAAGAGATGAAGGTTGCTGTTATCGATTATGGCATGGGAAATTTGCATTCGGTTTCCAAGGCCCTCGAGTTTGTCGGGGCTGATGTCATGGTCACCCAAAGGCCGTCTGACATTAAAGAAGCAGACCGCATTGTCCTGCCTGGCGTCGGGTCTTTTGCCCAGGGCATGCGGCAGTTAGAAGAGCGCGGTTTTGTTAAAGTTTTAAATGATGAGGTCATTGGTCGGGGCAAACCTTTTTTGGGGATCTGTCTGGGAATGCAGTTGGCGGCAGAGTCCGGCGAGGAACATGGCAAGACGCGCGGATTGGGATGGGTCAAAGGCAGTGTCATCCGCCTGGATACAATCGACGCGCGTGTGAAAGTGCCGCATATGGGATGGAATGATATAACACTAACGCGCCAAAGCCCGCTTTTTAAAAACATACGCGGGGCTTTGACATTTTATTTTGTGCACAGTTATCATTTGGTTTCGACGATGCAAGAAACAATATCGGCTGTTTGCGAACACGGTCTTACGTTCGCCGCTGCGATAGAACAAAATAATATTCATCTCGTGCAATTTCATCCGGAAAAAAGCCAGGCAAACGGGCTTAAGGTTTTAGAGAATTTTCTGAGCGCGTAAGGGCGGATTTTAAATCCGTCCCTACATTATGTTTTGTATGCGATAACATCGCGATTAATGAATATGCTTAAAAATCGAATAATTCCCATATTGCTTTTAAAAAATGGACGCTGTGTGAAGGGGAAACAGTTTGCCAATTTCCGTGACACGGGCGCGCCTGTCTCTGCGGCGAAGGTCTACGATGCCCAGCGCGTCGATGAATTGGTGTTTCTCGATATTATGGCCAGCCGGGAAGAGCGCGAGACGCTTCTTCCTATTATTACCGAGACTGCCGAGGAGTGTTTCATGCCGCTTACCGTCGGCGGTGGAATCAAGACGATTGAAGATATGAAGATGCTATTTACGGCGGGCGCCGATAAAGTTTGCATTAATACGGCGGCGGTTGAAAATCCGGAATTGATCCGTCAGGCATCGGAATATTTTGGAAGGGCTAATATTGTTGTTGCCATTGATTATCGTGAAGGCGCTGATGGAGCACGGGAAGTTTGTACGCACGCCGGAACCCAACCCACGGGTCTTGACGCGCTTGTGTGGGCGCAAAAAGTTGCTGCGCTCGGTGCTGGAGAGATTATTTTAACATCCATCGACCGTGAAGGAACCATGGGAGGTTATGATCTTTCATTTATTCAGAAAGTCGCGGATAGCGTGAGTATTCCGGTTATTGCCCACGGCGGGGCCGGAACTTTGGCGCATTTAAAAGAAGGCATCACCCAAGGTCATGCCTCGGGTGTTGCGGCGGCCAGTATTTTTCATTTTACGGATCAAAGCCCGATTAAGGCGAGGGCATATTTAAAGGATAATCACGTCAATGTGCGGGTATGAGAATGAATTTGTGTGACTTCCGTCATTGCGATGAGCCTCCTGCGAAATTTTCCAGATTTCACAGGACTTATCCCAGTCAATCAGAGAATTGACTGGAGCCGAAGGGGCGAAGAAGCAATCTTTTCGCTATTAAGATTGCTTCGCTCCCGTTGGTCGCTCGCAATGACGCAAGAGTGAATGATGTAACGATTCAGGAGGAACAATGGAATTAAGAGTGTGTACCAAATGTGTCATGCCGGAAACGCATGAGACCATCATGTATGACGCCAAAGGCGTTTGCAATATCTGCCATCAGCATGACTATAAGCATGAGAAGATCGATTGGTCAGCGAAAGAGGCGGAGTTTAAAGAGATCGTCGATAAATATAGAAATAAAGGGACGTATGATTGTATCATTCCGTTTAGCGGCGGGAAGGACAGCGTTTTTGTTCTGTATACCATGATGAAAAAATTCAAAGTGAAGCCTTTGGTGGTTTCTTTCGATCATGGATTTTATCGGCCGCACCATTTGGAGCAACGCGACCGCATTCTGCGGCAATTGGGTGTAGATTTTATGCTTTTTCGTCCCAATCAAAAGATCGTGCGAAAACTCACGCTTGAATCGTTGATTCGCAAAGGCGATTTCTGCTGGCATTGTCACACCGGTGTGTTTTCCTATCCCATGCACATTGCGGTGAAATTCAAGATCCCGCTTTTGGTCTGGGGTGAATCAACAGCGGAATACACGAGCTATAACGATTTTGATAATTTAGACGAGCGCGATGAGACGGCATTTAATAAATGGATCAATCTTGGCATCACCGCTGACGACATGGTTGGCATGGTGGGTGGTGAAGTGGAGCCGCGCGATCTGGAATGTTACCGCTATCCGAAGCTGCGCGATCTAAAGGCCATCGACTACCGGTCGATTTGTTACGGCGCCTATCACCAGTGGGATGTGCGCAAACATATGGAGATCATTAACAAAGAATTAGGCTGGGTTGGCGATGAAGTTGAAGGCGTTCCTCAACAATATAATTTTACCAAGGTTGAATGCATGATGAACGGCATTCGGGATTATCTGAAATTTATCAAACGCGGTTACGGCCGCACAACCCAGCTGGTAACCGACGACATCCGCGCCGGAGTTCTTGACCGCGAAAAAGGTTTGGCCTGGGTCAAAGAGTGCGACGGCAAAAAGCCGGCGAGTTTAAAAGTGTTTCTCGATTTTGTCGGCATTACCGAAGATGAATTCAACGAGATCGCTCTCAAGCACGCGGTAAGCCCGTGGAAGTGCGATCCTAAAGATTTGAAAGAGGGTAAGGAACTTTACGACCAGAAGAGCTGGGATCTTTCGTTTGGTCAGAAATAGGTTATGGAGAATAAAGGCAAAAAAGTTTGTATTGTTGATTATGGGTCGGGCAATGTCGGATCGGTTTACAATATTTTCCGCTCAATCCATGACGACATTCGGATCTCTAACGACCCCGTTGATCTGGATGCCGCGACGCATATTGTTCTTCCCGGGGTAGGAGCCTTCGGCGCGGCTGTCGCAAAAGTGAAAGCTTTGCCGTCGTTTAAAGTTTTACAAGAAAATGTTTTGGTCAAGAAGAAACCGTATCTTGGTATTTGCGTCGGGATGCAAATTTTGGCTGATGAGGGATTAGAACACGGCCGGAATGCCGGATTAGGATGGATCGGCGGAACGGTCAAACGCATTGAGGCTCCGGATCTTCACCTGCCTCACGTCGGGTGGAATGATTTCACCTGGTGCCAGACCGAGAACCCTTTGTTTAAAGGGATCACGGCAGGAATGGATTTCTATTATGTGCACAGCTATCAATTTGAGACCAGTGAGAAAGACGATCGAGCTGCCACCTGTACCTATGGCATGGATTTTACTGCCGTCGTGAACAAAGAAAATATTTATGGCGTGCAATTTCATCCGGAGAAAAGCCAGAAGGCCGGTAAAAAGCTTATTGAAAATTTTTTGAGTCTTTAATATGAAGAAAAAGCGTCTCATACCTGTGTTACTTCTTAAGAACGGATTTTTGGTACAAAGTAAATCTTTTCAGCGGCATCAGAATCTCGGGAATCCTGTGATCGCGGTCAAACGTTTGAGCGAATGGGCAGCGGATGAGCTGATTTATTTGGATATCAGCCGTGATGATGTTTATGACTTAAAGCGCGATGATCTCGGCACGCCCAACCGTTCCGCGATCATGGACATCATTGCCGATGTTTCCCAGGTTGCGCATATGCCGATTACCGTCGGTGGGAAGATAAGGACACTTGAAGATATCCGTTCGCGTTTGAGTCATGGGGCTGACAAAGTTTGTATCAATACAAAACCGCTCGAAGATCCGGAGTTTATTACCGAGGCGGCTCGTGAATTTGGTTCTCAATGCATTGTGATTTCCATGGATGTAAAGAAAACAGAGGATGGCTATAAAGTTTTTTCAAACGGCGGGCGCAATCCAACGCCTCTTAACCCTGTGGCATGGGCTAAGCGCGTCGAAGCATTGGGCGCCGGGGAAATTTTGGTTAATGCCATCGACCGGGACGGATCACGTACCGGTTATGACCTTGAATTGATCGCATCGGTCGCCGATAGCGTTCAAATACCAGTCATCGCCTTGGGCGGCGTCGGAGAATGGGAACATTTCGGCGAGGCATTGGACAAGACAAACGTGGATGCGATTGCCGCGGCTAATATCTGGCATTACACCGACCAAAGCGTGTATTTGGCGAAAAAGTATCTTTATGAAAAAGGCTTTCAAGTCCGCCCGCCGGACATCGAAGCCACCATTCTGGCTTAATATTGTTTAGGAGATTGGTTATGCGTTATTGCAAACGATGTGTCTATCCCGAGATCGCCGTTAACCTTTATATGAATGATGACGGCATTTGCGCTGCCTGCCGGACTGAGGAATCGTTCCAGCAATTGTCATCGGACTTTTGGGATTCTCGAAAGAAAAAATTCGAGGCGTTACTTGATCAGATGATTCCAAAGACTAAATCGAATTACGACTGCATCATTCCGGTGAGCGGCGGAAAAGACAGTTATTACCAGACCCATAAGATCGTCACGGAATACGGGCTTAAACCATTATTAGTAACCTATCATGGCAATAATTATCTCCCTGAAGGAGATTATAACCGCGACCGGATGCGGCATGCCTTTGATGTCGATCATCTGGTCTTTGGTCCGTCGGTCGAGGCGCTCAAGAAATTAAACCGTTTATGTTTTCGCAAGATGGGTGATATGAACTGGCATGCCCATTGCGGGATATCGACCTATCCGATTCAGATCGCGGCTAAATTCCGCATTCCGCTTATCATCTGGGGTGAGATTGCCTGGGACATCTCCGGCATGCATGACCCGGATGATTTTGTCGAGTTTTCCGCCCGCAGCCGTCATGAACACGACCTGCGCGGGTATGAATGGTATGACCTTATGAATGATCCGGTCGACAATTTGAAGGAGCAGGATTTGCTTTGGGCAAAATATCCGGAAGATAAGGAAATATTGGATGTCGGGGTGCGTGGTATTTATATCGGGAATTTTTTTAAGTGGGATGCGAACCAGCACACGAAATTGGTCCAGGAGAAGCACGGTTGGAAATCCTCCGACCGGCCTTTTGAACGCACATACCGACGGATGTCCAATCTTGATGATCGATATGAAAATGGAATCCATGATCTTTTAAAGTACATCAAGTTCGGTTATGGCCGCGCTTCTGATCATGCGTCCAAGGATATCCGCTCCGGTTACATGACGAGAGAGCAAGGGATCGAAATGGTCCGTAAGCATGATCATGTGGTCTCAAGCGACCTCGCGTATTGGCTCAATTATGTCGGCATGACGGAGGAAGAATTCTGGAAGACGGCCAACGGTTTTCGCGATCCGCGCGTCTGGCGCAACGAGAACGGACAATGGGTGAAGGATAACATTTGGGATGAACAGGCAGCAGCTTCCCGGAAAAGTTAAACGAAAAGGTAAGTCGGAAAATACAATGAACATACTGATCGAATTTACAACATTGAACCACCGGTCTTTTCATAGCGTGGCCAAGCGCTTGAAAGAATATTTTCCCGACAGCCGTTTCGCTGGGCTTGTCGGGCTTGCTCCTAACGGTGAAGAGGCTATTGATTTTTTGAAGAACCAAAAAGAGATTAAATATGAATTTTTAATTTTGCGTCATGAGCTGGCCAAAGAAGCATCCCGGGATGAGATTGATCTTGAACTTCTTCGTAATTTTGAAGAGGGTTTAAAAGAAAAGAGTATCTGGCGTTTGGTGTCTGCCGACCGTATCAGAGGCAGCGCTTATATCCACGGAGCGTTAGTGCCGAAGATGGTGCATGCCGAGAATGCCACCCGTGACAACATTTTGAAATTTTTTAGCGGTTCGCTCAAACGCATGCAGAAGATATTTGATGATTTTGATGTTGATGTTTTTGTCCCGGCGATGTGCATGGGTACGGTGGATGTGTTCATCTTAGAAGAGCTTTGCCGGCGGCGGGGGATCCCGTACGCGGCGCCTAACACACTGAGGATCAAAAATTATTTTGCATTCGGTTCTGATGTCGCGTTGAGTTTTCCCCATGTGGACAAGGCTTATTTGGAATTGATCTCGGGGCAGCGGCAAGCGGATTTAACCCCGGCCCGGAAATTATATGATGAACTTGTCTCTGAGTTTGAGAATTCTCAGCACATTGACAGGCAGCATCCGGTGCACACGATGGTCAAAACCCAAAAGCCGTCCAGGCGGAAATTGTTTGTTTCTTCTGCGCGTGCCGCCGTAGGAGCGATCAAAAATTGGATCAAGATGCGAAGGCTCAATACGTCCGGCGATATACGCCGTCAGCCGTACAATATGGCGACTTTGATGGATAATATTTCTCTCGCGACCGGCCTTCATCGGCAGACCCATATTGTACTTAATCCTGATTTCGGGCAGCGCCCCCAGCCCGGCGAGAAATATATCTATTATCCTCTTCATGTGAACCCGGAATATTCCACCAATTTTCAGGGCACGATGTGGATGGACCAGGCCTATACGATCGAGCAATTATCCAAGAGTATTCCGGTGGATTGGTTTGTTTATGTCAAAGAGCACCCCGCCATGCTGATCGCACGTGTCCGTCCGGATGAGTTTTATAAAAGGATCAAGAAATTACCGAATGTACGTATGGCATCGGTGGGCATTGACAGTCATGAGATGATCATGAACTCCCAGATGGTGGCGATCGTCACCGGAACGACCGGTTGGGAGGCGATCTTAAGAGGGAAGCCTGTTCTGCAGTTTGTTAATAATTATTTCGATGTCCTTGGTCTTTCGCGCACGTACTCGACGATAGAAAATCTTTCGTTCGATATCCGTGATGAACTTAAACGTATGGCCGGGATTTCGCCTGAGGAAAGAACTAAAAGGATCGTTCATTATTTGGCTGCTCTTTTGGAACATGGCTATGTTGCAACCCATGGCCCGCAGTTTTTTTATGAGCCAGGCACGCAGGAGCAATACGAACTTTGCGGCAAAGAAATGGCGGATGCGTTGATCAAACACTGGGGGCACATCGGTTTTCTGTCCAGATTAGAGCATAATCCTGCTAGTCGGTGAAAAGAGAGAACAAATGCGATATGTGAGAGAAATGATTGTCAAGATCCTTCTGATCCCCAAGCTTGTATTCCAGGCGCCGTACAGTCTGAAGATCATTTTCCTGCAATGCGTCAGCGGTTTTTTCAGCGTTGTGGGCATTCCTTTGTTGATCCCCGTGCTGGATTATCTTAAGGACGGCCGTGTGGTGACAGACAGCAAGATTCTTGTCCACCTGGAACATGTACTTTCCTGGATGGGGATTCCGGTAAACTTCGCCAGTCTCCTCATTGTTTCCGGAGCATTGTTTCTTTTGGGGCAGGTGCTGCTAACGATTTCAACACTGATCGCCGTCTACGCGCAGGCGGAGCTTGCGAGGGATTACCGGTATAAACTTATTGAAGGGTACGGCAACGTGGATTGGCTTTGGCTTCTGGATGCGCGCAGCGGGGAGATCAATTATTCCGTTCTTCGCCAAGTGGATATGGCCAGCGTGGCGCATCTTAACAGCCAGCGCGTGGTGATCTATCTTATTCAGATGGTGGTCCTTCTGGGGATCGCTCTTAATCTTTCCTGGGCGGTAACGCTTATGGCAGCTGCTGTTTATACAGTTATTGCTGTCGGGAACATGATTATTTCCAGATATATCCTTAAATCGGCAGGGGAATATCAAAATCGTTTTACGGGTCTTGCCAACGATCTGGTTATGCTCCAGCAGAACAAAAAATTCTTCAAGACATCGTTATTGAACACCAGAATGATCGGAGCGGTCAAAAGCATTGTCCAACGGATAGCGTATCTGACCAAGCATGAGACGTTCCTTATGGAGCTTCAGCGTGTCATGGGGATGGTGGTGACCTTCACGTTCCTTTTGGGAGTCATGTATTTTCACGGGGCATTGGGCCTCAACTATTCTGAGCTTTTGGTTGTTCTGTTCATTTTCTCGCGGATCGCCCCTAATTTTTCCCAATTGTCGACGGCATTTGCGACATTAGACAGCAATATTCCCGCCTATGACTCGGTGCGCGGATCTCTGGCTGAACTGGACACGAACAAGGAAACCACTGGCCGTACGGCTTTTCAAGAAAATGCGCTCATCCGTTTTCATGACGTTGCATTTGTTTATCCTAACGGGAAGAAAGTTTTTGGACGATTGAATTTGTCCATTGCCCCCAAAGTTACGACAGCGTTTATCGGAAGTTCTGGCGTCGGGAAATCCACGCTGTTGGATCTTGTCTTGGGGCTTTTGACACCGTCATCGGGGGGCGTTTATTACGGGGATGTCGTCCATACGGAGTTGGACAAGAATTCAATCCGGAAGAAAACGGCGTATGTAAGTCAGGAAACGACATTGATCGACGGAACACTGGAAGATAATCTGTCAATCCGGGTGGACGGCATTGGGCACGGGGAAGTAGAGGCCGTACTCAAGAAGGTGGGGTTGGATGAAGTGGTGAAAAATTTGCCCCAGGGTCTGCAAACCCAGGTCGGTGAAAATGGCGTCAAGCTTTCTGGAGGCCAGCGCCAGCGAGTTGCGCTGGCACGTGCGATTCTTATGGATCCCCAGATCTTGATTCTGGATGAGGCAACCAGTAACTTGGATTACGAATCTGAACTGTTGATTCTAGAGACAATCAAAAAATTACAAAATGATTATACGATCATGATCGTGACGCATAAACTTTCTTCGGTCCGCTTCGCCGATAAAATTTATTTGCTTGAAAAAGGCGTTGCCAAGGAAACAACGTATGATGAACTCATCCGGAATAATGAAGAGCTTTCTAAGGCCCGCTCATGAGTGGCGGGTTAATGAGCCGAGAATTCTAGGGTTTTAAAGAAATGGGTGTGATGGATAAAGTTCAAAAAAGACTGTTGAAATGGTTGTTTGCCATAGGTTGCGCCTTCATACTTGCGATTACAGTCGCAAATTTGGATAAAGTAGCCGTACCCAGAGAAATTGAGCAATATACAGCGACTGCGTATCAGAATCCGGAGGTTTTTGCCAGGGACGATCTTGGGGCTTGTTTTCTTTCGAGCACGAACGATATCATTCCCATATTGATCGCGCGCACGAGCGCTATGCAGAAAACAGTGATCCACTACTCGTTTTATGCGCTTACGATTTTTTTATTATTCAGGATTGCTCAGTTGTTAACGGCGGGGGCTGCTGCGGCAACGATCGTGCCGCTCGTCTTATTGTATGGCCCGTGGAATTTCTTGGGTTTTCATTCGGTCGTATTCAAAGTAGAATTTACGGGGATGGTTTTGGCCGGACCGTTTTTGGCGGGCTGTTTATTGTTTTTTCTCAAAGAGCGTTATGGCTTTTCGGGTGCGTTTGCTGCGGCCGCTTTTTATTTTCATCCGGGTGTGACATTGTGGCTTTTCTTGGCCATATTCTCATTCTTTCCTGTCGCGATGATTTTCGATCGGCGCCAATCCTCCGAGAACTTTGTAAATCGGCTGCAGATTGCCGGGAGGATGTGGCTTTTTGCGGCCGTTTTTATTGTTTTGGCCTGGCCTCGTTTAAAAGTTCTTTTAATGACCGGGCATGCGCAAACTTTTATAGACCCGCAATTCGGGTATGATCTTTTACACTACATTTGGAGAGGACAAACGTCCTTATGGCTGGATTTTGTGTTTGCTCCTGATCGCAGGGTACCGATGCTTTCCTGGCTGGCTTTTATTTTTCTTTTAATTATTCACGTGTGGTCTTTCTGGAAAGTCCGGGATAAAAATGTCCGGTTGGTTTTTTACATGTATTTAGGTACGTGCATTTTTTTGGTCGTTAATGAGTTTTTGATCAATCTGTTTGATTCTCGTATAGGTGTGGTTTACGGACTGTGCCGCTCCAGCGGTTTCAACTTTCTTTTTTCGACGCTGTTGATGGCGATCGTCATCCGCGACAGTGCGGCAAGAAAAAATTATGTTGAATTTACTGTCTGGATGGTATTTTTGCTGATGTTCTTTATGGTTCATGCCTTGCCGGGGGCGATTATCCATGTTGCCTTATTGGCAACGGTTGTGTGTGTGAGATGTGCCAATGGTTTATGGGGCATTGAAACAAACGTCAGCAACATTGTGGATAATAATTCCGCTGTGTTTAAGCAGTCGGCGAAGGTTGCTTGTATTCTGCTACTGGTTGGTGTCGTTGGTATATCACTGGTTAGAATTCCCAAGAAGATCAAAAATATCACCGGCCGGAAACAAGATCTTTATCGTCAGGCGATTGAGTACACCAATGAACATAACGTGGCGGGAGAGGTTGTTATGTATCCGTTCACAAAAGAGGAAACGTATTTTTTGTATTCCCGGTCTCCAGGTTTTTTTACCAGTTATTATGTTGTGGCCTTTATACCTTTGTATCAGTTTGATGCCGAGGTTCAGCAAAAAGCCTTTGAGAAATTCCGTGCGTTGGAAAAAGAATTCGGGATTGATACGTGGGCTCAGGTCAGAAAAGATCCGGCTCATTACAAGGATGCGTGGGAGGCGGCATGGGCATCTAAAATTGACCGGGATTTTGTGGAGCACTGGGCAAAAACATCGAACATTCGCTATATCATCCGTGAGAATAAACTGTCCGCCTTGCCGTATACGGTGGATTACCAAAATAATGAGTTTACGGTTTACCGACGATAAATATTGAAAAAGGAAGGGTTTTATGAATTACGAGTCGTTATCTAAAAGCAGTGAACTTAAAGCTGTTTTTATTGCCGAGGCCGGGATCAATCATGATGGAAGCCTGGAAAAAGCCAAACAGATGGTTGATACGGCGGTCAAGGCGGGGGCGGATTATGTGAAGTTTCAAAGTTTTAAGGCGGACAAACTCGTTATCAAAGGCGACGCGCCCATGAGCAGTTATCATGATAAGGGGCGACAGAAAAAAGAAAGTTTTTATTCTCTTTTAAAACGTCTGGAATTGACTAAAGAAAACCATCTTATCCTGAAGGAGTACTGCGATAAGCGTAAGATCAAATTTCTCTCGACGGCTTTTGATGAAGATTCGTTTGATCTTCTGCTTTCGCTGAAACCGGATATGGTTAAAGTGGCCTCAGGAGAGCTTACCAATATTCCGTTGCTGCGTCATATGGCGGGGGCCCAATTACCGATGATTGTTTCGACCGGTATGGCTACTCTCGGTGAGATTGAGGACGCTGTTGGTGCAATTATGAAAGAAGGCAACGACAGGATCGTCCTGATGCATTGTGTGTCGTGGTATCCGTCGGAAATCTCGATGACGAATTTAAAATACATGGACACTCTTCGAAAAGCGTTTGGTTTCCCGGTGGGTTATTCGGACCACACGCTTGGTATCAACATGAGCATTGCTGCGCGTGCGTTGGGCGCGGTTATGTTGGAGAAGCATTTTACTCTTAAACAGGATGACTTTGGATGCGATCATGAAGCATCCATTAATCCCGAAGAATTATGCGCGCTGGTCCGCGGTATCCGGCAGGTGGAATCCGGCTTGGGCAACGGCGTACGGGAATTTCATGAGAAAGAATGGGGGCAAAGGCGTGTTCACCGACGGAGCGTTGTTCTTAATCAAGCAGTGAAGCCTGGTCAGGCGTTAACCGCTAAATATTTAACAACTAAACGTCCGGGAACAGGCATTATGCCTAAGTATATCAATGATGTGGTCGGCAAGAAAGCGCGGCGGGCTTTGCCGCAGGACCATGTTCTGGCCTGGTCGGATTTGGAATAGGGAGTCAATATGAAAGCATCTGTTACAAAGAACAAGAAGCGGGTGGTGTTAATCGGCGCGAGGGCCAATGGTCATGGTGGTATTGTGCTGGATACCATTCGTGAGCATAAACTACACACGGTCGTCGGTTTTCTAGAC
>CXWL01001499.1_pt1 | contig 33964 bp, 33 predicted proteins | sample 590931 | NCBI WGS metagenome assembly CXWL01 (sample SAMEA3498368, study PRJEB10139) | groundwater metagenome | biome: water well; material: biofilm material | place: Germany | collected 2015-04-27
CAGTATGGCACCATCCATACCATGATGAAGCGCGTCTTTACCCATGCCTGTTACATCGGCTTCACAGGCACGCCCCTGCTCAAAAAGGAAAAGTCCACTGCGGTAAAGTTTGGCGGTCTCATTCATCCCTACAGTATGCGCCGCGCCGTGGAAGACAAAGCCGTTGTGCCGTTGCTCTACGAAGGGCGCATGGCAGAACTGGACGTCAACAAATCCGCGATTGATACCTGGTTCGACCGCACAACCAAAGATTTGAGCGAAGACCAAAAGACCGACCTCAAACGCAAGTTCAGCCGCGCCGAAGAAGTCAATGCCGCAGAACAGCGCGTTGCCCAGATCGCCTACGACATCAGCGAACACTTCAAGCAAAACTTTCAAGGTACAGGTTTCAAGGCGCAACTCGCCACCTCCAGCAAAGACACCGCGCTGAAATACAAAAGGTATCTCAATGAGTTTGGTGTCGTGTCATCTGAGGTCATCATCTCCGCACCCGATACCCGCGAAGGCAACGAAGAAGTAGACAACACCAAAGACCCCGAAATCGAAGCCTTCTGGAAGCGCATGATGGAACGCTTCGGCACCGAAGATAAATACAACGATGAACTCATTGCCCAATTCGGCACCGAAGACGGTTTCGAGATTTTGATCGTCGTCGATAAACTGCTGGTCGGTTTCGACGAGCCGCGTAACACCGTGCTTTATATTGATAAATCCCTCAAGGAGCACGCCGTTCTGCAAGCCATTGCCCGCGTCAACCGCCTCTTTGAAGGCAAAGACTTTGGTTATGTTGTGGATTACTATGGCGTCCTCGGCGAACTCAATCAAGCCATGAAAACCTACGACGCCCTCGAAGGTTTCGACAGCGAAGACGTGCTCGACGCCATCACCGAAATGAAGGAAGAAGTTGCCAAACTCCCACAATATCATTCCAATCTCTGGGATGTCTTCAAGACCGTCGCTAACAAGAAAGACACCGAAGCCCTCGAACGCTTCCTCGAACCCGAAGACATTCGCGGCGAATTCTACGAATCCCTCACGAATTTTGCCCGCGCCATGCAGGTTGCGCTTGCCACCGTCAGTTTTTATGAAGATACCCCCGAAGCGCGGGTCAAAACCTACAAAGACGATCTGACCTTTTTCCACAACCTGCGCGCCTCCGTCAAACAGCGTTACGCCGAAACGATTGATTACAAGGATTATGAAAAGAAAATCCGCAAGTTGATTGATACTCATATCCAATCCCCCGAAGTCAAACCGATCACCGAACTGGTCAACATCTTCGACAGGGAACGCTTCGCCGAAGAAGTCGAGAAGATCGAAGGCTCCGCCGCCAAAGCCGACACCATCGCCAACCGTACCAAGCGCACTATCACCGAGCGCATGGATTTAGATCCCGCCTTCTACAAACGCTTCTCCAAGATGATTGAAGAAACCATCGAAGCCTGGAAAGAAGGACGCATCAGCGATTTGCAATATCTCGAAACCGTTGAAGGCGCGATGAACAACGTCCGCAGCCGCGAAGACGACGCCACCCCATCCGAACTGCGCCACACCAAACACGCTGCCGCCTACTTTGGCTTAATTCGCGAAACCGCCAACAACTACTACACCGAAGCCGAACTTGCCCGCCTCATGTCCATTGCCAGCGAAATGTCATTGAACATCGAGCAAATTATTGAAAAGAACAAAATCCGCGATTGGGTACGCAACACCGATGTCCACAACCAAATGAAAGCCGAAATCGAAGATTACCTCTTCGATGAAGTCCAGGCAAAGCACAACATCCAAATCGAAACCGCCATGCTGGATGAAGTCCTCGACAACCTGATCGAACTCGCTCGCAGACGCGACGCGCTTCAATAACCTATGACCAGCCACCAAATTCAATTTGGTTCGCAAGACATCGATTTTGAGCTTCAACTCATGAAGCGCAATACACTTTCTATTAGCGTGCATCCTGATTTAAGCGTCATCGTCAGAGCGCCCGAAAACACGAAACTAGAAGACATAGAGAAAAAGGTTTATCACCGCGCCAAATGGATACTCAATCAACAGCGTCGCTTTGAAATCTATCTGCCCGATGTTCCCCCTAGAAAATATGTCAGCGGCGAAAGTCACCGCTTCCTGGGTCGTCAATACCGCCTGAAAATCATCAAGAGCAAAACCGAGCAGATCAAACTCTCCCGCCAATTTCTGGAAGTACATACGCTAGATATAACTTCCTCCAATGCCCGCGTACTGGTCGAGACTTGGTATCGTGAACAAGCCAATCAAATATTTCAGGAACGCTTATCCGCCTGCTACACCAAACTTGCGCGCGAAAAAATTCCTTACCCAAAAATCTCTATCCGCCGAATGCAGTCTAGTTGGGGCAGCTGCAGCGCCAAAAGCATGATTACCTTGAACATCAAACTAATTCAAGTTCCGATGGAATATATTGATTACGTCATTACCCACGAACTCTGTCACCTAAAACACTTACACCACGAAGCACAATACTATAAGTTATTGTCCCGTGTTATGCCTGGCTGGCAGGTCAAGAAAGACAAACTGGATCGGTTTGATTTTGGATAAATGATTCTTTGGTATTTATCTTTGAGAGCAAATATGGAACAAATAATCAAAATTGCCATTCAATTAATTACCATGAAGGTATCTTGGGGGCTGCCTGATGAAGTGAAGATTTATTTGTGGCTTTGGCTTATGGGATTATTTATCATTATTGGATTAGTATCTTCCGCTATTAGTTTTGCTTTCAAGAAAATCAAGGAATTTACTGAATAATCTGATCAACAAAATTAACAATGCTAATGAAAAATATTCGTAGATCTCTGTGCTGCGCGGAACAGGCGACCAGTCCATTCTGGCGCGCGCGTTTTGTGGAGAGTTATTGAAGGAGGATTTAAAAAATGGCAGATGAACATGGAAATTCGGATTTCATTTTTCCACCATTGTATGAAATCAATACTGAGATATTTGACAGCCCAATTCAAAAACTTTTCCAGCCTAGATTTAAGTCCAAAGTAAGTATCGAAGTTTATGATGCCAATAATATTTGGGGATATTTGATCCATCAAACTGGAGACGACGGCAATATCTTAGCCGTAACTGATGAAAGAATTATTCCTAACGAATTCGACAAAGTATTACTTATCGAGTCGGCCATCCCAGTCCCGACTCAAGCAATAAAATGGCTGCGACACCCTAGAATGCAACACAATCCTAATTTGATTCATGATGTTAATTTTAATCAGGAAATCGAAACCATCTTTTCTTCATGGAAATATAGTTTCCAGTTCCGGGAGGCAAGCAAAACTAACAGAGGTTTACGCCCACCACAGATTGGCGCAGTACATGCCATTCTCGCACACTGGGCTGTTTCACATCAGGTAGCTACCATAGTAATGCCGACTGGTACTGGCAAGACCGAGACTATGCTGTCAATTCTAATAGCAAAGCCTTGTCACCGAGTACTTGTTGTAGTTCCAACTGATGCCTTAAGAAATCAAATTTCAAATAAATTTCTTGAATTGGGTATTCTAAAAAGCGAAGAGGTGGTTTCATCAAAGGCTTTATATCCAATTGTAAGTATCCTTAAACATAAGCCTAAAAATATTGCAGAGGTGGATGAGCTTTTCGAAAAATGCAATGTTGTTGTTACCACTATGAGCATTGCAGGTACTTGTGCTTCAGATATTCAACAACGGATGGCACATTGGTGTTCTGAACTGTTTATTGATGAGGCGCATCATATCGGCGCCCCGACATGGAATGCCTTTAAACAAATATTTGAAAAACAAAGCATTGTCCAATTTACAGCAACCCCATTCAGAAATGACGGGAGACCAGTAGGAGGAAAAATAATTTTCAATTATCCATTGGGAATGGCGCAAAAGGACGGATATTTTAGAAAAATTCATTTCAAACCAGTGATGGAATATAACCCCAAGAAAGCGGATCAAATAATCGCTGAAAATGCAGTTGAACAATTACGAAAAGATCGCGAGAAATTTAATCACATATTGATGGTACGAGTAGGGAGCATCCCAAAAGCTAAAAAGATTTTCCCTCTTTATGAAAAATACGTGGAATTTAACCCAATACAAATTCATTCACAAATGAGTGAAAGGGAGAAGAATGATGCACGTAAGGCTATTTCAAGTGGGGAATCGAAAATAATTGTTTGTGTTGATATGCTTGGTGAAGGCTTTGATCTTCCTGAACTAAAAATTGCAGCATTTCATGATGTAAGGCGAAGCTTGCCAATCACTCTTCAACTCGCCGGAAGGTTCATTCGATCAAGAGAAGATCTTGGAGAACCAACTTTTATAGCGAACATTGCCGACATCACCGTGCAGGAAGAGTTGCGCAAGCTGTATTCACAAGATGCCGATTGGAATGTTTTACTACAACAGAGTAGCGAATTAGTTATTCAAAATCAAATAGATCTATGGGAATTTCTCCAAGGATTTACTAATTTTCCAGAAGATATCCCCCTTCAAAACATTCGTCCTGCTTTAAGCACGGTGATTTATCAGACTAAATGTGCAATTTGGAATCCCAAGAATTTCATGGAAGGACTACAGAGAACGGATATGTACGAGCAGATTTATCATGACATTAACTCAGAAAAGAATGTACTTGTTATTGTTACGGGGAGGAAAATTTCGATTGATTGGGCACAAGTCAAGGATATATTTAATCTGGAGTGGGAATTACAAATATTATATTGGGACCAAGACCAAAACCTCCTCTTTATCAATGGCTCTAGCAACGAAGGCTATTACAAAGAGTTGGCGGAATCGGTTGCGGGCGAAGTACAAATCATTAAAGACAATGACGTTTTTCGTTCGCTGTATGGAGTAAATCGCTTAAGACTTCAAAACGTCGGGCTAATTAATCAATTCGGAAAACTTATTAAGTATACAATGCGAGCCGGATCGGATATAGAAAGTGGATTAAGCGAGGTGCAAAAAAACCTTGTCCGAAAAGCCAATATTTTCGGTGCTGGATACGAAGATGGAAGAAAGACAACAATTGGTTGTTCTTATAAAGGGAGAATCTGGTCACGTAAAGTTGGAAATCTAGAGGAATTGATTGAGTGGTGTATTGCGGTCGGCAAAAAGGTTACAAACATTGCCATAAATCCAGATGAAGTTTTGGCAGGAACCTTGGTTTCAGAAAGTATATCGGTAAGGCCCTCGAAAATTCCGGTGTGGATAGACTGGCCAGATGTCATTTATATTTATCCTGAGACATCCTACACTTTTTTATTAGACGGCAAACATAGCTTTCCGTTGTTTGAAACAGATATTCGACTTCTTGAGCCATCCCTCGCAACAGACATTCGATTTGAAATTGTTACCGAAGATGTGATCGTTCCGATAACAATGTCACTTTCTGAAAAAGGTGTTCTTTATTCAGTCAAGGAAGGGCATCAGATAAGTATTCAAATTGGTGCGAAAATATGGCAAATTCAGGATTTTTTCATAGAAAATCCGCCAACTATATACTTCATTGATGGATCGACACTAGAAGGAAATAGCTTCACTCAATTTAAGAAAAAATTCTCAACCTACTCCAATGAGAAAATTGTGGATTGGGATTGGAAAGGAATAAACATTCGAAAAGAATCGCAGGGCGTGAAAAAAGAAGTGGATTCAATCCAATATAGAGTGATTGAGACTATCAAAAAACGCGGATACGATCTAATTTTTGATGATGACGATGCCGGAGAAGTAGCGGATGTAGTGGCGGTAATTGACTTGACGGATAAAATAAAGATCGAACTCTATCATTGTAAATTTTCAAAAGAGGATGCTCCCGGCGCGAGAGTCGATGATCTCTACGCTGTTTGCGGCCAGGCGCAAAAAAGTATTCGTTGGATGGAAAAAGCCCTTGAAAAGCCAGAAGAAATGTTTTCTCATCTCCTTAGAAGGGAAAATAAACGAGAAGAACTGCAACAAGCCAGCAGAATTGAAAGAGGGTCAAGGGAATTAATTGAAACGCTAAAAGTAAAAAGTCGTAGTTGCCCTATTGAAATGGCGATTTTTATTGTGCAGCCAGGCTTATCTAAATCCGGTATATCTGCAGAGCAATTAGAGCTATTAGGCGCGACTGATAATTACTTAATGGAAACGTACAGGCTACCATTTTCTGTTATTGCGAGTGCTTGATACTCATATTTAGAAATCGTCTTATTTTTAGTCTGCTGATCTTTTGTCCAATTATTCAGAGTTCACTAAAAGACTTAAACAAAAAAGCCCCTGATTTTCAACAAATCAGGGGCTTACGATTATATGAAGCGGTATTGCCTCAAATACTCTTGTAACCGTTCATGTGAGATTACTCTTCCACTTGGATTTTCTCTCCAACTTCCATCATCCAATGGCGTATAAACCAACGGCTTCCTTTTGGGCAACAACATGCCGCACTGAAATGGCTCACGCGTTTCAAACGACCGTCTGCGCTCCTCCCTTCGTCGGCGATATAGCTCTCTCTTACTCAAACGCTTCGTTGGCAAGTCACCAGGAAAAAGTGGCGTCTGTAGTTGATCTGAGCAGGCACTTTGATACGCAATCCCAGAACTCCGTGTAATTCTTGCGCGAACACTTTTTCCTCGTGTAGCAGAAACTCCCGCACATTTTGGACCCATCCCTCGTGCGATGCTTATAAGGGATTTCAAAACCCTTTTACACTTTTTACATCTTGGATTTTCTTCCATAGTGATCCTCCAATTAAGAATACAGCAGTACAGGCGTCACACCTGTACTGCTGTCGTTTTAGAATAGTGACCCTTGGTTCTGCGTCACCTGTTTGGATCGTGGGCGATTTGCAGACATCCCCGCTACCCCCTTCTGCGTCATCCAGTCGGACCAGGAAACTGCCTTGGGCATATCAGGAACTGGAAGCGGAGCACTCGGAGCCGTTGGGCAACCTAATGGTGAATTAGACACTACTACATCATCGGCAAACAGAGATTGTAGATCAGGCAGGTCAGCGGACTCCAATGCCTCACGTGCAAGCTTCATCAGGATGTCTCCATCTTCTTCCGGGACAATCGCGCCGCCGACTTCATCACCGTAAAGTAATTGCGCGGCTTTCATCTTCTGACCCATTAATGCCAATGCGCGGGCCTCCATTGCTTCACTGTAGACCGAGAAGATAGCCTTCACAGGTTTGGTTTGACCCAACCTCCAAACTCTGCGTACAGCCTGCCACAAGGTATACAAGCTGTATTCAATCTCGGCAAATACAACCGATGAGAAAGCAATCAGGTCAAGTCCCGTCTCTACTAATCTAGGATTGACTACCAGCGCATCCAGTCCAACAACACGCTTGGCAATCCATTCTTCGCGCTTGCGTGGGTTGACTCCGCTGGTCAATACCTCGGCACGCACACCTCCGTCTCGGAGAACTTTCAGGATGCGATCCTGGATGTCTCGTGTCCCGGTCTGGCGCAGATAGATCAGCACTTTGCGTCCTTGTTGACGTTCAGACCGACAGAAATCCACCAGCCAGGATTCCTTTGGCATGGTCTCATCATCAACCACAGCCGGCAGTTCCATCAGTTCCTTTCGGCGGACAACTTCGCCCTTGCGATCTACCTCATCGATTTCAACCACTTCATCGCGGAAGGCAGAGTTCGGGCGTGCCAGAGTCCATTGCAGCCAAGACGAGAGGTAGCGGCGGTTCTTGATCGCTAGGTCGCGCAGTTTCTTTGCCATTGAGCGATACTGGCTACTCTGTTTATCGGTCATCGTGAGAGTAACCACTTCCTCGGCATAATGAGGCATCGCCAACCCCAAGTCCTTAAGGGATAGGAATATCGTAGTATCCAACAGGCGATTCACAATGGCAGGTGAAATGCCAGGCTTCTCTTTCGCCTGATTCTGATAGCGTCGATTGCCGGTAAAACCATCCTCGTCATCATCTTCCGTGGCGCGCTTGCTCTTTCGAGTCATCTCCAGTACACCATACAGCCGCGCCCAGCGTTTCTCATCATTGAAGGTAAAGTCTTTCCTCACGCTGGCGTTCAAACGATGAAGCAACCAAAAGATGGATGTGCTTTTACCGCCGAAGAATGTGCCTGTCAGAGTAAGTGTGTATTGGGTTGCTTCAACAAGCTGATGAAAAGCAATGCCCCGATCCGAGGCTTTCGCTTGGAACTGGTGGCACTCATCTGCGATGAGTAGTTTGAACTTGCCTTTTGCATGTTTGGCGATGTAATCAGCAATCGCCCAACGACGCCCGGTGAACTGGAATAAGGGTGTGCCGCAAACCCGTTTCCCCCAAACAGGTTTGCCATGTTCATCATGAACCAGCCGCCGATGGTCATCCAGTTCATAGCCCGTGATTTTAGCCTGACAGAAACGGCGCTTGTCACCCAGGTCATCAAGATTGTTTGCCGTGGAAACAAACCCACCGGGCAGATCAATCTGAATGGGTGAACCGCATTCGGGGCAGGTCAATGCTTCAAATACCTGGCCATCCTCTTCATCAACGAACTTCTTTCGGACCACAGCATGTTCCCAGCCGGCGCCATATTTCGCAGAGGTATGGGCGATGACGGCCACAGGTTTCTGCCCCAGTTTGCCTTCTTCACATAGTTGTAAAAATTTGCGCACATCATTCACATCTCCGGGGTCATTTGCATTGCGACCAATACGAATCAACTCCATTGCCCTTGCGCCAGGAATGGTTTCTTCGATTTCTCGAATCCATTTGGGAACAAGATGAGGAGGGCATAGGATGACTGCAGGATAGGCATTGAGTAAATCGAGAGTCGCTGCACCCAATATGGTCTTACCGAGTCCCATTTCTCCCTGGACATTTCCTACACCATTCTTGCGTATTGACCGGGTGATTGCTGTTGCCGCATGTCTTTGTGCTGGTAACAACCCAGGCTTATCCTGTCCTGGTAGTGGCTTGCGTTTTGTGCCCAATCTATCCAATATTGCAGTCTCTTCCAGTGTCGGATCGAAGTTATACAACGGACGGTAGGTGGACAGGATGTGCGCGCCAATCTGATCGCCATAGGCGTGCATGAATTTGGAAAGCGGCTCAACCGTATCAATGATCTCAATTCCACTCTGACGCAGAATGGCAACAGTGGACACGAAGCGATCCCGAAAGACCTCCGATGTTGTATTGCCCTTCTTGTCCGTGGTCTCCTCGACCTTCTCCGTAACCTTCACCACCCGACCTTTCACCAGCATGGGTCTTCCGTCCTCGTCGTTCAAACGCAGAGTCCCCATCATTCCGGAAGCAATGAGCATGGCGATGTGTCCCTTCTTCAAAGGCATCACTGGTTGTTTGAATTCGCCCAATCCACGTGAAGGATTGATTAGATCAAGCCATTCTTTGGATACAAGGACACCTCGTTTCTGTGTAGCGTCCACAATTTCTTCGGGTTGCCAATCCAAACGGGAAAAACGGACTGGCTGTCCACCAGCGCTTTTGTCAGAAGCAGGCAGAAGGTTATACATCGGCTCAGTTACTTCCACCAACATGGGCGGTTCTATATCCGCCCAGGCCGGAATCTGTTGAACCTCTTCATTGGATGGCATCTTGAATTTCAAGCGTTTCAACCCAAGTACGATGACCTGATTGAATCCCGTTTCAGGGTAACGATGGACCGTAATGTTCTCGTAATAGCCAGCCAGATGAGAAGACACATCCAGATCGCGCAGGAGTTGATGAGGCACGATGTAAATCAGCACACCACCGTGCATTAATTTTGGCGTAGTGGATTTCAGGAACTCAAGTTCCAAACGTTTCTGATCTCCGAGGCGATCATGACTATATGGCGGATTGAGAAATAACAAGGTGATGGACTCGCCTGTCAGGTGGCATGAACCCCACGGGGTATTGAAAAGCCGGTCCATCTTTTCTGAAGCAAGTGCAGCGCGTGCAGGGGATAATTCGGCACCCCAGCTTTGGCAATTCAAAGCCTTTGCCAGGATGGAAGCCGCAGTACCTTCGCCAGCACAAGGATCGAGTAATCGACCAGTTTCGGCAGGTTTGAAATATGTTTTTAGCAATTGGGCTACCGTTATAGATGTTTGGTAATAGCCCATCTTCTCTAATGCGGGAGGACGCATATCAATCTCCTTTTGAAAATCAAAATCCCCCACACCAATTGGTGCAGGGGATTAAGTTTGAATTGATTGTCTTATTTGACTTTGCAGATCAAACGTGCGGCAATGTTCACGAAGCCAAGGGGTTCACCTTTATCGAGATGAACGAACTCGGGAGTGCCGCGTGTCCAATCTGTTTCAGGGTGTCGGAATTGGATGACCAGGCGACGACCTTCCTCTGCCTGCCAAATTTTCCAGACTTGTGCGCGAGACTCACAGACATAAAACTCGAAGCGTTCAAGCGCAGCGTCAGCAAGCATTTGCTTTTTGACAGATTTGGCAGACTTCAGATCAACGAAATTCAGAAGTTCACGCCAGTCTGCCTTGCGAAACTGCGCCAGCCAATATGCAGGATGATCCTCATTAGCTTGCGCCTTGCTCGGATCAAAGATCTCATCAGCTTGAATGGATTGAAACATGTTGTGTCTCCTAAATCGTCAGGGCTTCCTGCTCAAGCAGGTTCTGTACCAGTTCCTGCCAGGGCTTTGCCAAATCCAGCATTACGCCGCCTCGACAGTCGCCACCTGTTTCGAGCCGTTGGATGAAGCCGGCGTCCAGTCCATGTTCCCATAAGGTCTTTGCCCAGGTATCGGGAATTGGAAAGGCCAGCGCTTCCTGCAAACGTTTCGCCGCTAGTATCTGCAATTCTGTTTCCACCTCCCTGCCTTGTTCAAAGACCAGGGCATAGGCAGAGTCATCCTTGGCTTCCCATTTCCCAGGCAAAGCCTTGCGGCAAATGATGCCCGCGTGCATGACATTGAACTCGGTCAATGGCTGGGTCATCATCTTCACTTCACCATCTGCCAGGACAGACGTACCGCGCATGGAACATGAACCACGCCCACGAATCAACGAAGCCCACAGACTCTCGACGCTGGTTTTGTAAGCCGCAAAGCCAACGTAAATCAATGTGTGTTGATAGGGTCGATCCTGCATGACTGCATAACCCGTGACATCAGCGCGGGTATGGGCATTGCTCAACGCTGGAATTCTTCCATCAGGAAACAAATGCCGTACTGAAGAGGACATTTCATCCACAGGCTCGATCTTCCAGACATACACGCCTGCATTGGCGCGCACCAGTTCCTGATTGATCTCCTGCAACAGTTGATGCGCATTCAAGCTGACATTGATACTCGTAAAGGTGATCTCGATTTCATCCACCTTGATTTTCACCATGCGCGCATTCATATCCACGACTGCGCCAGCGGGTACCCACTCCTTGATGTTTTTCAAAGATGGAGGCAACTCTGCATCTTTTGCTGGGGTGAACCACAATGCACCATGAAAGGGTATATCCGCTGCAGGTTCGAATGTTCCATACGGAGCGCGGTGATGTTCCCGTCCAAGATACTCAACATCGGGCAGGTCATTCAGAGCAGGCAACCAGAACTGTTCGTATGAGGAGACAAGCACTTTGCCATTCTGCATCGCAATTTTCTGTGCTTGTCCAAATTCTTCAATTCGTTCCTTGATGTATTCATCTTCATAAGGTTCGGTCCATTCGTACATGGGTTACTCCTTGTTTGTAATCGTCAGGTTGAAGTCCAGCATTCCGAAGACTTCCCCTTCTTCCGGATCATCGCTGGCAATGACAACGGGCTGATATTCCGTGAGATAGCGCCAGTCCAGGATATGGCTGTCTTCAGAACAAATCCCGTTTTCAGAAAGCAATTCGGAGATTTCATCGGCAACCGAGTCGGGATCAGCATCATCGGCGACTGCGATCTGAATCGTCAGGATGCGGATGCGTTGTTTTGGTCCTACTGCGTGCATGTTTCCTCGCTTTCTTCGATGACCGGTTCAGTCTCACCTACCGGCAAGATGATGGTCAGCCAGGGAATGGCGTCTTCATCCACATCGGTTTCAAGTCCAATGAAAACAGACACACCTGGGGTCTCTTTTGCCATCGTCTTAGCCAGAGCAAGCGCATCGGGCAGATTGCCATCCATCATTTTTGGAAACATTCCGAATTGATGAGCGATGAGGTTGCCCTTTCGCCAGACTTTGAAGATGCCGTGGACTTCGTTGTATTTTTCCTCGGGCCAGGTTTTCAGAACAAAGTGATAGTCCTCCAACGCGACCTCCAGATTGGTCCAGCTGATCCCCATGCTGGAGTCAAGATGATCGAAGACATTGTGCAGGAGCCCTGCGGCATCAGTGCGGGTGATCGGCTTTCCAGCGCGGTGCGCAGACTCCAGCATGTCATCCACCTGCCAGACGTGCGCGATCTTATCCTGCCAGTATTGATTGAGAACACTGAGCACATTGTTGCTTGTAACATTGAGTTCAAATGCTATGGCATCTGCCATTTCTTCGAGAACATGGTCGTACATGAGTTTCTCCTTTTTATAGATGCAAATGGGAATAGGTCATGCCATCATCACTGGTCAGCGAATAATGGATGGCATAGGCTTTGCGAATGTAGCGGCGGGCACCGCGTTCGAAGCGAAAGAGCGGTTCATTTTCAAACAGGTATTTCCTGGGTATGCGGCGGAAGATTGTCCAGCCAACAGCATGAGGTGCGCCCGGATAACTGCGCTCGATGCGGACGTGTGTTCCTGCTGCTCTTCTCAACATGGACAGCGCCTCATCAAAGGCGAGATGAATTGAGGTCCCTGCAATTACCGCCGTGAATGGCAGCACCACCAGGTCTGGTTTGGGCGGTTTCATTTCAGAATGTCCTCGCCTGATTCGAGAGTTTGTTTCAACTTGTCCTTCTGTTTTCCCTGCATGCTGGCAACATCAGCGCGTACTTTCACTTCGTCCCAGCCCGCGCGCATTGCCTTTTCCAATTCCGCAATGAACTCCGTAATATCCCTTTTGTGTTTATTTTGATTCCAGTTCTCGGGATCGAAGGCAGGTTCGGTTGTCATCTCCACCAGGTTGAATTCATGCCAGGGATGATCGTCGTCCTCGTGCAGAACATCGAAGAAACGTTCCTCGATATTTACCTGCCGGGCAATGAAGAACTCACCATCCTTCAGACAGGAGCGGATTTGTTTTTCAATTTCATCAATGGGCATAAATGTGTGATTGGTGAAGACCGCCTCGCCATGCAATTTGTAATTGCTGGCATCGCGATATAGATACTTGAAGGACACGTTGCAGGGTCCAAGCCGGGTCCTGAAAAGATTCCCTGGATTCTCGGCAACTGAATTTCTGGCTTGATCTGTCAGGCGAAACTTTTTGCGTTTGATGGGAAACGGAACTCTTTTCCGAAACGAGTTAGTCATGAGGGTCATCGTGTACCTTCCCTTTCTCCGCCCAGCCCTGCGCCTGGATATTCCGCGCCCACATGGACAGGAACGAAGAGACATCCTTGTGGAAACGGGTATCCACATAAGTCTTGCCGTCCCGTTCGATGAACTTCGAACGATATCCAAAGTAAGCCTGGGTGATGCCAGTCGGAGTCCAGGTGGGATAGTGAAGCTCGACATCCGGGTCCGCGATCAGGTCGCCGTTCTGTTCGAAGTAGTGGGCGACACTGATCATGTCAGTGTGTCGTTCGATCACGAGACGATCATAGTGAGGCATATCAAAGCGCACATGAAACTCATCCTGGGAGTGGAATTGATCGAGCAGATTATGCGCTTTCAAAAGCTGTTCAATGTTGGTTTGAAACAAGGTAGTCATTGGGTTCTCCATAAAAAGATTGGAGGGCGACTTAGTCGCCCTCCTGTTGAAAAGTTATTCTTCACCCCAGCCGCTGATCTGATCTTCAATTCTGGACTCGAGCCAGTCGTCGTCACCCAGACGTGACGCGTTTTCATACTGCTCCACCAATGGACCTTCATCCGGTTCGCTGTCCTGTTCCATGAAATCCTGTTCCGGACGCAGGATCACATCCGCAGGGAAGTCACCCGCCTTCCAGATTTCGAGTGTGTGCGCGACTTCATAGCCAGGCTTGCAGAATTCTTCTGGATCTATTTCCGGTGAAACGATCACCACGTATTCATCTTCCTCTGAAACGTAGTGAGTCAGAATGTACGGACCAATTTTGGAAAGCAGCGCTTGCTCATACTCGAAGGGCGGCAAAGGAACTCCTGCTTGGGCAAACAGCCAGGTCACTTTTTCCTTGAGCCATTCGATATCCGCGTCACGATTGAAGATCGTGCGACGGTGGAAGCCTTGGGGGATATCCATCAGATTGCAATACTCATCGGGCTTTTGATCCGCCAATGCATACGCGGTTGTCTCGATGGCAAGCGCCACGATTTTGTCATCATCCCACTTCCAAACCACACTGCCGACATACTCGCAGGGTTTGGAGAAAGCGCCGGTATTCATCGTGATCCCGCTCCAACCTTGCGGGCGTTCCTGCGGTATGCACCAGACTTGAAAGCCTCCGTTCCCAGCTTCGAAGATGGCTTGCGGATTTGGATTGGTGGCAATGTCGAGTTGACTTGCCAGGTCGAGCACGGGTTTCATCCGTTGATGTTCAGATTGATAGGACATGAGTTTGCTCCTTTTTGAAGTGGTTGATTGAAGTCATCCGCCGCGCGGGCCGTCGTAGTCAGACTGATGGTGAAATTGCTCCACACCCTCGGACCAGCGGGCATGTCCGCTAAAGCCCATGCCGCCTTCGAAGTATTTCAATTCGAAGGCATGGTCCGAAAACATACTGGCCAGCTTTTCGATCACGGGTATGGGCGGACTCCAGGCTGTGTCGAATTCCATGAAAGCCAGCAATGGTTGAGAGTCGGGCAGCGGGCTGCCGCATTGTTGGCACACCCAAACTGTCATATGTTCGGTGTTGTGAACCGTCTGACAGAATGAACATTGGACTGTTTTGTGCGTGGGCTCTTTTGAGTTGTCCTTGCGGGTTGTCAGGGAGATTCCTCTGGCGTTCCACTTCGTTCCCCACTGATCACAGCACCAGTCATAGCCGCCAGAGTTGAAACCGTCCTTCAACCAGGGTGTTCCGGGTTCAACACCATACTCCGCAGCCAGAGTATTTAGTTTGTCCTGCCGTTCAGGGTCATCTTTCCCGATGGCAAGAAACTTTTCCTGGTATTCGTGCGAGCGTTGATCCAATTCCTTGTATATCTTCGGGTAGGGAATGATCTTGTCGAAGTCCAGGGTTCGCGCCTCGTCATCTGCACTGGATTCAGAGCAGATGGTGTTCAATACTTTCTGTACATCAGGACCGGTGATGGTCAGTTCGTTTTCAGCCCAGTTAGGCATGAGATTTCTCCTTGTGTTGTGATAGTTCCCTGCCAGGCAATTGGATTGACTGGCAAGGGCATGGTTGGTTTGGGTGAATATTAGATTTGATCCTGCGAGTCGCATTCCAACGCGATGGCCAGTTCCTCGTCGGTCATGCCTTCTTCGACGATGGACTGCTCCATCATGGGGTCTGCGCGTGCCAGGCGTTCAGCGTCATCTGCCGTGCGGATGTGTGGATTGTTTCGTCCGTAGCGGGCAAAGTAACTCGCGCCAACTTTGCTCTTGAACGGACCGATCACCGCCGTATACAAATGACCATGTGATTCTTTGGTGGGGATTGTGGGAGAGCGGAATTGCACGAGATCGCCCTGTTTTTGTTTGCCAAGATAAATTGCCACTCAGTGCCTCCTAGAAATCCTGTAGCAAGCCGAGCAATACAATCTGCTTCTGCGTTTCAACTCTCAGCCGCAGACTGGCTTCGATAAACTTCCCGGTTTGTTTGTCTTCGCGCAGAAGGTCGAAAGTGAAGGTAATTGATTCCCGCTGATGATCCAGAGCGAGATAATGGTGTGCCAGCCAGAGTGCGTCATACAGGCGTTGGTCGTAGTCTTCATCATCTTCCGTTTGAAGAGGTTCAAGAGCATCACTCAAGGCAATGCTTACTTCGACGGGGATAGTGAAACCTATTCCTCTGGCAATATCACTCACATTCATCCAGGTTGTATTCTTGATGATTAGCTTTTGTTTTGAAGGTCTGGGAGTGAAGTCGAGAGTCAATTGCATCTGCATGGTTTCTCCTACGTGAAGCCCAAGCCGCGTTCTTTCAGACTTACCCACTTGCCCGAATGCCCGATTACCAAGTGATCGAGGCAGGAAATATCCAAAAGTTTGCCTGCCTGCACAATGGCTCTTGTAACTGCCACGTCATCCGGTGAAGGAGTCGGATCGCCCGATGGGTGCGAATGAACAACTATGATCGCAGGAGCCATTCGCGCTATCGCAGGTTTGAATATCTCGGCAATACGCACCTGCGAGGAATTCACCGAGCCTTGATAGACTTCAACGATCTCCAACACATGATTGCGTTGATCCAGCAGCATCACGCGCAGATGTTCTTTTTCAAGCAAAGCCATTTCGTATTGAACGAGCGCGGCAGCATCGGCAGGAGAGTTAATCGTGGGACGTTCCTCATTGGGGAGGTTGAGGCGTAAACCAAGATTGAGCGCGGCCTTGATCCGAACAGCAGTCATCTGATTGATGCCTTTGACCTTTGCCAGTTCCACAGGATGCGCCTGATACAAACGACGGATGTCTCCATCGAAACGCGCTAACAGGGTCTGCGCGATCTCGATCTGTTTGCCTCCACCGATTACAGCCGCCATGAGTTCCGTGAGGTTGCAGGCGGTTGCGTTTTGGGCGACGCGATATGCAGGCTGTTCACGCAAAGGCATACTCTTGAGTTTGGGTTGGTCGTATGTAGATATGGTTTGGAGAAGTAACGAATTGGTAGTGGTCATGGAGTCTCCTTGGAAAATGAAAGACGGCGCACATGTATGTGCGCCGTCTTTGTATTGAAATATTTTGTTTTCGTTATGCCATTGCCATTTCGGGCAGGGTGATTGCAATCGCTTCATCTTCGGGGAACGGATCCTTGGTGCCTTCCACCATCATCGGCATGATGACTGCCGTGAAGTTGCCCGCCTCGATCAGGATCGGTTTCTTGCCATCCGTGATCCTGATCGCGAGTTCACCCTTACATGCCTCGACCGCCCGTTTCAGAAAAGCGGCAGACATCCACACATTGGCATTCTCTCCGCTGGCTGTGCCTTCCAGGATATTGCGTGCCTGACCCGTCTCAGTCTCGGAGGAAGCGATCTTCACCACGCCATTCACCACTTTGACAAATGTGCTCTGCGTACCCATCGCATTCACCATGCGGATGGATTGCATCAGACTGGTTTGCTGTACATTCAAATGAGCAGTCGTGCTATTTCGCGCCTCACTGATCAGGTTCATGATCTGTTCAGATGGGAAGTTCTCCGCGCTAGTCACTGTGGCAAGAGTCAGGTCTTTTGAGTCTTCCAAATTCTTGATCTGAAAGATGTAGCGGTTGTCTCCCGATGTGCATAGGCGTACCGTGTCGCGGTCTTCCACCAACGTGGATAACAGGCGGGCAAAACTCAATGGCAGGGATACGCAGGTTTGTTCTGCAGGTCCCTCAATACTCTCGCGCACATAGCCTGCCGAATAACCATCGGCGGATTGGGCAATGACAGTATCTTTATCAAAAGTCAAATGCAGCACTTGCAGGACAAAGCGCGAACTATCTGCAGAGGCAAAGGGCAATGCGCGTGACAGGCTGCGAAATGTGGTTCCATGAAGGGTTGCGATGGACTGCATAGCTTCATCACCGAGGACAGGGATGGATTCGTCCACGATGCGCAGGGTGGTGCGATTGGTGCTGCTTTGAATGATGAGTGAGTTATGTTCGATCATCAAACGGATTTCGTTCGCAAGAGTTTCCACCACGGCTTTCAGGGTCAGGGCATCCACACTTACCGAGATGTCTTCATCACAAATCACATTCGTGATTGCGCGCGCGGCGGTCTCGCCATTGAAGCAGGACAGGCGCAGGATGCCATCTGTTTTGACATCCAAGCGCACGAGGGAAAAAGCAGCCAGTGAACTTTTCAGACTGGCGCGAGTGACCGCATTAAGCGCGGCATGTAAAGCATCTTGTTGAATGGTGATCATTGTTTATCTCCTAGGTTTTTTTATTGGCTGATCTCGCGCAGGCGTTTGTCAATTTCATACTCGCCGCTGGAAACGTAGCGGATCAATTCGATCACGAACCAGATCGCCCATCCAAATATTGCGAGGGCGATCAGAATGGCTATGAGAGTTAGTGCTGACATGGTTTATCTCCTTGAGAAATGAAATCGGGGAGCGATTGATGAATCGCTCCCCGATACGGGAATTGGATGAATTAGATTGCGGACGGCCACCATCCACTTAGGATGGCTTCGTCCGGGTCAAGTTGGTCGGGCGGTTTAAGTGTGCGTACTTTTGCGCCGCCGTGTCGGATGGACGCCGATACAGCTTGTGCCCACTCCGTACCGGCTTTATCAGGATCACGCAGTAGGACATAATCGTATTCGTTGTGTTCACTGAACCACCGATGCATTTTTGCGGCAGGACTGGCGCCGTTGGTATACACTGCCACTGTATCGGCTTCGCGTCCAAGCTGATGGACCTTCTGCGCAGTGATGAGCATGTCGAACAATCCTTCCAGCACTATCAATGTGCGTGTGGATTGTGTGATGCGCCAGCTTCCAAGAGGTTGAATGCGATTACCCCAGGTCTTGTGATTCTTTTCAGGCTTGAACTTGCGCGTGCCTTGGGGTAATTGCTCCTCCGGGATGTAACGCACATTCATCACCGTGGGCTGTGTCGGCGGATCGGCATACACCACACCGCCTGCCCACAACCAGGTTCCGTCACGGCGCACCATCATCGACTGTGTTGCCGCTTCGGTGATCTCGCGATGAACTCTTGGAATGGGAATGCCATATCCCAGCCCATACACAAGCGCTGTGTAGGGCAGCACACCACGCCCGGCAAGATATGACCACGCTGGTGATCGTTGCACAATGGAACGTGCTTCTGACATGGCTTCATCCAGCATCTTGACCTGTGACGGCGGCTTGGGAGGTCGTGTCGGCATGGTCGTTCCGACCATCACCGATACAGGCGGCTTCCAGTCCTGACCAAGTTTGATTCGCAGTGCATTCAACGAACCACCGGTTGCACCACAACGCAGGCACTTCCAGTAGCCATTGATGAGATTGACGCCGAAGTTGGGATGACCACCTTCCCCTTCACGACTGACATCGTTATGGAAAGGACACCAGAAGATGGCCCAATCCCTGTGGCGTTCCACTCGAACCGCTGCTCCCAGGATCTCTTCGGCGGCGGAAAGAATATTTTCCATGAGCTTTTTTGCGACCTCCTTTTGAACGGAGTGAAAGTTTTTGCGTTATCTGCCCAGCAAATGGGCGATGGAAGCCATGACTACCGACAACCAGTAATTGGGCTGGCTGGCGGCAATGGCGACCAGGATGAGAAGAAATGCGAGGGTTCTCATGATCAGTCTCCTTTTTTGGATTGGTTAAATACTTCCAGGGAGAGAGCATGATCACGCATCCGCGCAGTCCGGTGTGTCGGTATCTTTTCATTCCACCTCCACACTTGCCCAGCAAGGGGCGCTGGTATACACGGCTGCATCCTCGCGCACCAGTGTAACGATTGCGGAGTAGAGGTAGTCTCCTTGCTGTCGTCCGGCGGAGGCAGCGATGTTGATCGCTTTGCCGTTCACGATGATCAGACGTTGATACGCCTTGAGAGCAAATGGCGCGGAAATCTTGACGGTTTTTACAGTTGTGGTATCATCTGGATTGAACATTAGTTTCACCTCGGACCGTCCAGCTCGAACTGGGCGGTCTTCGTTTTTTTTACCGAGCCTCTCACCCCGGTGAGTCCTCACTGTAGAGCAGCATCGCGCCGCACTGAAGGTGCGGTGAATCAAAACGGGCGCCGCCTGGGATAAACCCAGGACAGCGCCCGTTTTTGACTTAAGGGGATATTCAATTGTTCTATTGTTTCAATGTGCCTCCTGTATAGGGATGGAACGGTTTATTCGTGCATTCGAATTGCCGACACAGCCCTATGAATCAGGGTGTGTCGGGATTTGCTGCGAGCATGTTGACGAGACTTGAACCTGCCTCATACCGCAAGGTTTTTTATTCCTACTGCCCATTTGATTGTGTACATCCTTGCCTGCGAAATTTAGAGACGGATATTTTCAAAATGCCGACTTCTTGTAGATCTGGTGCGGGAAATGCGATGAATATGATTTTGAATTCGTGAGTATGGTTTCCTTTCAGTGATGGGGATATGGAGAATGGATACAACGGAAGAAGCCCGGCGAATGGCTGGGCTTCTGTAGAGAGGGGATGGATTGTGGAAAGTAGGAACGGTCGGGATTATAGGGAGGTTGAGGAGAATTGTCAAAGCACGTAGGCGGCAGAAACTATTCAATTCACCCTTATGCGACGTTTTTCACGCCCCTATTACCTATGGGTAGACTTACTGATTGGGTGTGGGAATTCAGCCTGACGCACTTGTTTTTTTGAACTGTAAATATAATTCGCCCATCTTTACTCTTGATATCAACTACAGGTATTATGACTGAAGTAACCGCAGGAGAGTAAAATACAAATCCGACAACTGACCGATGCAGGTTGAAAAAACTCATATTAATTCCGTTTTCGCGGTCAACTGTTTTGAGAAAGAATGGTGGTCAATGAGTAAACATGAAAAATAAACTTCGCAAGTTACACCCAAACATTTGGATCGTCACCGCCACATCCTTCCTCACAGATATTTCATCAGAAATGATTGTGTATCTCATCCCCTTGTTTCTATCCAATGTGTTGGGCGTGCGAATGGCGTTCATCGGGTTGATCGACGGGGTTGCAGAGACAACTGCAAGTCTTGTAAAAATTTATTCGGGTGCTCTTTCAGATAAGATCGGCAAACGCAAATGGCTGACGGTGCTGGGCTATGCAATTTCCACAGTAGCCAAACCTTTTTTATATTTTGCGAATACCTGGGGATGGGTACTTGGCGTTCGCTTTGCAGACCGTGTCGGCAAGGGGATTCGCACTGCACCGCGAGACGCACTGGTTGCCTCCAGTACAGATGAGAGCAATCGTGGATTCGCGTTTGGTTTGCATCGTGCCGGCGATACGGCCGGAGCCTTCATTGGCATTGGTATTGCCGCGTTGATCATCTGGTTGACACAAACCAATCAGGCGCTCTTAAGTGTCAACACGTTTCGAATCGCGGTGCTGGCGAGTATCATCCCTGCGGTTTTGGCGGTCATCGTTTTAGCGGCAGGTGTGACAGAGGTGGGCTCTTCAACTTCGCTCAGGTCGAGCAAAGGGTCAGGCTTAATGCGTTTGTCGCTTAAAGGCATGGATGCCCGTTTCAAGTCATTCCTGTTTATAGTTGTGCTTTTCACGCTTGGCAATTCATCAGACTCTTTTATTATTTTGCGGGCGCAGGAACGCGGACTCTCGGTGCTGCAAACCATGTTCATGCTGATGACCTTCACCGCGATCTACACGATTCTTTCCGGTCCGTTTGGGGCGCTCTCGGATAAAGTTGGAAGAAGGAAGTTGATCATCGGCGGCTGGTTAATGTATGGGTTGGTGTATCTCGGTTTCGCTTTGGCGCAAGCCGGCTGGCAAATTTGGACGTTGTTCGGTCTTTATGGGATTTATTATGCTGCGACAGAGGGCGTTGCAAAAGCGCTGGTAGCTGACCTCGTGCCCGAAGCACAACGTGGCACCGCGTATGGACTCTTCAATGCCGCGATTGGCATTACCGCTCTACCCGCCTCGCTTTTTGCGGGGTTGCTTTGGCAGGGTGCGGGAACCTGGGCTGGATTCGGCCCGTCGGCTCCATTTCTTTTCGGCGCGGTGCTGGCTTTATTTGCCACTTTATTATTATGGCGGTGGGTGAAATGAGTGAGCGCAAAACCTAACCTGTAGGTGAAGGTTGGGAAAGATATGTTATTTAGTTAATAAGATTAGCTAAGCAGTAACACCCAAAATTGCGACATTAAAACCAAGAGATATCAAAGCATCATATGTACGCGCTAAATTCAACTTACTAAAAAATGGCAGGTCTTTGGCAGGTTGGGAGTCATTTGCGCCAAGGATTGCAAATACAACGATAAAATTACCAGATACCGGTTTTAAGAGTGGAATTGCTTTTTGCAAGGACGGCTTCTCTGAAAGATGTCCTCTGACTTCTCGCCTGAAGTCTTCGTCATTAATTAATGCCTCTGCAGAGATCCGCCCTTGTGCGAATAAGTGACTGAGATCCGATGACCCCCCTTTTTTATGCTTTATATGAATGAACTCATTATTTCGAGTGAACAAATCACATGGTTCAATTGGGGAGGAAGTCGAGCGACATTTTGCGAATTTCTTGTCCAGAAGCGCCATAGACGGATCAGCTTGCGCTGCCCGGGCATTGTAAATCCCTTCAGACTCAAACTTGCCATTTTTATCGACAATCAACTTGGGAAGTTTTGTTTTTGCAACCGGAATGGAAGCCAGGGTCCTATCAATTGATTTGGCAAAACCTCGATCAATTTCAAACCAATCCCCTGAGGTGAGTAAATAATTCTTTCCTGAAATTACTGTCTCAAATGACAGGCAGCTATATACAGACCAACTGAAGGTCGGCTCTGCATCGCCACCACAATACACAAAAACTTTGTCTTTTTTTACATCATCCTCTGTAAGTTCTGCCACTTCCTTTTTCTTCAGATAGTTATCAATTTGAGGTTCCAGATCATTTATGTTTCGATTGTGGGTGTAATCGAAACATCGAATATCCCCCCAATCAACTGGTTCCGGGGGCGAGAAAATAACGATGCCCTTGGAACCAAGCTTCAGTTCCTCGATTAGTGTCTCGTGAAGTTTATCTAAAATTGTGGGGTCTTTAACTTTTCGGACATTATCCACCCAAGAAAAATGATCTTTATAAGTATGCTTTTGATAAAAGCCCAATAGGTCATCACAAAGTTTTCCCAATCCAGGGAAGTCAGTACGCGTTGATACAACCAAGGTGAATTCTGTACCGGAAATACCAACCAGAGGAACATTCTTTCTTGGGGTGCCGGTAACTGCACGGAGAATATCTTTACCAATATTAATTCCGAATAACTCGATACCACCAGCCCGGCTCGCCTGGGTCCTCGTGTGAACGGTTTGGCCCTCGATTGCGAAGGAGTCCAAGCTGCGAAGACTATTATGCTGCAAACAATTTAAAGCAGTCTTTAAACCAAAATCAGGAACCAACGCTGACAGACGTAACAGGTTTCGTCCGTGACCAAATGTGAATGCAAACATACGACCCTTACGTCGTACCACGAGGACGGCAGCATTTGTACTGTTGGCAATTTCCTTAAGAGGTTTCTTGATTCCGCTCTGGACAAAAGTTAACCAGGTTGGTGGCGTTTGCTTCGGAGGAGAAACATAAAGCTTTCCACTAAATCCCCAGCCGGCTTTAATATCATATTCGGAAACTTTGAGTCCTTTTTCAAGGACTTCATCGAAACGGTTTACGGTTGATTTTACTAACTTGATATGAAATTTTTGAAGTGGTTTTTCATTTTTCATTTGATCCGACCCTTAATAATGGAACCTATCTGATTACTGGTTGGAAGTTGAAGCTTTCACAGTCACTAAACAATCCTCCTAAGGGCTATAAATCATTTTATACCCATTTATTTCCAAATGCAACATCATTTTTCCAATAACCTAGATACTACATACGCAAAAAAAGGCATTTTCATTCTGTCACGAGGCCAACTCGGTTTCGCGTGGTGTTAATATAATTTTCCATATTCACACTTGCGCTATTAAGTGTGAATATGGAAAATTAGTCAAAATCTTGTGGGAAATGATCTTCGGCTTGCCGATACAGTTAGCGACACACCCACTCCACCTGTCAACGAGCAAATGTATATTCACCTGCATGAGCGAGACATACCAGTCCAAACGGGAACGCTGGCAGCGATTGTTGGAGACCTTACCAGTCGGCTTGCGCGAGCAAGTATCCCTGCGCAATGTAGAAGCAGTTGCTGCCCTCCCTCCACAGGCACAGGAAAGATTGGCGGAAGCCATTCAAGCTGGACTCAAGCGTTTGCCGCGCGCATTGGAGCAATTGAAAGTCAATCCAAATACTTCCGTTGCAGATCTACTTAATCCACCTGCACTACCCGCTGCAGAGTCGTCATCGACAGAGCCAGATTTCCCACAGCACATCCAAAATGAATTAGCCGACTTGATCCAGTTATGTTTTCCTGACATGCCTCGTATGTCGGCGGAAGCCCTTGCGAATGCAGATGTGATGGATGTAGCTCGAACCGCTGCACAGGCCCATCACCAGTTATTCAAGTCAAATCATTTGCGAACGGATTTTGTAGTGATGGTTCTGTATGGGCTGATGCGTCAATCTCTGGAAAGCCTCGAAGAAGTTATTGAACAAACACCTGCTCTATTGCAGGCATTCAACCAGAGCAGTCTGCCCTGGAAACCCAATGATTGGAGAAAACAAAATGCTTAAACGAATCGCCTCAACCGGCGTGAACCTAGTGGTACTGGGTGTGTCGGTTGGAATTTTTCTTGTCGCCTTCATTGCCCTGAACGCTTTAGGCGCGGCGCAAAAACCACCCACCATTTCAGTCTTATCCGCCACCCATGATCTCAATATCGGAGATGTCATCACTCCGAATGACCTGGCCGTGAAGACAGTTTTTCAGGATGACAATGCCAGTCTGTACATTCCGGGTGAAGAAGTCACCGGAGTAGTCGGTGGTGTAGTGGCACAACCGATCTTCAACGGACAGCCCGTCTTTCGTACCGCGATTGTTGCACAAGCCGCAGAAGGCACACGACTATCAGCAGTACTTGCGAAATTTCCTGGATACAGTTTGTTCCCCCTGCCTTTGGATGCGATGAATCTTGTCTCACCGGATGCGGAAGCGTTTTTACCCGGTGATCTGGTTGGAGTGACAGTGGTGATCACCAGCCGGCCACAACAGATGACAACACCAACCGCCATGCCCGAACCGATCCTCCAACCCGGTTATGGCATCGAACCCACAGCGACTGCTGCGCCCCAGGAAATCGAACAGGCTGACGCATTGAGCCGCGCATTGCCTCCACTTGCCAAGGATTTATTTCCGATGGGCGTGCGTGTGATCTCCGTACAAGGTCTACCTCCACAAACAGACTCGACCGATACAAGCAACTCAGACTCATCCTTTACTTCCTTCGACCAACCTCAAATGTTGATCCTGCTCGTTCCCAATGCAAGTCGTGAAGTTCTGTCGCTTGCACTTCAACAGGGAGATCGTTTGGTGGTATCGCTCATGGCGCGCGGCGATGAAACACCCACCGCTGGATTTACTTATTGGGATTTCGAAGATCTGTTCAAGAAGGATCGCGAAAATGTTTTGGGAGGAGGGCAGTAATGCAAGTTCTCCTGCTTGGCGCGGGGACAGTTACCTCCCGCTTGAATATGCAGCTGGCGGAACAGGGACATTCCGTGGTTGCACAGATCGCGGCTTTTACTCCGCAACACATTGACCTGTTCGATTTCCGCGCCTTGATTGTGGTCTCGCCTGAATCCTCCGTCTCCCCGGAGAGTCTGATCCAGGCTGCGGAGCGCGGCAAGTTGATCTTTGTCATCGCAGGCGTTGGGGATGGAATGTCCTCCTGGGCAAATGGTGTCGGCGTACCAGCCCTTGCGTACCCGCCTTCGGACGTGGATATCAATAAGTTGTATGAAGAGATGCGCAGGGCAGATGCCGGCAACCTCGCAGCAGACGATCAATATCGCAGAGCCGTGCTTGGCAGTGATATGTCGGCTCGCATTCAATCGGGTATGGCGGTCCGCAAGATTGCGATCACATCCCCGAAGGGCGGAACGGGTAAGACTACGGTAGCAGTGAATCTTGCAGTAGCGCTAGCACTATCGGGTATCACGACTTATCTTGTAGATGCCGATGGGAATGCCGGCGCATTGCAATATCACATGCGCATGGAACGTGTGAATACCACGATGATTGGATTGTTACGCCGTGAGATCGCAAAAGCCAATAAGGGAGTCATGAGCGATGTTGCCTCGGGTGCAGCATATCTAAATGCATTTACACCATTGGAAAACCTGCCGACCTTGCGTGTTCTACCAGGCTTGATTACCGATGATCTCGGAGATGAAGTCCTGCAGCAGGAAGGTAAAGTTGCCGAAGTCATTCAGGGATTGTATGAAGCCGGTGTTGCCGCAGGGGGTGTGGTCATCATGGATGTCGGCATCAATCCGGCGCACGTCGTTCATCGCGCCGCGCTGAAAGCCGCCGAGGGAATTGCCATCGTTATCAAGCCCGAGATCCCGGACCTGGCAGAGACACGCCGCTGGATCGCGCGCATGATCAATTCTCTTGCAAGTGTGGTTGGAAAAGGTAGCGCCCATGAATTCATTGGCAGTCGCGTCAAGCTCTGCTACAACCAGGTAGTGGGCGATGGTTTCAAGGCGGCGCATAAGATGTTGCAGCAGGCATTGAGCGAAGACAAGATCGACCTTGCGTTAATCCCCAACGGGATACTTCCCATCGTGGACCCACGGATTGCGGCGCAGGCCGTTAACTCAGATCGTCGTGAGGACATCCTGGTCTGGAGATACAAGAAAGAGAAGTTGGAAGAACTTGGACCGTTCGTGGATTCACTTTTGGGATTTGCCGCGCATTTTGTTCCCGCCGTTCGAGAAGGCGCATCACGCATTGGCCTATTGCCTAACGTAACCAAAAAGCGCGGCTGGTTCGGGAAATAACCATGTTTGATATCACTGGCAAGACACTAAAACCCGTTAGCGATGCGCGTTCATCCAACGAGATGGAGCGCTGGTGGAATATGCTCGTGGAAGAAGGCCGCGCGAAGAAGGCGATTGAGTCGTTACAAAAAAGCATGACATCCACCGAGATCGAGGCCCTGGCGCGCCAGGTCTTTGAAGAAGTAAGCACAAAGGCAGTGGATGCAGGAGTTACCCTCCCTCCGGAATATATTCTGCGTTTGATCGGCGACTTATCCGGTATGGGTCCCTTGCTCGAACTCATTGCCCGTTCTGACATCGAAGACATCGCCATCAACCTCGGACATATCCATGTTTACACAACAACAAATGGCTGGGAACATGCAGGCCGAGCGCCAGATGGAATTGGGGACGCCTTGCGTGTCATGATCGACCGGGCAGGACAAAGAGCGCCGACTCCTGATTATCCGATTGCCGATGCCATGTTGCAGGTCATGGTCCCGCTTGTGGATGGGACAGTCCGAAGGAAAGGTGTGCGTATCAATTATGTGATGCCGCCTGCTTCGCCCTATGGCGATACGATCACGTTGCGTATCTCGAATTACCGCACAGCATCCGATCTCACACAAGGGAGTCTCGCTTTACTTTGCCAAAATAGACTCCCGCCCGTACCACGTCCAAAGTTTGACCCAAAGGATTTTCCGCGTGGGAATGGCATTCTCACACCTGAAGCCGCCAATTACCTGTTGAGTGTCATGGTGCATGGCGGAACATTGGTGATTGCCGGCACAACAGGCTCGGGCAAGACCTTTGTTGGTCAGCGTATTCTTCAAGAGATGCTGGACTATTACCCACGCGGCGCGATCCGATTGTTCATCGTGGAAGATAGCAATGAAATCATCTTGAATGGTTGGAATGGAGATGGCAAAACGGATACAGGCAATATTATTTATACCGTGACCCGTCCCGAAATTCGTGGCGGTCCACCCCCAGTCACCATGTATGACCTGATCCGTTCTGCATTACGTTCACGTCCGCATGGCGTGGTGATTGGTGAAGCGCGCGGGGCGGAAGCTTGGGAACTCATTCGCGCTGCCGCAACAGGACATGGGCATTCTGCCTTCACGATCCATGCCACCAGCGCCGAACATGTCTGGCCGCGCTTTCTACAAGTGGTGCAGGCTCATCCAGACGCGGCGCGTATGTCCGAGGTACAGATCGCACAATCGTTTGCAGAAGCAATTACCGCTGCCGTATATATCGAGCGCAATCCACAGCATGGCCAGATCGTGCGCGAGATCGTGGAAGTCTCCACCATCGTGGAACGCACAGCCGCGCGTCCATCCTTCTCTCCCTTATTTAAATTTGAGCAGGGCAAGGGATTATTACCCACTGGCAATCGTCCCATGCGACCTGGCTTTCGGGCAACGGACTTGAATATCCCTGAATCCATTTTCAAGGTGTCGTTGTAATGGCAGAGCAGACCATTGGTTCCACGCGAACGTTTGTTTTGGCGAAAGGCTTTACCCAGGTCGGCTCGCATGCGGTGTTAATCGGCGAAGACGATACACGCCGACTCTTCGCTGAGCTGTATGCTGATCCTGACCGCCCCGAAGTACGACCGCAGGAAGGATATCAGGCTGTACTTTCTTCCATGCAACCCGGTTGGATCCTGCGGATCCTGCAATTGTTTTGGCCCGACCCTGAGCCAAGATTGGAGTTTCAACATCAGGTTCAAAATTGGGAATCACCCAAAACAGAAGGATTGGATATTCTACATCAGGGATTATTAATGGCTGTTCAGGAATATCCATTGCCATTTGTTCGTCGAACTGTATTGGAATTTGTTTTACTAGGGGATGAAGGCGTTGCCTGGTGGGAAGGCTTGAGTGGATTATGTGCCGGCTTTGGGTTGCGGATTCGGTATCTGGATCAAAATGCAATTGAAGGCTTGACCCGCTGGGTATTGAATCCAAATTTTGAATACAGGGCATAGTTTGAGTAGTATGTTCCAAGGATTGTTCATTTAATTCAGAAGGGAGTTGACAGCAATAGCTCCATTTGAAGAACAAGGGTGTATTTGATTTAGATTGCTTCGAGAGATTGCCTCGAGAGTTTTTTCATTGGCTTGAGGGTAATTTTGATATTTCGCTTTGGTGCATATTTTGGCAGGTGTAGCATATAATTTATCCTATCCGTACAAAGCATGTCATACTGAACTATTCGGCATAACACTCCGCAGGGGGCAAAAAGCCCAAGGGTTCGGTTAAAGCATAGTTGGCTGGCTTCGCCTAAACCATCACTAGCGGAAAGCAAGGTAAAATGGGAGTTTAGATATATAGATAGAAAATGAGAAGGAGTCAACTATGCGATTCGGGAAGAATATGTTGCGAACAATGTCATTCATCTTTTTTAACCTGACTGCAATCATCTTGGTAACCGCTTGTGTTGGCAATAAACAAGTGGTTGACAAAGCTCCAGATGATCAACAGATTCTTATTTTGCCAATCAGCGGCTATTCAGACATATCGACATTTGATCCTGCGCTCTCCACGGATTTTGCTGCCTCTACTGTAATCAACATGCTCTTCACTGGTCTGGTTAGGCTCGATGACCAGCTACAGGTACAGGATGATCTCGCAGAGTCGCATTCTGTGGCGGATGATGGAGTAACTTGGACCTTTAAACTGAAACCGAACCTGAAGTTTAGTGATGGCACACCGTTGACATCAGCTGATGTCGCCTATAGTATTGATCGCGCTCTCAGTCCCGAACTCAAATCTCCGAACGCTCTTGCGTATTTGGGCCTTATCAAAGATTCGGAAAAGCGCTATACAGGGCAGATCGAGACACTTCTGAATGATAGTATCTTGACACCCGATCCTCAGACAGTGATATTGATAGCGAACAAAAGATCTTCATACTTCCTGCAGGCGTTGACCTACCAGACCTCATATGTCGTTCAAAAGAGTATGATTGACAAGTACGGCAATAATTTTGCCGAACACCTGAGCGAAGGTATTGGTGGCGACGGTCCTTTCATGGTTGAGAAGTATGTTCCTCGCGAACAAGTTGTTTTCGTGCCCAATCTAAACTTCCATGGCCCTAAGCCGCAGCTGAGAAAAGTAGCAATGCTGATAATCCAAAGCACTGATACAGCGTACAGAGCGTATCAAGCTGGTCAGCTTGATCAAGCACCTGTGCCGTCTCAGAATTTAGCAGAAGCTATGGCCCTTCCAGACGGGCAATTCCATCAGTTTCCTTTGCTTGAAGTGCATTTCATCACCATGAACTACCTCACCGCGCCGTTTGACAATATTAAGATCCGTCAAGCATTTGCACTTGCTGTGAATAAAGATGATATTGCTCATTATGTTTACAGAGACACGGTGTTTGCAACCAATCATATCGTTCCAAAGGGTATGCCGGGCTACAACCCTAATTTGACAGGACCGCTTGATGTACAGGGTACAAATGGCGATCAAGACCTCGCTAGGCAGCTTTTCCACGAGGGTATGCAAGAGGAAGGATTGACACTGGACACCTTTCCACCTATTACTTTCTCAGTCTCAACAAGAGGCTCAACAGATGCAATAAACGAATACGCAGCTTTGCAAGATATGTGGAAGAATACGTTGGGTGTAACAGTCCAAATCGACGACATGGAACGGGCCACACTCCTCGGTCTGAGGAACGCTTCGGTGAATAATCCTAACGGCATGCAGATGTGGAGCCTAAGATGGATAGCGGACTATCCCGATCCACAAGATTGGCTGACGTTAAACTTCGACAAGGACTCACTCAAGAACGGCTTGAACTACGGCCAGAATGAATCATCAAGAGCGACCGAGCAGCAGGCCAACCAGCTACTCATGGAGCAGGCAGATATCAACCCTGACCCGATTTCCCGTATGGAGCAGTATAATCAGGCAGAACAGCAGTTAGTTAACGATGTGGCTTGGATATCAACTTTTCAGGTCATGCAAACTACCGTACGCAAACCCTGCGTTGTTGGCATAGTAGACAATGCTCAGGGTTATATCCTCCAATACAGTTGGGAGTCTATTTATATTTCCACAGCAACATTATGTGCTGACATAAGTTCGTACAAGTAAGCTGAAATATTCGCGAAGTGTTTGGCTGGCGAGCTAGAAGCGCTCCAGCCAATGACAATACTGACGTACCAGATCAACAAACCTGAGCCGAAGTGGCCCGCATAAAAGGATTCTCCTAGATGCGACTATCTATCGCTACTACGACAATCATCAGAAGCTCGTGACCACCCGGAGACATCATTTCTCATGGCCTACAACGTCGCCAAACGACTCAAGACTTTGAAAGGCTTAATGTCCCATGAGTACATCAGCTAGAAATATCAAAAGCAACATGAGCGATTTATATATGATCCGTCCCAGCACACTTTCGGAAAGTACATCCCGGTGTTGAGCGCAATCCTGGATAGTTTCGAGCAAGCAGTCCAGGATCTTCGCGATCCTGAGGATAGCGACTCGTACTACAGCGGCAAGAAGAAGCGTTTCGCGCTCAAAAGTAAGGCGACAGTCGATTCAGACACCGGCAATATCGCACGCTGTGCCGCTTCCAAGCGATCACTCCACACGACTGCCACCATCGGCGACATCATACCGCTCAAACACGCACTATTGCTGGATTGGTTAATCGGCATCTCATCGCTCGTGCTGAAATCTGACACTGCATTCACTATACGTTTCTCATTCCTATGTACCTAATTGCGAAAGTTATGTACAATCTCAAGTTTCAACAAAGTACAGAAGGTAACTCTTGATTTTCTGCGGTCATTCATTCTTTTCTATAGATAAAGGTCTATCATCAAAAGTGCAGATGAACTAGAAGAATGGCAAAACAAAGATGCTCAGTTTTCTTACAAAACGTTTCATTGGGCTAGTGTTTGTGCTTATTTGTGTTACCTTTATAACTTTCATTTTAGGATATTGTGCTCCTGGTGATCCCATTAAGACACTATTAGGTGAACACTTTGATCCTCAAGTTTATGTTCAGCTTAAACACCAATATGGACTTGACCTCCCTTGGTATCAACAATACATTAACAGCCTCACAGGGCTATTGCACTTGAATTTCGGCTACTCTTTTTTCTATCAAGGAAGACCCGTCTGGGATATTCTCAAACGAGGCATACCTGTCTCAACAGAACTCGGTTTTTGGGGGCTACTTTTAACAGCTCTATTAGGTATTCCGCTGGGCATTTACTCTGCCGTTAAAGCGAATACTTGGGTAGATAGAACAAGTATGGGACTGGTTCTAATTCTATACTCACTACCATCGTTCATTCTTGCCATATTTTTCCAGGAACTCGTTGTCTGGCTCGATCAATTGACAGGGATACAATGGCCTGTCGCCAACTGGGGTCGCCCTTGGCAATATACTTGGACAGACATTCAATTCAAGTTGGGACCTATCCTTGTCTATTCTGCCGTTAGTATCGCTTATTTTGCTCGACTCACTCGGACCAGTATGCTAGAAGTGCTGCATCAGGACTATGTACGTACAGCCAGGGCAAAGGGGGTGACTGAAAGAATTGTTATCTATCGCCACGCATTCCGCAACGCCTTGATCCCTCTTGTTACGCTGATTGGTTCTTCTATTCGTTTTTTAGTAGCCGGCACCTTCTTTATTGAGCAGATCTTCAATATTCCCGGAATTGGCTCCCTCACACTTCAGGCCATTAGTTACCGGGACTATCCAGTGATTCAAGCTACAACCGTTTTGGGAGCGGTAGCAGTAGTTGTCGGAAATCTCCTAGCTGATTTTCTCTACTCTGTTGTGGATCCGCGTTTAAAGATTGAATAAGGCAAGAGATATCGAATGAATGCTTAGGATGCTTATTTTGGCTAGAATATGTCAACTAACTTGAAGGCGATTTTTAGCGTAGCCGATGCGATTCAACTTGCACAACTTTTGCATAAGACACAAAACAAATAATCGGGAGAAAGCATCTATATGCATAAAAATTCATTCGTAAGACTGCAACAAGATAAGCGTGCAATAGCAAGTATTTTTATCATCTTGATCTTTATTGCACTACCTCTCGTTGGGCCCTCGATTTATCAACATATTGGTGGCTCGCTTGAGAGCCGCACCAGAGGGCTTATAGGTCCTAGTGTATATCATAATCCTTTCCAAACAGAACTTAGCCGGCAGGATGAAGGATCTTCAGTACAGCATTGGCTTGGGACAGACTCCCTTGGTCGTGACTTTTTCGCCCGCCTGATGCAGGGTATGCTCATCTCCCTAACTGTAGCAGTTTCGGTAGAAATTGTCAGTATCACAATAGGAATCGGGGTAGGAGTGTGCGCAGGCTTTTTTGGAGGGTTGTTTGATCAATGGTTAGCCCGTTTTACAGATGTAATGTTTGCTTTCCCTGGACTGCTTTTTGCGATTCTGGTTACAGGTATCTTTGGTCCTCAGTCTGATCTCGCCCTTAGCAACGCTCCTTTGATCGGCGCTAATGGTAATGCACGTCTCTTAGTTGTTTCTCTTGCATTGGCTATGACAACATGGCCACTTATGGCCCGGCTCGTACGCGGACAAACATTACAACTTAAACAACAACTATTTATTGAAGCCGCCCGAGCCTCCGGTGCATCCAGGCTCTATATCATTCGTTATCACATTATCCCTAACTTGTTTAGTAGTGTTTTTGTCATCGCACCATTAGATTTGTCAATGACAATTATTCGAGAGGCGGGATTGAGCTTTTTAGGTCTTGGTGTACAAATACCCGGGTCAAGCCTTGGTCTGATGATCAGTGAAGCAAGAGGCTTGGTCGGTACCCCTTATTCACGGGAGGTGTTTATTCCCTCAATTATATTAGCCCTTATAGTCCTCGCATTTTCGTCCCTTGGTGACAGCCTGCGCGACGCATTCGATCCATCTTCAATAAATTAAGTGGAATCTATTTGATTCTATCGGATCCTTGGGCAAGAACCCTCGTGAGCGTCCGATGTTTTCTCTATTTGGAGATTTATAATTCCAGATGTAAGTATTGATGAGCAAATTCAAAAAGTTGGCGGCGGTTTTGGTAATCCAGAAACAAACCGAAAAGTTGAGCAAGCCGCAGTTTCTTTCGTCAAAAACTATTACGAACAAAATCATTGGTCAGTAGAATCGGTTGAATCTGAAAAATGTGGTTATGATTTACTTTGTAC
>CXWL01010201.1_pt1 | contig 33945 bp, 30 predicted proteins | sample 590931 | NCBI WGS metagenome assembly CXWL01 (sample SAMEA3498368, study PRJEB10139) | groundwater metagenome | biome: water well; material: biofilm material | place: Germany | collected 2015-04-27
GGCCAGCAGGAAAGCACAGTGATCGTTTTGGCGAGTGCGTTGATGGGGGAGGGAAAGACGTCCACAGCTCTCAATCTCGCCCATGTGTTCGCAAGAGATCTTAATAAGAAGACGGTGTTAGTGGACTGTGACTTGAAGCGCCCGATGGTTCATGCCTACGCTGGAATGGAGCTGGGCGTGGGATTAAGTGAAGTGCTGCTTGGAGAAAAGCAATTTGAGGAATGTCTTGAGTATCATGAGCAGCTAGGATTCTGGATCCTTCCTGCAGGTATTATCCAATCTGGGATCGCGGCGTTAACCCACGTGGATCGGCTGTCCAAGCTCATTAGTAATTTGCGCGAAAAGTTTGAATGCGTTGTACTTGATGCGCCGCCTTTGTTGCCCGTCGCCGAGTCTCTCTTAATTGTGAGAATGGCAGACGTTGTGGCGCAGGTGATTCGAGCCCGTACAACTCCTCGGGATGCCGTCATGAATGCCATGAAAATGGTGGGGCAAGAGCGACCGATGGGGGTGATACTAAACGGAGTGGAAGAGCAGGATTCGCCGTATTCATACTATAGCTATGGCAATAAGGTCTATGAACCTCACCGTACCCAACTCAGATAGATCACGCACGGACAAACTGGTGATCTTGCCTGTCGACCATGCCCCGAAGGCGATCTTTAGGGTGCCGGGGGCGCGGAGGCGGATTCTGATTTTAGGGGTTGGGTCGCTGGCGAACAACCTGTGCTCGGTACTTGCGTCGAGGAGCAGAGTGTTTACTGATGTTATGGGCTTTCTCGCCAAAGAAAGCGCACAAGTCGGTACAGAGTTGTCCGGCGTGAAGATTCTGGGGACGATAGACCAACTCCTTTCGGTTGTTGAGCGCGATCGGGTTGATACGATTGCGGTGTGTTTGGAGGATCGACGGGCCGTGCTTCCCGTCCAGGTATTGCTTGATTTGAAGGGGATGGGGGTCGACATCTGGGATGGGAATCATCTCTATGAGGAAGAGTCCGGTCGGCTTTCAATCGATGACTTGAAGCCCAGTGCAATCATTTTCTCCAGGGAGTTTAAGCGAGGTATTGTTGTCAGAACGATGAAGCGATCAATCGATCTGCTGATTGCCCTGGTGGGTCTTGTGCTTATTCTGCCCCTCTTGGCTGTGATTGGAATACTTATCAAGCTGGATTCTCCTGGGCCGATTTTCTACCGTCAGGTTCGGGTCGGACTTCGCGCGCAGCCCTATATGATCTGGAAATTTCGCTCCATGTTTACGGATGCGGAAAAAGGGGGTGCCAGGTGGACATCGGAGCGGGATCCCAGAATCTCACGAGTGGGGTGGTATTTGCGGAAGTGGAGACTCGATGAATTGCCACAGCTTATCAATGTGATTCATGGCGAAATGAGTCTAGTGGGGCCACGTCCTGAACGACCAGTCTTTGTTCAGGAATTGAGATCGGTCATACCATTTTATGATCTCCGGCATGTCGTTCGACCCGGGATTACCGGATGGGCTCAGACTCAGTTTCGGTACGGGGCTTCGGCGGAAGACTCCCATATTAAGTTGCAGTATGATCTCTACTATGTGAAGTACCTTTCTTTGCGACTGGATCTTCGCATTCTGATTGAGACAATACGGGTCATTCTGCGAGGAGAAGGTGCTCGATGAGTATGCCGGAGGAGAGACCCGTTCACTGTCTTTCCTTTGATGTGGAGGAGCACTTTCAGGTTTCGGCATTCTGGTCAGATGCGAGAAGGCAAGAATGGGATCAGTACGAAAGCCGGGTCGAGAGAAATACGCGATTGCTGGCTGAGCTCCTCGCAAAGCATGGAATGAAGGCTACGTTTTTTATTCTAGGATGGGTCGCAGAACGGCATCCAGAGCTGGTCAAGTCGCTGGCGGCCCAGGGGCATGAGGTGGCATCCCATGGATATGGCCACGAATTAGTAACTGCCCAGTCTCCGGAGCGGTTTCGTCAAGATGTGCGAATGGCCAAGAATATCCTGGAAGACCTGACCGGAAATTCAGTCGTGGGTTATCGAGCTCCTAGCTTTTCTATAACCTCCGAGACCGAGTGGGCGCTCTCGATTTTGGTTGAAGAAGGATATCAGTACGATTCCAGTGTTTACGATCGATTTCATCGGACGGAAAAGGGGACGCTTCCTGCAGAAATGTTTCAAATCTACACTCCAGCAGGTGCAATCTGGGAGGTTCCCCCCTCAACATATAAGGCACTGGGATTTCAGATTCCTGTGGCGGGAGGGGGATATTTTAGGTTGTTCCCTTACGCAGTGTCCAGGGCCCTACTCCGTCGACTCGAAAGTCAGGGAAGGACTCTGGTTATGTATCTCCATCCCTGGGAGATTGATCCTCAGCAGCCTCGTATGGACGGGCCGTGGCTGTCACAGATCCGGCACTATCTGAATCTCGGTAAGACCCAGGCTCGATTGAGCCAGCTTCTTGCGGATTTCAATTTTGGATCTATCCGAGACATCGTTGTCTCCCATAAAGAAATGGGTAGTGTAACTTATTCTGTGCAGTCTCCCGTTGCAATTCATGACTGACGCTGAGGTGTCAGGAAGTCTGGGTTCCGCTCGTTGAAAGTTAGTGTTGATATCAAATAGAGATCGCAGCAGCGTATTTGCGCTGTAGTGATGCCATCTGCCACGTATCGGCTCAAGTTTCCTGTGAGCTGGCTCCAACCCATAGTGCGTAACCAGTGAGGTGTATGCCGTGAGACATAGCTCATCCCTTGTTGTCATCGAGCCAAACAAGAGTTGGTTTGACCTGAAGTTGAGGTCGTTTTGGGATTACCGTGAATTGCTTTATTTCTTGGCTTGGCGGGATCTCAAAGCTAGGTACTCGCAGACCGTCATGGGGTTGGCCTGGGCAGTGGTTCAACCATTGTTCATGATGTTGGTGTTTACGGTTGTATTCAGTAAGATTGCACAATTGCCATCCGATGGAATCCCCTACCCATTATTTGCGTATGCGGCATTGGTGCCGTGGACCTATTTCTCCAAGAGCCTCGATAGGAGTGGGTTCAGTGTTGTGGCCGAGTCAAACTTGATTACGAAAATATACTTTCCTCGGCTGATCATTCCTCTCTCAGCGACCTTGGGTGGTCTCCTTGATTTTGCGATTGCCTTCCTGCTGTTGGTTGCCATGATGCTATGGTTTGGAGTACTTCCAACCTGGAAGTTGGTAACGGTTCCGCTGTTCCTGGCACTGACGGTCTTAGCGTCACTGTCCGTGAGTTTGTGGTTGTCAGCATTTTTTGTGAAGTATCGTGATATTGCGGCGCTGATTCCGCTTTTAACCCAGGTCTGGATGTTCGGATCCCCTGTTGCATACTCAGTCAGCATGGTTCCTCAGGAATGGCAGGCGTTCTACAGTCTCAATCCGATGGTTGGTGTAATCGGTGGATTTAGATGGGCACTATTAGGAACCCCTGCACCGGATCCAATGTTTCTTGCGGTGAACATCGTTACTATTTCAGTGTCTCTTCTTTTGGGGATGGCATATTTCAATCGAATGGCCAATACGTTTGCCGATGTGATTTAGCTACTCAAAATCCGGCCTCAAGGCTAGGATGTGACTGATAGTTAAGTCTTGGCATGTAGTGAGGATGAATAGATCATGGGCAATGTTGCGATCAGGGTAGAGCAGCTCTCTAAGAAGTATGAAATTCAGATCGGGAAAAGCCGGGGAGAGTCGGGTCTCGCTGAACGGTTTACGCAAGGGGTTCAGCGGATGCTGCGAATGAAGGGCGCCCCTACTTCTTCGTCATCGAGACGGGAAGAAGTGTGGCCGATCCGCGATGTGTCCTTTGAGGTGGAGGCCGGAGATGTCGTCGGGATTATCGGGCGAAACGGAGCGGGGAAAAGCACCCTCCTGAAGCTCCTATCACGAATCACTGAACCAACGAGCGGTCGCGCACAAATGTTTGGAAGGGTCGGGACATTGCTTGAGGTCGGGACAGGGTTCCATCCTGAATTGACGGGGCGCGACAATATTTACCTGAGTGGCATTATTCTCGGGATGAAGAAGGCGGAGATTGACAAGAAGTTTGATGAAATCGTCGAGTTTTCGGGGATCGACAAGTATATCGATACTCCGGTAAAGCGCTATTCCAGTGGGATGTATGTTCGTCTCGCGTTTGCCGTCGGCGCGCATCTGGACCCCGAAATCTTAATTGTGGATGAAGTGCTGGCCGTCGGGGACTCGCAGTTTCAGCAGAAGTGTATGAACAAAATGCATGACATCGGGGAGAAGGGGAGGACGGTGATCTTTGTCTCTCACAACATGTCAGCCGTAGCGCGGCTATGCAACAAGGCCATTTTTCTCCAGGGTGGGCGCCTTGTGAAGCAGGGGCCCACACATGAGATTGTAGGAGAGTACTTATACAATTCTGGTGCGCTCACCGGGTGTCGGGAGTGGCTTGATCCAGCGACCGCCCCTCAGGATGACATTGTGCGCATGTGCGCGGTAAGGGTTCGGACAGAAAAGGGGGTCGTTACCGATACAGTCGATATCGGAGAAGCCGTCGGGGTCGAGCTCGAATACGAAGTGCTTCAGCCTGGCCATATCTTGGTGCCGAATTTTGGTTTTAAAAGCGACGAAGGGGAGAGTCTTTTTGTGTCCAACGATCGGGATCCAACCTGGTTGCGGCGTCCCCGTCCTGTGGGACGGTACTCAAGTACGGTATGGGTTCCCGGGCACTTTTGGGGTGAGGGAACGGTAATCGTAGGGGGTGGGTTAGTACGAGAGGCCCCATTCCATGAGCATTGTGACTATCCGGAGGCGGTAGCCTTTCACGTGACCGAGAGCAATGAAGGAATCACGGCGCGCGGAGACTATACCGGAGAAATCCCTGGGAAAATTCGTCCTCTTCTCAAGTGGACTACCAATTGCAATTCTGCTGGAGAGGCCCTCTAGGCTTCTGATCGACTGCTGTCCTTAGCGAGATGCTTTCGACTTCGAGCGTGCCGCCGTGGTGGTTTGTAGCCTTGCGTGGAGCTCACTCCCTGCCTATCAATGAGGCAAACGGCTCGTGAGATCACATGTGCCAGGTGGAGATTTGTAAGATGCTTGAGGGCATACGGAGATAGTACAGGGAATAGGCGTCTCCTGATCCCGTGATTGTTGCGAAATGACGTGTCAATGTTGCGGCGGTTCGCCACGAAGGAGGATGGTCATGAAGGCAGTGATATTGGCGGGCGGGTTAGGGACGCGGCTGTCTGAAGAGACAACGATACGACCGAAGCCCATGGTAGAGATAGGTGGAAAGCCAATCCTCTGGCACATCATGAAATTGTATGCGACGCATGGGATTAAAGAGTTCATCATCACCTTGGGGTACAAAGGTGAAATGATCAAAGAGTATTTTCTAAACTTCTATGCGCATAACAACGATATTTCTGTCGATCTGAAAACCGGCGCCACGACGATTCATGACGGGAAAAAGCACGAAGACTGGAAAGTACATTTGGTGGACACTGGGCTACATACTCAAACAGGCGGTCGGTTAAGGCGAGTCAAGCAGTGGTTAGGGAGCGACGAGACCTTTTTGTTTACATACGGAGACGGGGTGGGCGATGTCGATATACAAAGCTTGATCAAGTTTCACGGTACCCATGGAAAGTTGGCCACGCTGACCTCCGTTCGTACGCCAGCGCGATTTGGGCGGCTAGGCTTTGAGAGCCAGACTAGCGATCGAATTAGCGAGTTCATGGAAAAGCCGAGCGCCGGGGAAGGATGGGTCAATGGCGGGTTCTACATCTTGAACAGGCGCGTGATCGACTATATCTCAGGGGATGACACCGTATGGGAGCGAGGACCGATCGAGCGAATTACGCAAGAGGGACAGTTGATGGCCTATCGCCATGACCGGTTCTGGTCCTGCATGGACACCCTTCGTGAAAAGAACCAACTCGAGGAACTCTGGCAATCCGGTAAAGCGCCTTGGAAAATATGGTAGTGGGCGTGGGGTGTTTCCCGGCCTCTTCGCAGGCGCGAGGAGGCCGGTAATGAGGCGGGTTTGACCGGGGGCTTCGGCATTGCCTTGATCAATCTGTTGGGGGACACATGAGAACGAATCCACGAAGCCTAGAACTGAGGGGAAAATCATGAAGATCCTTATCACGGGAAACATGGGGTATGTGGGGCCTTTGGTGTTGCGTCGCCTGAGGGAATCGTATCCAGGTGCTGAAATCGTCGGGTATGACGCAGGGTACTTTGCGCACTGCCTGACAGGTGCCGAACGGTTTCCAGAAAGCCGTGCCGATCTTCAGTATTTTGGCGATATCAGATCCGTATCCTCTGAGGTGCTCCGAGGAGTGGATGCAGTGGTGCACCTCTGTGCGATTTCCAATGACCCTATGGGTGCATTGTTTGAGGACATTACACTCGATATTAATTATCGAGCGAGTGTTGATCTTGCCAAAAAGGCAAAGCAGGCTGGTGTGAAAAAGTTTGTCTTCGCGTCGAGTTGCAGCGTCTACGGATTTGCCGAGGGCGGTCCTCGGCGAGAAGAGGATGCGGTCAATCCGCTCACGGCTTATGCCAAGTCAAAAGTATCTACGGAAAAGGATCTCGCATCGCTGGCCTCGGACACGTTTACCGCCACCTGCCTTCGCTTCGCGACGGCTTGTGGGATGAGTGATCGTCTTCGGTTGGATCTGGTGCTGAACGATTTTGTGGCCGGGGCCCTTGCCTCCAAGCGAATCAATATTTTGAGTGACGGTACTCCGTGGCGTCCTCTGATTCATGTCAAAGACATGGCGCGGGCGATCGATTGGGCTGTGCAGCGAGACCACCGCGACGGGGGAGCGTGTTTGACCGTGAATGTGGGGAGTGACGCCTGGAACTATCAAGTGAAGGATCTTGCGGCGGCAGTGGCCAAACTCGTCCCAGGCGTGGAAGTGTCGATCAACAAGGATGCGCAGCCGGATAAGCGCTCCTACCGGGTCAACTTCGACAAGTTTACCAAGCTGGCGCAAGGGTTTCTCCCTGCCGTGGATCTTCAGGGCGCTGTGGTCGATCTCCGGGATGGCCTGATGGCCATGCAGTTCCAGGATCACAACTTTCGCACGGGCGAATTCATGAGGCTTGTGACATTAAAGCGGTTGCGCGAGAGCGGTCATCTCTCAGACTCTCTCGTGTGGACAAATCGGTGAAATGATGAATCGGCGTTGCGTTGTGCGTAACGGGGTAGTGGTGTGGAGCTCAAGTCGAAGTAGTGCGGAAAAGGGAGGCATCTGATGGGGCAATCACAGTGTCGGTCATGCGGAACAACGTTGGCGCACACCTTTGTGGATCTTGGCATGTCTCCATTGGCCAATTCCTATATCAAGCCGGAGCAACGCAGTCGCATGGAACCGTTTTACCCGCTGCATGTGTACGTGTGCTCCGCATGTTTGCTGGTACAGCTGGAGCAGTTTTCATCGCCGCACGATATCTTTTCCGACTACGCCTATTTCTCCTCATTTTCTGATTCCTGGCTGGCTCATGCCAAGCGGTATGTCGATATGATTGCGGACCGTTTCCAGTTAGGACGGGACTCTAAAGTAGTCGAGATCGCCAGCAATGACGGGTACCTTCTTCAAAACTTCGTGGCTCGCGGAGTGCCTGTCCTGGGGGTGGAGCCGGCGGCCAATGTGGCTGAAGTGGCCAAGCAGAAGGGCGTCAACACCACGGTGGCCTTCTTCGGAGAAAAGACAGCCCGTGGTCTTGTCGCAGATGGGTGGGGAGCGGATCTGATCATCGGAAACAACGTGCTCGCGCATGTTCCGGACTTGAATGACTTTGTCAAAGGACTGAAAGTGCTCTTGAAGCCGACGGGGCTGATTACGATGGAGTTTCCTCATTTGGTCAAGCTGATGGAGCAGAATCAGTTCGACACCATCTATCATGAGCATTTCTCCTACTTCTCCTTCCTCGCCGTAGAAAAAGTATTTGCCCGCCAGGGGATGACTTTGTTTGACGTGGAAGAACTCCCGACTCACGGGGGCTCGCTTCGAATCTATGCGCGCCATGCACAAGATTCGTCAAAGCCGATCGGAGTCCGTGCGCAAGATTTGAAAGCGCGGGAGGAGAAAGCCGGGTTTGGCCGGCTTGATCACTATCTTTCATTTGGTCCCCAGGTCGAGGCAACGAAGCGAAAGCTGTTGTCTTTTTTGATTGCTGCCAAGCAGGAAGGGAAGCGCGTCGTAGGCTACGGAGCTCCGGCAAAGGGGAATACGCTACTCAATTATTGTGGCGTCCGAACGGATCTCATCGACTATACGGTGGATCGGAGCCCGCACAAGCAGGGACATTTTCTCCCAGGCGTTCATGTCCCGATCCATTCACCGGAGAAAGTCCGTGAGACTCGTCCGGACTATCTGCTCATTCTGCCGTGGAATCTTCGCGAAGAAGTGATGGAGCAAATGGCGTTCATCCGTGACTGGGGCGGGAAATTTGTTGTGCCGATTCCAGAGGTCAAGGTTTACCCGTGATTTTCCGTGAGACCGCGCTGAAGGGCGCCTATGTGATTGAGCCGGAACGGAAAGAAGATGAACGGGGGTTTTTTGCGCGGACCTGGTGTCGAGAGGAATTTGCGTTTCACGGGCTCAGTACGACATTGGTGCAGTGCAACATCTCATACAACCATAAAAGAGGCACACTACGAGGCATGCATTTTCAGAAGGCCCCGCATGCTGAGGTGAAGCTGGTCCGTTGCACAGCGGGAGCAATATTTGACGTGATCGTTGATCTTCGCCCGAGCTCCTCTACCTATACGAAATATGTCAGCGTCGTACTTTCAAGTGTGAATCGACACATGCTCTACATCCCCGAAGGCATGGCGCATGGCTTTCAAACATTGGAAGATAGCACAGAAGTGTTTTATCAAATGTCCCACCGGTACGAAGGCTCGAGCGCGGGGGGGGTTCGGTGGAATGATCCGCAATTCAGGATCGCATGGCCGCCCGATATGCGCATCATTGCTGAACGGGATCAGCAGTATCCTGATTTTATGCCTGAAAAGGAATTGTCGTGAATCCTCAAGAGGGCAAAGGCGGAGCAGCCCCGATGCCGGTTGGGAACGAGATGCATCGATGGGCAACAGAGCTGTTTCCGATCTGTCGAAGCATCACGGGAAACGGTGTCCGGGAAACGCTGAAGCTGGTCGGAAAGCGGATCCCTCTCGCCGTTCATGAGATTCCGAGCGGCACGCAGGTGTTTGATTGGAAGGTGCCTTTGGAATGGAACATCCGGGATGCCTACATTAAGAATGTGCGTGGAGAGCGAGTGGTCGACTTTCAGAGTTCGAACTTGCACGTCGTCAGCTATAGCCAGCCGGTAACGCAACGGATGGCGCTTGCCGAGCTCAAAGAGCATCTGCACAGCCTTCCGGATCGCCCGGATTGGATTCCCTATCGCACCTCCTACTATAAGGAGAGTTGGGGCTTCTGTCTGAGTCATAACCAGTTGCTCTCGCTGACAGATCCCGAATATGACGTGTGTATCGATGCATCGATGACTGAGGGAAACCTGACGTATGGAGAATGCTTCCTTTCGGGGGAGTCCCAGGATGAAGTGCTCATTTCAACGCATGTCTGCCATCCCTCATTGGGTAACGACAATTTGTCGGGTATTGCCGTGGCCACGTTCTTGGCTGAGTGGCTTCAGACGCGACCGCGCCGCTACTCCTATCGCTTCCTTTTTATTCCGGGAACGATCGGGTCCATCACCTGGTTGAGCCGTCATCAGAAGGATGCGTCGCGCATCAAGCACGGCTTGGTATTGACGGGTGTCGGCGATGCCGGCCCGATCACGTATAAGAAGAGCCGCCGGGGCGATGCCGACATTGACCGAGCCATGGCTCATCTGCTGAAGCATAGCGGGAGACCCTATTCAATCTGCGATTTTATTCCCTACGGGTATGATGAGCGGCAGTATTGTTCCCCGGGATTTAACCTCGCCGTCGGCTGCTTCAGCCGGACTCCCCACAGTCAATATCCTGAGTATCATACGTCGGCGGACAATTTGGATTTTGTGAAGCCACAGGCTCTGGCCGAATCATTGCGTTATTGCCAAGGAGCCCTGGAGATTCTGGAATCCAACAGGACCTACCTCAATCAAAACCCACATTGTGAGCCTCAGCTTGGTAAGCGAGGTCTGTATCGGGCTGTCGGTGGACACGCAGGAGAAAAGTCGATGGAAATGGCTTTGCTCTGGGTGCTGAACCTCTCGGATGGTCGATACTCCATTCTTGATATTGCCGAACGTTCGCAGCTTCCATTCGAAGCGATCGCCAGGGCCGCCTCAGCATTAAGCTCTCAGGCGTTGCTAGTGCCGCAGCCGTCGCAAGAATCCTAAACGGTCTGAACGGGGCGGGAGGCTTGTGGGAACTTTCATGGATGCCATCAGAGCTGTAATCCCGCTGGCGGTCAAGGCGTCTCTTCGCGGAGTTCGCGATTCCTGTGCGACCATGTTGCAGGCGATGCAGGTGGTGAATCGCGGCCGTGTCAGGCCTGCCTTGCGTGTCTTGTCGTGTAAGTGGCAGTTTTGCAAACGCTATGTTGCCAATGGATGTCGAGTAAAAACGATTCTCACCCTCCCCCACAAGCCGGAACCGGACTCGGTGCTGTACAAGATCTGCCATCGGCTTGGAGTTCGAATGGCCGATATGGGAGGGGGCAAGGCCGATTTGGTCATTCATTGGGAAGACCGCACGGTGCGGCAACGCGAGGCAACACTGGATCGATTGAGCATGACACAGCCGGTCCTCAATAGCCGGTGTTTGGATATTTCAAAACGCAGAGTTGAGGTGGTTCATCAAGCCGTCTTCGGCTACGGTCTTGCCGTGAATCCATGGGAATTCACCGGACAATGCGTGAAAAAATCGGATGAGAACGCTCTGCATGATGGCAAGATCATCCAGGGGCCCGTGGCGCAGGTCGAGGANNGATTCCATTTTGCTATCGGAAGATTCGGCCGATCGGGTGGCGATTCAGCAATCAAAACAACTCGGCGGAACTCTGCGAAGTGTCGGAAGTCCTTTCCGCGCAGGAGGTCGACCTAGTGCTTCGATTCTGTCATGAGATGGGGCTGGATTATGGGGAAGTGGATGTGTTGCGGGATGTGGATAACGGGAAGATCCATATTATCGATGTCAACAATACCCCCTTTGGCCCGCCGAATCATCTTGGTGAGAACGATGTGAGGCAAGCATTAAACAAGCTTTCTGCGGCCTTCCAGTCAGAGTTTCTAATGATCGAGCGAGCGATCATCACGAGGTCGAGGTTATGACGGGGGAGCGGTTTGCAAATGTGGTACTTGGCGGAGGAAGCGTTCTCTCGATCACCAGTCTGGCCTATCTCATCCTGCGGCATGGCTGGGCCACCCACTATTTGGCGATAGGGATTCTTGCCGTTGGCCTGGTTGCGGCGCTCAAACTTCCGGTTCGGTATCGCATTAATATGGCCCTTGCCGTGATCTCTCTGGTGTCAACCGGCTACTTTTCTGAAGCGGTTTGTGCAGTCCTGCAGCTGATGCCCCCTTCGGATCTGGTTGCTCCGAATCTGCCGATGGCATTTGGAGACAATGCAGAAGTGGTCAAAGAGCAGGCCAAGATTGCGCAGGCGCATGCCGTTTCGTTCGATACCAGGAGCAAGCTGAAAGCGATCATGGATCTGAGGGCCCAAGGCCTCGATGCATGGCCGGATATAGCCGCGTCAGCCCTGTTGGAGGGGTGGGAAGAAGGAAAAGCGGGCACGGTGGTTAAAATCAATGGCGTCGGGGTGATGCCGTTGAGTGGAATTGCAGGCAAGCACACGGTCCTTTGCAATGAAAGCGGCCAGTTCATTATTTATGAAAGCGATGAATACGGATTCAACAACCCAAAGGGACTGTGGGGAAGCGGGCAGCTGAAGATTGGGGTAGTGGGTGATTCATTTACACATGGGAAATGTGTGCCATCTGACAAAAACTTTGTCTCGCTCATTCGACAGCAGCAACCATCGACCCTAAACGTAGGACGGAGCGGGAACGGACCGCTGTGTGATCTTGCGGCGATCAAGGAGTACTTGTCTATTGTTCGGCCCAAAGTGGTGCTATGGGAGTATTTTGAGGGAAACGATCTGGCTGATTTGGAGGTAGAACTACGAAACCCCATTCTTAGACGATACCTTGAGGCGGAGTTTTCCCAGCATCTGTATTCGAGACAGCCCGCGATCGATCAGGCCCTAATGGAGTACGTGGAATCTGTACGCCATTCCCGCGAACCGCTTGGACGTCTCAGGCAGTATCTAGTACGACAGCACTCACTATCCGGTGTCCTCGACGATGCGGAAGGTTTCATCAAGCTCGCGCATGCCCGGCAGCAGATATCCCAGGCCGTTCAGATGTTGAAGCCGAAGGATGCGCGGGAGTCCCTTGTCCGGACCGCATCGGCTCGAGCGGAGGATATTGAGCTGTTTCGTCGCATCCTGGGACAAGCGAAGGTAAGGGTAGAGGCATGGGGAGGCACGTTGACATTTGTTTACCTGCCTCAATGGGAACGGTATGCGGATGTCGAGTATGCAAGCAAGGATCGGGATCGTATCCTAGAGGTAGCGAAGCAACTGGGTATTTTCGTCGTTGACCTTCACCCGGCCTTCATCAAGCATGGGGATCCTGTCAGTCTCTTCCCATTCCGTCGTCATGGACACTATACCGAAGAGGGCAATCGACTGGTTGCGGAAGAAATCCTGAAGGCGCTCGCCGGCGTAAGTCATGCGGCGTGATCGCTCAGATGACTGTAAGTTGAGGAGTGCGCGGTTACTTGATGGAATTGGTCCGTGGGGATTGCTGGAGTGTGGGGGTGTTCAGGGGAGTAATGAGTAAATGAAGTTAGTAATGTCACGTGAAATCTTGTCCCAGGCAGGCCGGAGAACCGGAGGAAGATCATGAACAACACAGTGTATTTTGACCCCACGTGCAACGACGAATACCGCCGACAGTTGTTGTTTGAAGGGCAACTGTTGGTGTATTCGCCCAGGAAGAGTACGCTGGCCTTCGTGGGTTTTGCCAGGCAGCTCATCCAGGAGGCGTTTGCGCCGCTGGACCCAGAAACGGCGCAATATCATCTGTCCGTCGAGCAATACGCCGACATTCTGTTGAAGCTGAAACCGGGATTTATCCATCACCCGGAATCCAAGCGCTTGATCCGCGCCATGTTCGAGGACATGGGATGCGACCTGGACAAGACGTATTTTGACGTGCCGAAGATGCGCAGTTCGACCAGCGACAACTATCTGACGACCGGGATCGCGTATGCCTGGCATCCCCACCGCGACACCTGGTATTCGGCGCCTCCCTGTCAGATCAATTGGTGGTTGCCGATCTATGACATTCAGGCGGACAACGCGATGGCGTTTCACCCCCAGTACTGGAATCGCCCGGTCAAAAATAGTTCCAAAGGCTACAACTATTATCTGTGGAACCAGCAGAATCGGGGGGCGCACGTCGCCAAATTTTTGAAAGAGGATCCCAGGCCGTTGCCGAAGCCGACGGAGCCCTTGGACCTGGATCCCCAGATCCGACTCATCGTTCCAGCCGGCGGGATTATCTTTTTCTCCGGAGCGCAGATGCACTCCAGTGTGCCGAATACGTCGGGAAAGACCAGGTTCAGTATCGATTTTAGAGTGGTACATCTGGACGATGTGAAGGGAAGAAAAGGGGCTCCGGCTGTGGATGAGGAATGTACTGGAACGACCATGCGCGACTATCTGCGCGGAACGGACTTTTCCCATATTCCCGATGAACTCGTGGCTCTCTATGACGATGGAACGGGCGAGGCCGGGGAGCTCTTGTACAAGCCGAAGGATCTTGATCCAACTTCGCGGTAATGGCGAAACGCAACGAACGACATGACCATGACGTTTTGGGACAACCAGAGAGTATTGGTGACCGGCGGAAGCGGGTTTCTTGGAAGCCATCTCTGTCGCCGTTTGATGGAACAGGGCGCGCAGGTGCATGCCACCTCGCGGGCGCCGAAGCCAGAGCCGGAGCAAGATAGCGGGATTCGCTGGTGGCGAACGGACTTGGGTGACGTAAACGCTTTTCGGGATCTGTTGGACTCCGTGAAGCCGGAAGTCATCTATCATTTGGCAGGGGCTGTCGGCGCCAGCCCAGCCCGAGAATTAGTATTGCCGACATTTCATAGCCTTCTCGAAAGCACGGTCAATCTGCTGACGGCGATCACGGAAACGGGGTGTCGCCGGCTGGTCTTGACCGGGTCGTTGACCGAGCCGGAAACGGGCGGGCGCGAGGCTACGCCGGCTTCCCCTTATGCAGCGGCGAAATGGGCGGCGAGCGGGTACGGCAGAATGTTTCATGCGCTCTATCAGACGCCGGCGGTGATTCTAAGGCCGTTCATGACCTATGGGCCGGCCCAGGATACCCGCAAGCTCATTCCTTCCATCATCCTGTCTCTGTTGGAAGGGAAGGCGCCTCAATTATCCAGTGGGCAGTGGCAAGCAGATTGGATTTTTGTTGACGACGTGATCGACGGATTTTTGGCGGCTGCGGAGCGTCCGGGGATCGAAGGCCAGACGCTCGATCTGGGATCCGGGGCGCTGGTGTCGGTACGGGCATTGGTCGAGCAGTTGGTGACCATCATGAGCCCTTCGGCTCAGCCGATGTTCGGCGCACTGCCGGACCGGCCGATGGAGCCGGTGTGTGTGGCCGATGTGATTCGATCGGAATCGCAATTGGGATGGTGCGCATCGACGCCCCTTGATCGTGGCTTGCACCGGACGGTTGAATGGTACCGGAGCACGCTGAATGCAACAAACGGAAAAGGAGGAAGAGGATGAGACGTCTCAAGACTCCGTTCAAGGACTTGGTCTCACGACTCACTCGCTACGCCAACCATATTCCGTTCGAGGCCGAGCACTTCGAGCATCTCTGGTCGATCGGGATCTATACAGGGCCCTCTCCACTTGCACTCGCGCCGGTATCAGGGCTCACCCAGCCGGTGCTCACGCGTGACGATGTGACGGATGTGTGCGCCTTGATGGTGGCCGATCCGTTTATGATCAAGGCCGGCGGCATGTGGTACATGTTTTTTGAACTGTACAACCGGGCTAGCCACGGAGAAATCGGCTACGCGACCAGCCTGGACGGAATGACGTGGACCTATCAGCGTGTTGTACTGGCCGAGCCGTTCCATCTGTCCTATCCCTACGTGTTTGAATGGGCGGGGGAGTATTACATGATTCCGGAGTCTCATCTGGCGGGGGAGGTGCGGTTATATCGAGCTCGCCGATTTCCGGACCAGTGGGAACAAGCGGGAGTATTGCTCAAAGGCCATGCCTATTCCGATAGTTCGATTGTCCGTCACGAGGGCCGGTGGTGGATGTGGACGGAATCCAGTCAAGGACGCTTTGACACACTGCGGCTTTATACGGCGGAAGAGCTGTTGGGACCCTGGGAGGAACATCCGAGGAGTCCGCTCATTGAATTGAATCCACAGAGAGCCCGGCCGGCCGGCCGGGTGATACAGGTAGGAGCCAGGTTGATTCGGTTTTCGCAGAACTGCTATCCGACGTATGGTGTGGATGTGCGGGCCTTCGAAATTACAGAGTTGAGTCCCACGGCCTACCAGTCGGAGGCAACGTCAGACGGCCCCGTCCTCGGGCCGAGCGGAAGCGGGTGGAACAAATGCGGCATGCATCACATTGATGCGCATCTCCAGGAGGACGGGCAGTGGTTGGCCTGTGTCGACGGATGGACGGCTGTCCCCAGCTTGCTTGATAATTTGAAACCAGCGAGATAATCTCATGCGCGATGGAAAAGGATCCCTAGATGAAACAACTGACACGCTTGGCCGACTGGACCCTTGCATGGCTTGGAACCGGCATGCTGCTGCTGCTGGTTTACCTTGTCGCCGTCCATGGGTCGGCGAGTCGGTATGTCGTTCTGGCGGGAGTTGCATTGGGGTTGTTTGCCGCGCGCTGGCTGCCTCCTATCGTAAAGCTCAATCTTGTGCTCGTTGTCGTCTCGACCGTCGTGGCTCTCTATGTTGGGGAGTTCGCGCTCTCGCTTGTGGCGTCGGCCCGCGCAGACTTTGCCGCAACCCAGTGGCTCACGTTTCCCAGCGATGATACGCTAGAATCGACGCAAGAGAGGTTGGCGGCGAATGCGAAAGAGAAGCCGACGTTTGATCGTCGGAATAAAATGCAGGTTATTCAGGATTTCGAACGACAGGGCATTGCCGCCTATCCAGCCGTGTTCCCCCACGCCACGCTGAGACCTGTTTCGCTCGATACGAAGCACTTACAGGCGTTGTCCGTCAAGGGGATCGAAATCCTGCCGCTTGGAGGCATCTCCAATGTGCACACGGTTTTCTGCAATGAGAGTGGGGAGTATGTCACGTATCAGAGCGACGAGCGTGGGTTTCACAACCCGCCGGGCATCTGGAACTTGCCGCAATTCGACATTCTGGCGGTAGGAGATTCCTTCACCCATGGTGCCTGTGTTCCATCGAGCGAGAATTATGTGGGCGTGATCCGTGAGCAGTTTTCTGGGACCGTCACGCTCGGGATGGATTCGAACGGTCCCATCACCATGTTGGCCTCCTTGAAGGAGTATGGGCCGCCGCGCCGACCCAAAGTGGTTCTGTGGTTCTACTACGAAGGCAATGATTTGCAGGATATGGAGCATGAGCAGCGTAGTCCTTTGTTGATGCAATACGTCAACCGTCCTTTCTCTCAGGGGTTGTTCGATCGGCAGCCAGAACTCGACCGAATTCTGCGGGAGTATGTCAGCGTGGCTCGGCAAACGCGCGGCGAACGGGCGGGATGGGAAGATATGCTCAAGCTGCATCATCTTCGGAACGCAGTGGCGGTCTGGTATGCCGGGCAGACCCGCGAGGAAGCGGAGCGTGTCCGGTTGACCTATTGGGCTCACGAGATGAGTCCGGAGAACATGACGCTCTTTCGAGGCATCTTGACCGAGGCGGACGCTATGGTGCATGGATGGGGCGGGCAACTGTATTTCGTGTATTTGCCGCAGTGGGAGCGCTACGCCAAGCCCGAGTTTGCCGACAAGAATCGCGAGTCTGTCCTCCGGTTGATCAATGACCTGAAGCTGCCGTTGATCGATCTCCATCCGGTTTTTGCCAAGCATTCGGATCCCATCGGGCTATTCCCATTCCGGCAGTCCAATCATTACAACACCGCCGGTCATCGGCTGGTTGGCGAGCAGGTGCTCCGAGTGGTGCGAGGGGCTCCTCTCCGCACTCAGTAGCGGTACTGCGGCGGTCAATCAGGCTGTGTCCCGTATCCGAGTGATTCAACTGATTCATGCGTGATTCAACTCAAGATACCCGCGTCATCGTAGGCGTCATCCCCGCGGCTGGCCAGGGGGCCAGGATTGCGCCCTTGCCCTGCAGTAAAGAGGTCTATCCGATCGGGTATCAGCCGGCAGAGTCCGGGAACGGGGTACGGCCGAAAGCGGTCTCCCAGTACTTGCTTGAAAAGATGTGCCGGGCGGGGATTCGGACAGCCTACGTCATTCTGCGTGATGGGAAGTGGGACATTCCCCGATACTTTGGCGACGGAACGTCGGTGGGGATGCATCTCGGCTATTTGATGATGGGGCGACCATTTGGGACCCCGTACACACTTGATCAAGCCTTTCCGTTTGTCGGGGAGGCGATTGTCGCATTCGGGTTCCCCGATATTCTCTTCGAAGGTGAGGAGGCGTTTAGCCGTCTTTTGGAATGCCAGGCTGCCACTGGGACAGATGTGGTCTTGGGCCTGTTTCGAGTCGATCGTCCTGAGACGATGGATATGGTGGAGTGCGATGTTGATGGAGCGGTCCGGTCGATTCACATCAAGCCTGCGGTGACGTCACTCGAATATGGCTGGATCCTGGCGGTGTGGAGGCCGTCATTTACGGAATTTCTCCACGAGTATCTAGCTCTGTCGGGACGCTCTGACCAGACGGCTGGGCCGGATGCCGTTGCGGATGCGCCCGAGTTGTCGGTCGGACACGTGTTTCAAGCCGCACTCAGGCATGGGTTGCGATTTCACTCCGTCTGTTTTGCCGATCAGGCGTATGTGGATATCGGGACGCCCTTGGGATTGCAGCAAGCCTTGCAGGATCCACGATTCACAGGAATGGCGACCGGAAGCCGATGAGGTGATGGGGAAGGCGGGGCGCGGTCTCGCATCGAAAACGTTGTCTGGTCGGGTAAACCCTGTGGCGATGCCGACGTAATATTGTCAGGAGAAAGATGTGATGCTGACTCGGGTATTCACACGAATGGCCCATGGGCTTCAGAATTTCAGGCAGCGGGATAGCTATGCTCGGATTGCTGGGGAGCATAAGTGGTCGATCGGCATGCTCGCTGGGCCGTCCCCATTGCAGCTTGGGCCGGCAGGGTTTGCCAACCCCGTGTTGGAGGCTCAGGATGTCATGGATTGCCGTGCGGCGTATTTGGCGGATCCCTTCATGCTCAAGGCCGCCGGGCAATGGCATATGGTATTCGAAGTTCTCAACCTGGATTCCACCAAGGGCGAGATCGGATGGGCGACGAGTGAGGATGCGAAAACCTGGACCTATCGTCAGATTGTGTTGGCCGAATCTTTTCACCTGTCTTATCCCTATCTGTTCGAATGGAACCACGAATTCTACATGATCCCGGAGAGCACCGGGGCAGGAACGCTTCGACTGTATAAAGCCTTTGAGTTTCCTGTCCGGTGGTCGCTGGTAGGGATTCTCTTACGTGGATATTTTGCCGATCCCTCAATCGTTCGTCACAATGGGAAGTGGTGGCTTTTCGCGGAAACTGCCAGCGGCGGGCAATGCGACACGCTCCGTCTCTACTGGGCCGACGATCTGTTGGGTCCCTGGCAGGAGCATCCGCGCAGTCCGCTCATCGCAGGCGATCCGCATATCGCGCGGCCTGCCGGACGAATCGTGCCGGTTGACGGTTGCCTGATGCGCTTCGCTCAGGATTGTTATCCCGATTACGGCACGGCGGTGCGGGCGTTTGCCATTTCGGAGCTCACTCCCACCGGTTATGCCGAATCCGCATGCAGCCAGGGCGCTCTCCTTGCCGGCAGCGGAGCAGGTTGGAATCGGTTGGGGATGCATCATATTGATGCGCACTGTATTGGAGATCAGCAGTGGATCGCCTGTGTCGACGGGTTTCGCCGAATTGCCGGGGCGCCCCAGGAGGTTGGAGCATGAGACCCGTTCATGCGAGAGCGAGCTGGATCCAGGCACTGAAATCATCCAAGCCCTATGTCCTTGCAAGCGTCATGAAGAGCGCCCTGGCGCGGAGCCGACAGGATTTGGGACAGGAGATGGTCGACCGCGTGGTTGTATCGCTCGAACCGGACGGCCCTTCCAAGGGCACAGTTTTGCTGTCGCATGTCGTTCGAGCGTTCTTGTTGAACCCGGGACAGCCGATTCCGATGGAGCACCACAATTATTGGGTGGCGCTTCAGATGGCCAAGACATTCTTGGACCTCGGGTACGGTGTCGACGTGATCAATTTCAATAACTCGAACTTTTGGCCTCGGAAACCGTATGCGCTGTTTGTCGATACGCGGTGGAACTTCGAACGACTGGCCGCAGTGATGAATCCGGATTGTATTAAGGTATTGCATATCGATACCGCCCATCCCCTGTTCCACAATGCGGCGGAGGCTCGTCGCCTGCTGGAGCTCCAGCAACGCCGGGGCGTGACCCTGAAGCCCTGGAGGTTCATGATGCCGCATCTTGGAATCGAGCATGCCGACTATGCAACGATGAATGGCAATCAATTTAGTATTGATACCTTCGCCTATGCAAAAAAGCGGATATTTCCGGTCCCTGTGGCGGCTCCTGTGCTATATCCATGGCCAGGCGGGAAAGATTGGGAAGGCTGCCGCAACCACTTTCTGTGGCTCAACAGCGGAGGGCTTGTACACAAGGGGCTCGACCTGATCTTGGAAGCGTTTGCGGATATGCCGGAATGCCATCTGACTATTTGCGGGCCTGTGAAGGGTGAAAAGGATTTCGAGCGTGTGTATCACAAGGAGCTGTACGAGACAGCTAACATCCATACGGTCGGCTGGATCAAGGTCGATAGCGCTCGGTTTGTGGAGTTGGCTGACCGCTGTGTCGGGATTCTTTCCGCCTCCTGTTCAGAATCGAGGAGCGGATCGGTGATCGGCGGCATGCATGCCGGGTTGATTCCGATCGTCAGCTATGAAAGCGGGGTCGACGTTGATGATTTCGGCGTCGAGTTATCACGTTCTTCGGTAGACGACATTAAGAGTGCGGTACGAAGGATTGCCGGTCTTTCTGGAAGTGGACTGCAAGGGATGGCCCGACGTGCCTGGGAGTCGGCGCGGGCCCACCATACACGAGATCGGTGGACCCATGTCTACCGCAATGCGATTGAGACCATTCTTGACCTGCATCGGGAGCAAGGGCGGATCGGAGAATCTTCAAGGTTGCCGAGGACATTTCCGGTCCAATAAGCCATGGGGGCTCCGGCCGTCGGGAGTGCGTTTCTTCGACCCCGTACGGTGGTTACGATGTCCCGATTCAACTGATGCGTTCGAGGTTGCGTCACTCCAGTAAGGGGATGAGCGTGTGTGAGGTAAAATCCGGATGAAACAATATGAATTGATTAAGCGTCTTCTCCTTCAGATCCAAGAGGACTGGATCGCGAATAACCGGGACTGGACCGAACCGGGTTTCCGCGCGCTGACGGTTCATCGGGTTGGGTTCTGGGCCTGGGAGCGTAGCGAAGGCGTGTTCCGGTCGAGCTTGTTGTTCTTATACAGGATCGTGTGGCGATATATCCGGAATCATTATGGAATTGAAATCCCTCACACGACTGTCATCGGCAGGCGGTTTCGAATTGCGCATCAGAGCGGGATCGTCATCCATCCCATGACCGAGATCGGGGACGACTGTATCATCCGCCAGAATGTGACAATCGGCGCGGTGACCTGGGAGCGTTTCAAAGACGGCCCCAAGCTGGGGCATCGCGTCGACGTNNAATCGGTCCCAATACCGTCATTATGACGAATGTTCCTGCCGGTGCGACGGTGTTTGTGGAAGCGCCTAGGATGATTCAGATGAAACGGCCGTAGTGGCGGGGAAAGCCTCTGCGAACATTCACCAGCGAGAAGGACGCGGTTACGCGACGAGGATGATGGCTGAATATCCACATGTCCGGATGGGCGATGGAACGGCATGTATTGTCCGCGCTGATGAGTTGCGGAAGTCGGGCAAGGTCGAGGAGGCGATAGCGCTGTATTTGGATGCGCTGTCAGAACCTCCGCAGGCGGCGCTATGTTTAAAGCTCGCACGGAGTTATGAAGAACTGGGGAATATCTCTGAAGCCTGCCGCTGGGCTTTAATGGTGGTGGATGCTGAGGATGATTTCACGTCATGGCAGGCGGCTGCCAGGCTGGTTCACCGATATGCGAAGACAGCCGGCCAGAAGCTCCGTTCCGCCAAGGTCGCAATTCTGGGAAGTTATACGACGGCTCAATTGGGGCAGATGTTGACGCTGGCCGCAGGCCGGCGTGGGATACACCTAGAGGTTCTCGAGAGTCAGTATGGCCAGTACGAACAGGATATCATCGATCCGAACAGTCGACTCTATGCGTTCGATCCTGATTTCATCGTGCTGGCGGTACATGAGGGAGATCTTCGGCTTCCGGAGTTTAGTGCTGCACCGCAGGAGTCGGTTCGCGCGGAGGTCGCGCGTTGGACCTCGCTCTGGCGAGTTGTGAGGGAACGTTCTAGAGCGCGGATCGTGCAGCACAATTTTGCGCTCCCTTCTGAAGTGCCGACGGGCCATCTTGCGATACGTCTTCCGGGGTCTCGCTACATGATGGCGCAGGCTGTGAACATACGGTTGGGCGAAGAAGCGGGCAACGCGGTGTCAATCGTCGACTGCGAGCGCCTCTCTTCATTTGTGGGAAAGTCACGATGGTTCGATCCCCGCTACTGGCATCTGGCCAAACAAGCCGTCGCGCTTCAAGTGGTCCCGCTGCTTGCTCGCCATACGGCTGCAGTCATTGGAGCCGATCTGGGGTTGAGTCGGAAGTGCCTCGTCCTTGATCTGGATAATACCCTCTGGGGCGGAGTGATTGCGGAGGATGGCCTTGCCGGCATCAAATTGGGGAACGGTGTCGATGGTGAGGCGTTCGTCGCATTTCAGGAGTACATTCTCAAGTTGAAGAACAAGGGTGTAATTCTAGCGGTCTGTTCGAAAAACAATCATGCCGACGCGATGCAGCCATTTGAAAAACATCCCGAGATGCGTTTGAAACGTGATGATTTTGCGGTGTTTGTTGCCAACTGGGAACCAAAGCCCCAGAATATCCGCATGATTGCCCGGGAGCTTGGTATAGGTGTGGATGCGCTGGTATTCGTGGATGATAACCCGGTCGAACGTGCAGCCATGAGGCAGTTCGCTTCTGAAGTCGAAGTGATCCCGCTTTCCGAAGATCCTTCCTACTATGTCAGGGCATTGTCGCAGTGTCTCTCGTTTGAAACTAGTTCGTATACGCAGGAAGATATTGCGCGAGCTGAACAATACCAGGCACGGGCGCAAATTCGGGAACTCGAATCGACGACCGGATCAATTGAGGAGTTCTATCAGAGCCTGCACATGCAAGCGATTGTGGCTCCGTTCGATGCGTTTCATCTTCCTCGGATCGCGCAGCTGATTGGTAAGACAAATCAGTTCAATCTCACCACGAAGCGCCATGGGATGCCGCAGCTGGAGAGCTTCATCCGTGATCCAAAGTGTGTTCATCTGTACCTGCGACTGCGTGATCGGTTCGTCGATCATGGATTGGTGGCCTTGATCATTGCTCTACAAGAGGGAGAGGTGCTTGATATCGATACCTGGCTGATGAGCTGCCGGGTGATCGGACGGACTGTCGAGGCGACACTGATGGAACATCTCTGCCGGCGGGCCATGGAGGCAGGGTGCACGTCGCTTAGGGGAACGTATGTTCAGACCGAGAAGAATGCCATGGCCGAAGATGCCTACGCGAAGCTGGGGTTTGACCTGGCAGGCCGGAGCGACGGACGCGTTAGGTGGACGTATGACATGCGGGTCAACGGCCCTATCGTCAACAAGTTCATCAAGACTGTCGATGGATGGGAGGCGACGGATGGAGCTGCATGAACGGTTAGAAGCATTGTTTCGAGAAGTCTTTGACGATGAGCGGTTGGTTCTTACCGATGAGACTACCGCTCGTGATATTTCGAAGTGGGACTCCCTGGCGCACATCAATCTGATGTTCAGCATTGAACAAGCCTTCGGGGTGCGATTTAAGGGCAATGAGCTCGCGGACATGAAGAATATTGGGGAGCTCAAAGCGTTTCTCCAGACACAGCAGCTCCGATGAGGGGAAAGCTTTGTGCGGCGGAGGGAGTGTGTCGGTAGTCTGCACGGGAGAAGGTGAACCGGTGGCAGGGAATGGTGACAGCTCATGCGGTTTTACCGGCTGAGCAGGGCGAAGGATGGTCATGGGTGGGAAGCCGACATATCGAGATGGGAGTCGTGTCATGATGCCGCTGGTGACGGTAGGTATTCCGGTATATAAGCGACTCAATTTTCTGCCGCTCTCCCTGGCGTCTGTTGAGGCGCAGGATTATCCACACATCGAGTGTCTCATTTCCGACAACGGCCTCAATGGCACGCAGGTTGAGGACATCGCCGCACGACATTACGCCAAGCTTTTCCGTGTCAGAAAGAATTGTGTCACGGTGGGGCAGAGCGAACACTACAATCAGATTGCGAAGGATGCCTCGGGGAAGTACTTTCTTCTCCTGAACGACGATGACGAGATCAGTCCTAATCTGGTGTCCGAATTGGTTAGTCTTCTCGAACGGTATCCTGCCGCGGCGGTGGCCATTCCGAAGGAAGAAACCATGGATTTGTCGGGACGCACAATGCGCGGCTCTGCAGATGTCGTTCCGGAGCTGATGTCGGGGGAGGAGTTTGTGCGGGCGTGGTGTCGCGGCATTTATCGGTACGAAACCTTTACCACAATTCTGACGCGGAGAGAGGCTGTCGTGGCTTGCGGGGGCTATCCGTCGTTTCCGACTGGAAACGGAATCGATGACGCCTTGTTGGCCAAGTTGTGCCTCGGGAATCAGGTAGCTCTCACGGCGAAATGTGTTTTCCGGAAGCGTACGGATGAAGGGAGCCTGGGATTTTCCTGCGACTACCGCGCGCTCACGAAGGCGGCGAGAGGGTTTCTTTCATTTCTTCGCGTCGATCCGACGATTCAGCGTTATGCCCTCGCGTATCCGACTCGGTGGCTGGAAGTCAACGACCTCCTGGTCAAAATGATCTGGAAAACCTGCTTTGAGCGATGGAATGGCATGTACAGGGCGAGGCTCTCGGTTATCGGATGGGTGCGCGCCGCTTTTACGATGCCCTACGTTCCAGACTATTACGTGGCCGTTGGCGCGACTTTGGTGGACGCGTTCAAAGCAGCCGTGTTTGATGCGGGGAAGAAGCTGTTCCCCTGGGCCCATCGCCTCTGCTCACGGAACCGCAACGCGCCATAATCGCCTGCCAGGGCTCAGTCGAATTGCCGCAGGGTAGTGTGCGTGCCAACAGGCCGGGGTGGACGGCAGGCATCAGGAATGAATGGGGATGAGAGGGCTGACAAGGTCCTCAGGGAGGCGAATAGATTATGTGCGGGATCGTTGGTGTTGCAGGGCCTCATACGGTGGCGTGGGTCCAAAACATGAACGACATGATCGTTCATCGGGGCCCCGATGACCAAGGGATTTATACCAGTCCGGACGAAAACGTCTCACTTGCCATGCGCCGGCTTAGCATCCTCGATCTTGAGGGTGGCCATCAGCCCATGAGCAGCCAGGACCGGTCTGTTTGGATCGTCTTCAACGGTGAGATCTATAATGCGCCCCAGTTAAGAGCGGAGCTCGAGTCCCGCGGCCATACGTTTGTCACAGCCCATTCTGATACGGAGGTGCTGCTTCACCTGTACGACGAGAAAGGCGACCGTATGGTCGACGACTTGAACGGCATGTTCGCGTTCGTCATTCATGACCAGCGTCGCAACCGGCTGTTCGGCGCCCGCGATCGCATGGGGATCAAGCCACTGTATTACACACGGGAGAAGACCTCCTTCGCGTTCGCGTCGGAGTTGAAGAGTCTGCTGGCAGCCCCTCTGATTTCCTCGCGGCGCGTGAACCAGCAGGCCCTCAGCCACTATACAACCTTGCTGTATGTGCCGGGTCCGGAAACCATTATCGACAATGTGCTGCGGGTTCCTCCAGGACATTCGTTTGTTTACGATCTGACGCAGCATCGGTTTACGCTCAGCCGGTACTGGCGGATTAATGGCACGCAGTTCGAGGACTATGACCTCCAGGAGTGGACGGAGCGGTTGCGATCAGAACTCCGGGCGGCTGTGAGTCGCTGGACACTGAGCGATGTCCCGATTGCCTGTTCGTTGTCCGGAGGTATTGATTCTTCGGCCATTATCGGGCTGTTGGCTGAACAGGGGTTTCCTCAGGTGCGAACGTATTCCCTCGGATTTGCGGGCGAGGAAGAGCAGGCCTGGAACGAGTTGCACCTGGCGCGTCAGGTCGCTGAGCGATGGGGTACGCGTCACCACGAGCTTATCCTCAATCCCGAGGATCTCCTCAACGATCTGGTCGAGATGGTGTGGCATCTGGACGAACCGTATGGAGGCGGTCTCCCTGCCTGGTATGTATATCGGGAGATGAGCAAGGATGTGAAGGTTGGGCTCAACGGGATGGGCGGCGATGAGTTATTTGGAAATTATCAAAAATTCCTCCGCTACGAAGAGGATCCGGTTGTCTATGCGGCAGTGACCCTTCGCCAGCATTTCCGGACAGGGACATCGGCATTGGCGGCATGCGCCCAGCCGCTGGCTTCCATCAGCAACAGTCTCCCTGCCTCGATTCCCGTGGCTGGAAGAGGCCGGTTGCTGTCAAAATTGCCTGAGTTGCTGCGTACCCCCTTCGGCTCGTACTACCAAGCCAACCAGGATTTTTGCTCTAGTGGGGAAAAGCACCAGTTTGTGCTTCAGGATGGCAGGGGGCACAAGTGCCAAGAAACAACTGAGTATCTGCAGGAGATATTCGACAATTCGAAAACCACGGACCTCCGGACCGGTCTGGCCGTGGTGGATTTTCAGACGCAATTGGCTGAAGAGTTTCTGTTCATGACGGATCGGTTTTCTATGGCCCACAGTCTTGAGGCCAGGACCCCGTTTCTAGATCATCACCTGGTGGAGTTTGTGTTTCGAATTCCCCCCTCGGTGCGGACAAAGCCGCGCGATCCTAAATATCTGCTCAAGCGGGCCGTCAGCGACTTGCTTCCCCCCGATCTGTTGACGGCCAGAAAGCGTGGGTTTTCCATTCCGATCGGACCGTGGTTGCGCGGGCCGCTTCGACCCTTAGCCGAACGACTGCTGTCGCCGGATCGGCTGGACAAGCAGGGCCTGTTCAAGCGGGAGTTTTACCAGTGGTATGTCGTGGCGCATCTGGAAGGGCGGGCTGATTTTACCCTGCAGATTTGGGCTGCACTGATGTTTCAGCTCTGGCACCTGGTCTATATCGAGGAGGCCTGCACGAGGAAACCCACGTTCACCTGGAAAGACTTGTGTTGACCAAGGTCGTTGAATGGGGCAAGTGCCTGAGGCTGGCATGAAGATCGTCCATGTAAGTACGGAGGACATCAGCGGCGGTGCCGCTCGCGCGGCCTACCGCCTTCATACCGGTCTCCGAACGATGGGACACGATTCATCCATGCTCGTGGTGAACAGGCGGAGCAAGGATCCGTATGTAACGACGTTTGATGCTTCGATGGATTGGGGGAGCCGCATCAGACGGAGAATCCGTCGTGAACAGGTGAGGCGCGATTTCGCACGCTATGCTGCATCACGGCCTGCGGGAATCGAAATTTTCAGCGATGATCGCAGTGAATTCGGCAATGACGTGGCCAAGCATCTGCCGCCTTGCGATGTGCTGAACCTGCATTGGGTTGCACGGTATGTGGACTACGAGGGGTTTTTCTCGACGGTGACGGAACGGACGCCGGTGGTATGGCGAATCGCTGATATGAACCCCATTACGGGCGGGTGTCATGTCGATGAGGGGTGCGGTCGGTTTCTCAGCGGGTGTGGGGCGTGTCCCCAGCTCGGATCTACTCAGGCGGATGATCTGTCCTCCCAAGTGTGGTGGCGCAAGCGGAAAACGTTTGAAGCGGTCGATGCCCATCGATTGCATCTAGTGGCACTCAATCGGTGGATGAAGGGGAATCTGGCCGATCACCCGTTCTTGCGGAAGTTTCCCGTTACGATCATCCCCAACGGTGTCGATACGGAAATGTTTGCACCGCGGGATCGTCGGTTTGCCCGAGAGATACTTGGCCTCCCGCAAAATGCGACGATCTTGCTTTTCGTCGCAGTGATGACGGAAATGCCATACAAAGGGTTCAAGATGTTGGCGCAGGCTCTGGCCGGACTCTCCGACATCAAGAACCTTTGTGTGGTGTCCGTTGGGATCGGGAAGCCTGAGCTCGATACCCCCATCCCGCACGTTCATTTGGGATATGTGACCGACGATCGTCTTCTTGTGCTCGCGTACAATGCCGCCGACGTCTTCGTCGTTCCTGCCCTGTACGATAACTCGCCGAACACCATTCTTGAGGCGATGGCCTGCGGTATTCCTGTTGCGGCCTTTGCAACCGGCGGAATTCCGGATATGGTGCGCGAGGGTACCACGGGATTGCTGTCGCCGCGGTACGATGTGGAGGCGCTTCGTGCCGCGATCAAGGATCTGCTCGTTCGTCCTGACAAGCGGCAGGGGATGGGAGCCCGTAGCCGGGAGGTTGCGTTGCAGGACTATACCCTCCCGCTTCAAACAAGCCGGTATGCTGAATTGTATCGGTCGCTTTTGTAGCCACGCTAAATGGATACGGATAATGTTTTCGGGTAGTACAAGACCGGCAAACCGGCCCGGATCTGGAGCACTAGACATGAAACTGCTTTTCATCTCAGCGGCGTTTCCTCCGATGCGGGCAGGTGAGTCCGAGCANNGTGCCATTTACGGTCCATCCGACGATGAGGAATTGGTCGTGGAGCGATCTGCCACGATTTGTGCGGATCATACGCAAGCTCAAGCCTGACGCAGTGATGCTGATGTATAGCGGCTGGATTTACAATGCACACCCGATGATCACCTTTGCTCCTTCGATCGTTCGGCGGGTATTACCGGGGGTGCCGTTTGTGACTCAAATGGAAATTGAAGTCGGAGAAAACTGGCGGTCGCTGGGTACACGCGCCGTGCGGAAGGTCGCTCAATATCTAGTGGGCGCCTCAGGCGTGGATTATTCGTTTGGCACGCTGTTGCGCGACAGCACCCATGTCATATGTCTGAGCGAACATCATCAGGCAACACACGCGTCTCTATTGCCGGGGCTATTGGAGAAGAGCGTCGTCATCCCGCCGCCACCGCTATTACCCTTCTGCGCTGATGGCCCTATAGCTGCCAGGGAAAGAGGTCGGGCAGCGCTGGGGCTGAAACCGGAGGATTTGCTTCTGGTGTTCTTCGGCTACGCAGACAAAAACAAAGGGATTGAGACCCTGTTCAAAGCCGTGCAGATTGCGAGGAAGGCAACGCCACATATCAAACTGGCTATGATCGGTGGTGGTCGGGGGGCTACGACTCAGGGCACAGATGAGCGAGCGCAGAGTATATCAAAGTATGAGAAGGAGATACTGGCCCTTCCCGATCATCTGGGAATCGCTGATGCCGTGAGCTGGCTAAGCGGGTATGATTCCAACAGCGATGCGGCCTCCATGTATCTGTATGCCGCGGATGCCTGCGTTCTGCCATTTGATCAGGGGGTGACGCTCAGCCGAAGTTCTTTGGCGGCGGCCTTGGGTCATGGAATTCCAGTGATCACAACCCGAGGGGCGTCTTTGGAGTCGCCCTTCCGGCATGGCGAAAATGTATTCCTCTGCCCTCCGAAGGATCCGGAGGCGCTGGCAGAGGCAATCGGCTATGTCATGAGGAGTCCTGATATTCGTCTGAAGTTGAAGGAAGGGGCTCAGCGGTTGGCCTGCGCATGGTTTTCCTGGGATATGGCCGTCGAGCGTATCATGGAGACCGTCCGGCCCTCTTCGTCTATAGTGGCACGACAGATTTGAGCTGGACAAAGAGCCCTTAAGGCATTCCAAGGGGTGATAGAGGTTATTCAGTGCAATGTGTCATTGAGCAGATGTGGAAATGTTCGAAGTAAGAGACCCTCGATCGGGGGAAAATCATCTGAGGGCTCACAAGAGTTTGGGCGTTGACGGATTGCTACTTGGCTTGCTCTATCTATGCGAGCCTTCTCTGCTTCTTGTCTTGCTGACGTCATATGTGGCGGTACTGAACCCAACGTTCATGTTTTTTCTGTTCAGTCGGCCCGGGTATGTGATGGATTTGTATTTCTAAGGACAGCGTAGCTCAAATCTATTAAGGCGCCTTTGAAGGAAAACATTCCTCGCCGATACGATCAACTTCTCGCTTGTTGAGTTAGGTTCTGAGTAAATAATGGCTCACCCAGTCCCTACAGCCTCTTGTCAGATCCCCCTCCTTCGGGTCGGGATTTTTGATCATGTTTCACTTCGTCTCGGTGGAAGCCAGCTAGTGGTGGCTGCTATGGCTGCTCGATTATCGCAACACTATACGGTCGATGTGATCCACAGTGGAAAGGGCTACACAGTGGCCGGGTTAGCTGAAGCCTTCGGACTCGATTTGAGCCGAGTCAACGAACGGATCGTGTCGAATTCGTTAGGGACCTTCTCGCTGCCAGGACTCACCCCCAGCTATGTGCGGGAAAGACTGGAGTTTGATTGCCGACTCACCGAGCCTTACGACCTGTTCATCTATTCAGGACACGGAGTTCCGCCATTTTGTGCTGCCAGGCATGGGATGGTCTATTGCCACTTTCCTTTTGAATGGCATCCGGGACAGGAACTCCCCCGTACGGAGGGCTGGGGCGCTCGAAGCGCGCTCAGTCGCTTGGTTCGGATGCAGGGCTACACGGCTCTCTGGTATTGGCGCATGCGAGGCTATCGTACGGTGATCGGCAATTCCAAATTTACTTCGTCATGGATCGAGCGGCGGTGGAAGCATCCGGCCGAGGTGCTCTACCCCCCTGTTGCTGTCACAACGACCTCTCTCCCGAAAGAAAATACCATTGTGTCGCTCGGACGGTTTATCGTGACCGATGGGAAGAACCATGCGCTGCAATTGGAAACGTTCCGGAAGTTTGTGTCCATGAATGGAAGGGATTGGCGCTTGTGCTTGATCGGGTTCTGTACGGATCTACCGCAGGATCTGGCGTATCTCGACAAGCTCAAATCCCTAGCCGCAGATCTTCCCGTGAGCTTTGTTGTGAATGCATCCCGGGAGACATTATGGACATATTTGGCCAAGGCCAAGCTCTATTGGCATGCGACGGCTCTTGGCGGTGACTCCAATGTCCCGCCGGAACGGATGGAGCATTTCGGAATTGCGACCGTCGAGGCCATGGGGGCCGGCTGTGTCCCTCTGGTACCGATGAGTGGAGGACAGCCGGAGATCGTTGAGCATGAGAAGAGCGGGTTTCTTTGCCGGGATGCCGAATCGTTGCTTCAGTACACGAACCGCGTTGCCAGCAGTGAATCGCTGTGCCAAAACATGGGGCGAGCGGCCCGTGAGCGGAGTGCGGCGTTCTGCCCGGAGATCTTCAATCAACGGTTAAGCCAATTGGCTGCGGAGTTGTTGCACGATGGTCGGCCCATGTCTCAGTTAGGAGCCAACGCGGTTGGGTCAGGCGTGACTTCCGTATGACGGTATTGAGGACGGTATGAAGATCCTGATGGTCAGTAATTTCTACCCTCCCCACTATCGGGGTGGGTATGAAGTCCGGTGCAAGCAGGTCGCTGAAACCATGCAGCAGCGTGGTCATGAGATTCGTGTGCTCACGAGTGTTTACGGTTTGCCGATGAATTCCTCGGGGGGATTTCCTCGGCCTACCGAGGAAATCGAGGGAGTTCGGGTGGATCGGTGGCTCGATATCTATGCGTATGGGCCACAGCCTCCCAGTCGGCCTTGGACGCTTGTGCAGGCGAGACGGCAACTTGCGGATGCTCGCCGGTTTGCGAAGATTGTCTCGGAATTCAAGCCGGACATCGTGAACTGGTGGAGTATGAACGGGCTCTCAATGAACTTGCTGCCGATGCCCGGAGAAAGGCATATCCCGGATATTCATTGGATCGAACACCCGTGGATGATCAACGAGTATGGAGTGGCCGGTGAAAAGGTGGCGCCGTTTTGGGAAGGTCTGTGGGACGGGAGTTGGGGGCCGAAGCCGATACAGCCTTTGTTGAGATGGTTAGGACGAAGATGGGAACGACAGATCGCCTCCGAAGGGCTTCCGACAAGGCAGTTCCCGAACCAACCCCGTCACATGGTGTTTGTCAGCGAATTCCTTCGGACGCTGTATCTCGATGCTGGTCTCACGTTTCCCTCTTCGGAAATCATTTTTGGCGGTGTGCCGATTGACCGTTTTCTTGCCTCCGTGCGTCGCCATGGCATGGAAGGCCCGATACGACTTCTCTATGCGGGGCAAATTACTCCAGACCGTGGGTTGCATACGGCCGTGGAAGCATTCGGGCAAGTACCCCCGCAGCTCCGTTCCCGCCTGACGCTCTCAATTGCCGGGGATAATCCCGGTGAGTATCTTGACGGCATCCGAAGGCGTGTTCAGGAGTTGGGCTTGACCGAGGCTGTCACTTTTCTTGGAAAGGTTCCGCACGATCGCATGCCGGAAGTGTACAAATCTCATGACATTCTGGTTTTTGTGAGCACCAGAGAAGAAGGTCTTCCCCTTGTGATGGTTGAGGCGATGCTGGCCGGTTGTGCGGTTCTGACCACAGGGAGTGGCGGTGCAATCGAGGTCGCCAAACTTGCCGATTTGCCGCTCATCCCCAAAGCAGACTCTGTCACGCTCGCACGCCGTCTCACGGAGTTTGCGAGCAACCCTGCAGTATTGGATGACGTTGCCTTACGCGGGCAGGAGGTTGCCCGCAAGGAGTTCAGTTTGGACGTGATGATCCAACGGTGGGAGTCAACGATTGCCGCGATAAAGAGAGCTCCGATAAATCCGCGCGGAGAGCGCCGATGAATGTGCTGCTGGTCGTGCCATGGGATCAAAAGGTCGGTGGCGTGGCCTCGGTCGTGGGGAATGTGGCTCGACAGCTGCAGAAGGCCGGGCACCATATCTGGTTTCTTCATCCCGGGGAAGCGCCTTCGTTGAAGGCGACTATTACGAAGTGGAATTTTCCGGGATACGAACTCAATCTTCGGAATCCCTTCGTTCCTGAATCTCCAGTAAAATCTGTTTTGGGGTTTGCATTCTATCTCTTTCATACCCTCCATCAACTGCGGACATTACTGGTTCGACATAATATCGATATCGTAAATATTCACTACCCTATTGGGTCCGGGATCTACTTCTCGTTGCTTCGCCATTTTTGCCGGTTCAAGCTTGTGATCTCGGTACATGGCGGTGATCTCTTCCCTAGGGGAGCGCCGGAAAGGCGGTATCCAAAGGCACTTGAGATCCTGATCAATTCCGCTGATTGGCTTGTCGCTCCATCCAAGAGCACTCTGGATGCTGCGTTGACAAGGTTTCCTGGATTCCGTACCAAGTCTTCTGCCATTCACAATGCGGTGGACCTCACAGAATTTGACACGGAGAAGTGGGACGTGTTGCAGAGCGGGCGTTTTGTTTTGTGTATTGCTCTGCTGCAGCCCAGGAAAGCGGTGGACGTGCTGATCAAAGCTTTCCAGCTGCTTGGCCAGACTCATCCTGAGATGGAATTGTGGCTGGCCGGAGATGGTCCTCTTCGAGGGCAGCTGGAAGATCTCGTGTCGCAGCTGGGCCTGACGCAGAAGGTGAAATTTCTGGGCTCACAGGACCGGATCGGCGTCAAGAAGCTATTGCGCCAATGTACGCTTCTGGTGTTGCCGTCTCGCGCGGAACCCTTTGGGATTGCCATATTGGAGGCGTTCTCCAGTATGAAACCGGTTGTGGCATCGGCCGTTGGTGGGATTCCTGAAATTATTGAAGACGGTCGTAACGGGATTCTGGTAGAACCCGAGAACCCTCAAGCCCTGTGTGGTGCAATCAGTAAGGTCTGGACCGATCCTGTTCTGGCGGAACAGCTGGGGCATGCAGGCTATGAAACCGTGAGAAAGCATTTTCAATGGGAAGTGGCTTCTGCACGGTACGAAGCAATATTCATGAATCTGCTTGGATAAACCAGCCGGCCCACCGTAGCATGGTAGAGCCTATCGGCTCGACAACGTTCACCCGGAAGTAGCGTATGACAAACATTGTTGGTATCTCGGCGTATTATCACGATAGTGCCGCTTGCCTGGTGCGCGACGGTGAGATTGTCGCTGCCGCTCAAGAGGAGCGATTTACCAGGAAAAAGCATGATCCAGGGTTTCCCCACCGTGCCATCGACTATTGTCTGCGCGAAGGTGGGATTCGATTCAAGGATGTCGACCGGCTGGTTTTCTACGATAAGCCGCTGGTGAAGTTCGAGCGCTTGTTGGAAACCTACTTGGCGTTCGCCCCGGCCGGTCTCCAGTCGTTTCTTGCTGCGATGCCGGTGTGGATGAAGGAGAAGTTGCTGCTGAAGACTCTTCTGCGGGACGAATTTCTGAAGCATGGTGAGGGAATGACCAAGAGTGATCTCCCCCAGTTGTTATTTTCCGAGCATCACGAATCCCATGCCGCGTCCGCATTTTTTGCGTCCCCCTATGACTCGGCCGTGGTGCTGTGTATGGATGGGGTAGGGGAATGGGCGACGACATCGGCCTGGCAAGGGCAGGGGAATACACTCACC
>CXWL01009494.1_pt1 | contig 33919 bp, 31 predicted proteins | sample 590931 | NCBI WGS metagenome assembly CXWL01 (sample SAMEA3498368, study PRJEB10139) | groundwater metagenome | biome: water well; material: biofilm material | place: Germany | collected 2015-04-27
AGCACCTCGGTGACGACGGAGCGGATATCCTTGTCTTCATCGATGACGAGGATCTTGGGCCGGCTTTGGCTGGGGAAGGGGGAGCGGGTAAGCTTGTTGGTGGCGCTGTTGACCACCTTCGGCTGCTTGGTGAGCACTTTGGTCGGCATGCGGATGGTGAAGGTGGAGCCGACCCCGGACGCGCTGGTCACCGTGATGTCGCCCTGCATCATATGGGCGAACTGCTTGGAGATCGCGAGGCCGAGGCCGGTGCCGCCATATTTGCTGGTGGTCGAGGCATCGGCCTGGCTGAAAGCCTGGAAAAGCCGCGACAGCTGCTCGGGGTTCATGCCGATGCCGGTGTCGGTGACGGAGAGTTCCATGAAATCCGCCTCATCCTCAATGAACCGGGCGGCCTTGAGGGTGACGGTGCCTTTCTCCGTGAACTTGCTGGCGTTGCTGAGGAGATTGAGGAGCATCTGCCGGAGCTTGGTGGCGTCGGCGTGCATGGCGCCGATGTCGACCGGGCAATCCACGGCGAGGGCATTGCCCTTTTTCGAGACGAGCGGGGTGGCGGTGGCAATCACCTCGTTGATGAGTTTGGTCAGATCAAAGGTCTCCAGGAACAGTTCCATCTTGCCGGCCTCGATCTTGGAGATGTCGAGCACGTCGTTGATCAGGCCGAGGAGGTGGCGGGCGGCATTGAGCACCTTGTCCAGATCCTCGGCGCGGCCGGTATCGCCGTCGTCGGCCGCGTCCTCCTTCATGATTTCGCTGTAACCGATGATGGCGTTAAGCGGTGTGCGGAGTTCATGGCTCATCTTGGCGAGAAAGCTGCTCTTGGCCTTGCTGGCGTCCTCGGCGTCCTTCACGGCCTTGGCGAGCAAACGGGTGCGGTCGTCGACCCGGGCCTCGAGGGTGCGGTTGGCTTCCTCCAGCTGGTCGTGGGCCTGGACGATTTTCTCATGCGCGTCCTCGGCGGCGATGCGGGCGCGCTCCAGCTCGGAGGTGTTCGACTGGATGGTGTCCAGCATGGCGTTGAACGATTCAATCAGCTGGCCGACCTCGCCGCTGGCTCCGGTCTGCACCCGGCTGTTGTAATTGCGGGTGCGCTGGACCGTGGTGGAGACCCGGGCGAGCTCGGTGATCGGTTCCGTGATGCGGCCCTGGAAGCGCCAGGCCATGGCCGCGGCCAGCAGGGCGGAGGCGAGAAAGACGATGGCGGAGCCGCGCAGCAGGTTGGTCAGGCGATTGCGGTCGGCTTCGCTCAACTCGGCCTTGAGATAAAGGGTGCCCAGCGGTTGGGTAGCGGAACCGATCGGGGTCCAAAGGACGCCCCGCTCACTGATATCGAGGAAGCGGGTGATGCGCGGGAGCGGAGGAATGACCTCGGTGAGCCCGGCCCGCACGTAGCGGGCAAGGATTTTTCCGTCGGCGGAATATACGGCGGCAGCGGCGATCTGTCCGTCCACGCCGAGGGACTTCAGTGGCAGGTCGGCGGCCTTGGGGGTTTGCTCCAGCAGCGGCACCAGGTTTTCGAGCATCAGCGACTGCGTATTTTCGAGCCGGGCCTGAACCTCATTGTTGAACTGGCGGACGTCGTAGAGATAGAATCCGACAAACGCGAGCGACAGCGTCACACCGCAGGTCAGCAGAATGAACAGGATCAGTTGCCAGCGAAACGAGAGGCTTTTCACGTGGGAGATTGCAACAAACCCCAAGCCAAAGGATTACGGCATAAAGTCAACGGGATAGCTCCTCGGCGGGGCAGGCTGCCACTCAATCCCTCCGGACAAAGTCCGTGTAAGCAAGCGCAAGATTTTCTTCCATGCGGAAAAAGAAAATCCGGCCGACAAAATGCGACGTGTTGGCGGTGGGCAGGCTCGGTTCGGTCTGGGTCGGTGGGCTGAAGCTCATTTGCACCAGCAGTTCATGCATCTTCACGCCCAAGACCGGCGTGTAGGGGGCGGTGAGCTCCAGGGCGAACTTCTCCACATGCGGCAGCCGCTTGCTGATGGTGAGGCGCAGCGCGAGGCGTCCGAGCATTTTATCGGATCCGGTCGCTTCCGCCCGGAATGAGCAGCGGAACTCACCCCGGTCGGCATCTTCCCGCACAAGTTCCAAGCTGGCCGGCTCGATGTCAGCTTTTTGGAATGTGCCTTGGGGGGCGGCGCTGCTTCCTCCGGCGCGGGTCCGGGCGTATTGGGCGGTTTCCTTGGCCGTGGGAGTCCGGCCATTGAGCTGCAGCAGGGTCCACCGTTCCGCGGATGGCTTGGCGGGATCGAAGCGGGCGGTGGACCGGTCCTGATCATTGCGCACCGTGGTCAGGGTGTAGGCCCAGCCCGCAGGCACCTCGGTGTTGATTTTGCCCAGCGCCTCGCGCACATAGTCGGGCATGGCCGCTGCGCCGCGGGCGCCGGCGAACAGGAGGATAAGCAGCCAAAGGCCGGTCCTAGCCAATGGGTGGCGGAACCTGGGTGATGAACCAGTCAAACTTGGCATGAAGCGTCAGGGTGCCGGTGCGATCCTTGAGATCAATCAGGATCCTGGCGCTGAAACGGCCGCGCGCGGCGAGCTCCGCGACCAGATGGTCGCGTGTGTTTTCATCGGGAGCGCCGTAGGCCAGCAGGTCGCCGGCGGCCGGTTTGCGGTATTTCACCTCCACGCCGCGCACCACCGCTAACACCGCGCCCACCGCCCGCCCGAAATGCCGCTGGAGGCACTCGGCACTGGCCGCTTCGGCGAGCGCAAACTGGGCTGCCGCGTGCATCGTGCCGAGATGGTTGTGCAGCTGGGGAGTGAACGGCATTTCCAGCAGATGCGGCGCCCCCGCCGGCGCGACGACGATGCCGAGCAGCTGGTTGAGCGCGAGGTCGGTGGCTTTCACGGCGGGAGGATTTCGGACACGCCGCGGCCGAAGGCAACGGCGTTCTAAGAAAGAGGGCGGCGGTGCGTCTTGGACTTGGAGGCACCCATGAACATCCACAAATACCTGCTACCTGCTTCGATTGCCGCGACGATGCACGTCGCGTTGCTCTGGCTCATGCCCGAACAACCCTACACCCGGATCATCGAGGTGCCGTTGAAAACCGGCCCGGCGAAACCACCCGAGGACCTGCCGGTGCCGCCGGAGGACCCGGCCGAGCGCCAGAACAATCCGGACCCGGTGAAACCCCTGAAGGGCAAACCCGCGCCACCGGAGCTGCCGGACGTGCCGGCGAGACTGCCCGACGGCCAGCTCACAATTCCGGTCGAGAACCTGCCGACAAAATTCGACCGCAACATCACCGGGATTCCGGAGAAGATCGGAACCGAGGACGGGGTGCCCGGTGGCATCGATGTCTCCCGCATCACCCTATTTCCGCCGGACGCGCTTGATCGTGTGCCCGCCGCCCAGGTGCAGATCCCGCCCGACTACCCGCACGCGATGAAGCAGAGCGGCGCCGGCGGCTCGGTGCTGGTGGAATTCGACGTGGACACCGCCGGCCGCGTGGTGCGCGCCGAGGCCATCCGCTACACCGACCGCGAATTCGTCGAACCGGCGGTGCGGGCGGTGCGGAAATGGCGGTTCGAACCCGGCCGGCGCAACGGCCAGGCCGTGCCTTTCCGCATGGCGGTGCCGATCGAGTTCGGGATCGAGAACAACTGATGCCTGATGGGTTCAGCCGGCGCGCGCGTGCAGCAGGTGGTTCACGCGCGCGACCAGCTCCGCCGGGCTGAAGGGCTTGGTGATATAGTCCAGCGCGCCGAGCTCCAGGCCGAGGTTGCGCGAATCGGNNCCGAAGCCGTCGAGATCGGGCAGCATGAGGTCGAGCAGGATGATGTCCGGCCGGTTGGTGCGGACGGCGTGGATGGCTTCCCAGCCGTTGGCGGCGGTCGTGACCTCATGCCCGGCCCGCACCAGGTGATAGTGCATCAGGTCGGCCAGCTCGGGTTCGTCGTCAACGGCGAGGATCTTGGCAACGCGGGGCATGCCGGGATCCTGCCAGCCCCGCGTGACGGTCCGGTGAGCGGCAGGTGACGATTGGGCAACGACCGGACCTTACCAGCGGTGGTAGGCGGGGTGGCCGGCGGTCACCGCCACAAAGGTGCCCCGGCAGGTGGCGCGCGGCTTGCCGGCCGCCGTGAGGGTGCCCTCGATGGTAGCGCGGTCGGCCGTTGACTCGACGACCCGCGCCACCAGCGCCACCGGACCATCGGTTGGGGTGGGGCGGAGGAGCTTGATGGCGTAATCGGCGGTGACAGTGCAGGGCGGTTGCGTGAGCTGGCCGCGCTGCAGCAGGTGCCAGGCGGCCGTCCAGTTGCAATGGCAGTCGAGGAGGGAGCCGATGATGCCGCCATTGAGCATGCCCGGAAACGCCTCGTGATGCGGTTCCGGCTGCCAGGTGGCGATGACCGCATCGCCTTGGACAAAGCTGCGAATACGCAGTCCCTTGGCATTGGCCGGTCCACAGCCAAAGCAGATGCTGGTTGGCGCAAATTTCTCCTGCAGGCAGGGTTCGCTCATGGGCCGAGTGAGGCGGAAATGGTGCTCCGGCGGAATCTCAAAGTTAGTAAGATTTTTAACTCGCGCCCATTGCGTCCCTTGCCATGGTATGGCCGAAAACTAACTGACCACCAATGGCGCGCAAGATAGCCTTCCTCAACTACAAGGGCGGTGTCGGCAAGACCTCGCTGATCGTAAATACCGCCGCCAGCCTGGCGCGCCGCGGCATGCGTGTGCTGCTGATGGATTTTGACACCCAGTCCAACGCGAGCATCTGGCTGATGAAGCTGGACCGCTGGAACAAGATCAACGCCACCGGCACCGGCTCGGTTTACTCGATCTTTGATCCGGGCACGGCGCGACTGAAGGACTGCGTCATCAAGGACGTGGTCGAAGGGAAGGATGGCGAAAAACTCCTGCCTGGCCTCGACCTGGTGCCGACCACGTTCAACCTGGTCGACTTGGAGGGCGAGTATAAACCCGATCCCAAGCGCCCGTCCTACGTCATTTTCCAGGAGCAACTCGCCGAGATTGAGAGCAACTACGATTTCATTGTGTTCGATTGCCCGCCCAATGTCCTGCGCGCCTCGCAAAATGGTGTTTATTGCGCCGGTGAAATCTACGTTCCCTCCAATCCCGATGCGCTGAGCCTCATCGGCTTCACCCTGCTCGTGGAGAAACTCCTGCGCTTCCAGCAAACCTCAGCCAGTTTCCGCACCACGGCCATGGGCCCGGCCTCGCAGATCTACGGCATCGTTTTCAACTCGATCAAAACCAACACAGATATCGAGGTGCCGAAGATGCGCATGCAGCTTCGCCTGAACCAATTCAAGACCCAGAAGCGCGGCTGCGCCCCGGCCGCCAAGATCTGCACCACCCAGATTCGCGATGCCATGATCGTGCGCCGCGCGGTCACACTCGGCCTCCCGGTTTTTCTCGTCGGCACGGAGGGCAGCGAAGAGGACAGTGTCGCCAACGATTACATGAAGCTCGCCACCGAGATCATCGAAAACGCCCCGCCCACCTGATTTCAACTCCAACCAATCTAAACCATGGCCAAGTTCAACAGCACCGAATGGGATGAAATCCGCAAGAAATTCCGCCATTCCATCATGGCGGCCACCCCGCTGACCAGTCTGGCCCAGAACCTCGACACCGAGGAATGGCCGCACAGCGGTGAAGAGGAGAAGCCGTCAAAATACATCGAGTTGAGCTACGAAGAGCTGCTGATGATGCCGGAAATTGCCGGCAAGGCCGAGAAAGCCGACCACCTCATTGGCATCCTCAAGGAGACCCTGGCCTTTGATGACCCCTTTGGCGACATGGTTTCGCAAGTGGAAGAGACCGCGGCCAAGGATAATCCCATTCTCAAGACCCTGGGACGGCTCAATATTCCTGCGACCTACCCGATGGCGCTGGCGAATTTCAGCGAAGGCACCCGCATTGTCTGTGCCTCCGAAGGCGTCAAGACCATCGGGGAATTCGCCAATCTCGGCCAGCAGATGTCCACGCGCGTCGTGCTCGGGGGCGATTTTCGCAACGCCCTGAACGCCCTGACCCACGGCGACGAGGAAGGCATGGGCCTGTTCCTGCCTTTCCGCAAGGGCTCCACCGGTTTGCATCTGGCCGAGGCCATTGGCCTGATTTCCGCCGGCTTGCCCCGGCCCGAACAACTGGGCTTGGCCAAGGCTTATGGGGCCAAACTCAGCCCGGCCGAGGGTGCCGCCGCCAGGAACCTGACCAAGGAACAAGTGGAAAAAATCGAGGCCGGCCTGCGCAAAACTCTCACTGCCGCCCTCGACTGGTTCAAGGATCAGCGGACTGACCTCGAGAAGCATTTGCAGGATGGCGGCACCTATGAGCGTTACTTTGTCGTGATCAACGATCCCGCCCGGGAAGCCATCGCGGCGAAACTGACGGCAGGGGCCGTAAAGGTTGCGGCCAAGCCGGCGGCAGCGGCTTCGTCCGGCGAGCAGAAGAAAGGCGGCCTCTTTTCCCGGTTGTTTGGGAAGGGTTGATCTGCCTACCTTTCTTCTGTGGATCAGCCGACGCCATCTCCTCCCGGGGCGCCGCCCCCTTCGGCGCCTTTATTCCCCGCGCCGCCCCAGTCTGCCATGGCTGGCCCGGCCTTTCCCCCGCCGGGCAATATAAAATTTCCGGCCAAGCCCGGCGGTATTAAACCCCTGGTCCTGCCCCGGCGGCCCAGCCCGTTGCAACGCGCGCAGGAGGCCAGTCAGGCCACGGCCGAGGCGCGGAAATCGATCAACACGATCATGTCCCAATCGCGTCCGCCCTGGGGCGGCACGCCGACCTTGAGCGGCTCCCAGGTCGAGTCGCTGGAAAAGGCCTTGCGGGCCCTTGAGTCCAAGGCCGCCGAGCGGGAGATGGCGCTGGCGGAGGCGGAGAACAAGCTGGCCGAGCGCGACCGCTTGCTGGCCGAGACCGAAGCTCTTTTGCAGGCCCGGGAAAAGGTCATCGACGCCATGCGCAAGGAGAAACCAACGGAGGGCGGTGCTGGCGGTGGCAGCGCCGAGGAAATCGCCGCCCTGACCAAGCTCAAGGAGGAACTGGACCGTCAGGAAGCCTCCATCAAGGAGCAGCGTGCCGCGCAGCAGGAACGCGAGGAATTCCTCAACCAGAGCGAAGCCGCGCTCTTCGAGAAAATGCAGGCCCAGCAGGAGAAGGAGACCGAATTGGAGCAGAAGGCGGAGGATCTCAAGAAAGGCATGATCAAGGCCGGCATGATCAAGCCGGAGGCCAAAGAGAAAGCCTGAGGATGGATGGATGGATGGAACCCCGGCCAGTTTGACCTTTCCAAGACCTCACCCCGGCCCTATGCCCATTTTCTTCATGTCGCTTCGTTCGCTTAGATCCATCGCCACCCTTGCTCTCGTTGCGCTGCCGGCCCTGCTGCCGGCCCAGACCAGCTCCGCCGAGGAGGTGCGGCTGCAAAAACTGATGGCGGATACCTCCCAGTGGTATGTGCCGAAGAACCACGTTTCCATCGGGTTTCATCTGCTCAATGCCGGGGGCAAGGTCCAGTATGGCAACCTGGGCATGGTCGCCGCCAACGTGTCGGCCCCGGCCCCGGCTTCGGCCGGCGCCGTCACCCGGTCCTACAACAACGGCCAGGTCGGTTCGGACGCGCTCCGGCCCATCGAGAAAGACGCGAACGGTAACCAGATAACCACCCCCGGGGGCCGTTATCCGACGACGATTACAACGACTGCGCCGGACGGCAGCACCACGACGGTGCAAACGGGAGATTTCCTCAGTTACACGCCCGGCCTGACCCGCAACTGGTCTTACAGCACCGCCGCGCAGGTCACGAGCAACGGCCGCATTGGCTTCAGCATCTACAGTGCGATCAGTGAAGGCGGCACCGCGCAAAAAGACAGCGGCCCGTCCGGTGGCGTGGAGTTCGAATTCAGCCGCGTCATGGGCAAGGTTTCCAAGCGGCTGGAGTGGGGTTTCGCCGCCGGCGTGGCCCTGAACAGCATCAACAACAAGACCAGCGGGTCCGTGACCTCCACGCTGCACGCCAACACCGATTTCTATTCCCTGAACGGGCAGCCGGCCCCGGCCGCACCCTATACCACGACGACTACCTTTGTTGATTACATCGGGAGCGACGGCACGGTCTATCCCATCGCCTTGGAGACCACCGTTCCGCTCAGTGCTCTCCCCGAAGCCGGAGCCTCTACCTCGACCGACACCCCCGGTGCCGCCACCGTGAACGGCAACTGGCAGGTCAAGGGCGCCTATTTCCTCCTGCGCGTCGGTCCCAGCCTGCGCGCGCAGCTCACCGAGCGGCTGGGCCTGAACGCCAGCTTCGGGGTAGCCGGCGCGTATGCCGGCAGCACCTACAGCGTGATCGAGTCGTTCGCGGTGCCCAACAGCCCCGATGTCACCGTCTCCACCCCGGACCCAGAGCAAAGCTCGGCCAACAAATTCCTGAGCGGGTATTACGCTGACTTTAACCTTGAGCTGGCCCTCAATGAGCGCACCGGCCTGTTCGGGGGTGTCAGCGCCCAGAAATTTACCAGCTATGACCAGACTTTGGGTGGTCGCACCGCACGCATAGACTTGGGCAGCGCGGTCGGTGTCCGCGGCGGCATCAGCTTCAGGTTTTAGGCACTTCCAGGCTGGCCAGCACTTGGTCGATGTTGTTCAGCCGGGCGGGCGGAAAGAACGAGTTGATCCGGGTCACGACCTGCTGCACCAGCCCGTCCGGGCAAGACGCACCCCCGGTGATCAACACTTGTTTCGGGGTGTCGTCCTGCGGCCAGAGCGGATGGATCTCCGTGTGCCCGCCCTTGCCGCCCCCCGCGACCGGGAAGACATAGTGCTCGATCTCATCGCGGGAAATGATGTTGGACTCGGACTGGATAAAGAAGGCCCGGTTGCCCAGCTTCTGCTCGCAAAGCCGGTAGAGCTGGTAGGTGTTCGAGCTGTTCTTGCCGCCGAGAATGAAGGCGGCATCGAGCGGCTCGGCCAGGGCGCGCTGGAGCGCATCCTGGTTGACCTGTGTCGCATAGCAGAGGGTGTCCTTTTTCCCCGCCCCGCCGACATGGGCGGGGCCGTCGATCTCGCCGTATTTCGCCACGAAGACGGCTTTGAAGTGGTCGATGATCGCCGCGGTCTCGTTCATGAGCAGGGTGGTCTGGTTGACGACGGCGAGGCGGTCCAGGTGCCGGGCCGGGTCGAGCCCCGGGGTGTGCAAGCCGGCGAACCGGGCCAGCAGCCCCCGGCGTCTCTCCTCACTGGGGGCGGTGATATAATTCCCGAGCAACCGTGCTTCCTCCAGATTGCGGATGATGATCGAGGGGGCGTGGCGCCGGGTGTTTGAGAAGGTGGCCTTGGTTTCCTCGTGCTCGCTCTTGCCATGAATGACCACGGTGTAACCTTCGCGGCCAAAGGCGCGCGCGGCTTTCCAGACTTTCTCCACCAGCATGCAGGTGGCGTCGAATTGCGCGACCCGGATGCCCTTGCGGACGAGTTTCTTCTTGTCCTCATCGGTCGCGCCGAAGGCGGGGATGATGACGATATCCTCGCTGGTCAGCGTGTCCCAGAGCAGCGGCTGCGTGCCGCCGGCGGGCGCAATCCGGCCCTCGGGGTCGAACAACTGGCCCTTGTCGGTTTGGAGAAAACGCAGCCCGCGCCGCAGCAGATCCTCGTTCACAAACGGATTGTGGATCAGCTCGCTCAACATGAACACGCGCCTGCCGGGGTTCTCGGCCAGGGTTTCATAGGCCCGCTCAATGGCGTTCTTCACCCCGAGGCAAAAGCCAAAATGACTGGGGATGACGTAGCGCACCGCGCCGAAATCGAGCAGCGCCGGGCCGGTGGCGGAGCGTTCGTTGGTGCGGGCCAGCGCCTTGATGGCCTCGCAAAGCCGGCTCTGGTAGAGGGCCCGGGCCGACTCATCCTGCTGGTAGATGTCGCGGTTGCGGTCCCGTTCGACCCGGAACTTGTAGAGGTAGTCGTTCTCGCCGAGATGCAGATAGGGGATCGCAATGAGGTGCGGTTCCAGCTGGTCCAGCACGGCGGCGAGGGCGGGGGTCAGCCGGGCGCACCCGTCCGCCAGCTGTTCGAGCGTGTGGAATTCCACTTCGCCATCAGCGGGCGGCCCGTCCACCTGGGTGAAGCACACGCGGTGGCGCGATCCGCTGGCCACGCAGGTGAAATACTCGACCGGGGGGGTGGGGCGGGGGAAAGCGGCCTTCAGCCGGGTCAGGGCCATCGTTTCATCGGTGCCCACGAAGGCCAGATCCAGCCGCGTGCCGGCCTGGCGCACGGCCAGTTGGTTGCTCGGGTTGAAAGCCAGCAGGATGACTTGGTCGGGAACGGCCATTGCCATCACGGAAGCTGCCGGAATGGGGTAGTCAACGCCGGTGTGCGCCTCACTGAAGGCGTGGGTCGAAGGTGAAGGGTTCGGGCGGGCCAATCTTCACCTTGCTGAACTGCGGGTGCGCCGGATTCAGCAGGTAGTTGAACTCCCCCGGCACGACGACGCTGGGCACCCGTAGAGCCACGCTGCGCTGGGTCCGGACCCACTCATCGCCAAAACGCTGGGTCTCGAGTGGATAGGGATTCGTCCGCCAGCTCACCGGTATCCTTCCGGGTTTCTCGACCAAATCCGTGGCTATTTCCGCCGGTATCGACACCCAGGGCAGAGCAAAATGAACTGTGGGATCCCGGATATTGGCCAGCACTTCGAGCGCTGCGAGGGAGCGCGACTCCGCGCAGTAGACGAGGGGAACGTCGGGGAAGTTCCAGCGCCCGCCATAAAGGGCGGCACCTTCGCCCGTGAAGGCCTCCCGTTCGTGTCGCTGAGGGGTGAGCCGCCAGATGACAAAGACGTTCACGAAAAGACGCCGTGCTCGATCCGGCCAATCAGATTTTCCACCTCGCGGGCCCCGGGTTCGGTCTGGGCAAAGTCAATCGGTGTGCGCCAGCCCAGCGCCGGTAATTCCGTGTGCAACCATTTGCGGACGTTTTCCTCTGTGACAAACAGCTGCTTGGCTCGATCGAAGAGTCGCATCAAGCGGGCGGCTCGCTCACCTTCCGGAAGAGTCAGACGGGTCTTTCCGGCCACCCGGCGGGCGTAGGTGCGGGCGGGGATGTTGATGAGTTTCGCCAGCTCGTCGTTGGTGAACCCGGCCTGCTTGCCGAACTTCACTACGTCCATGACCGGCAGGCCTTCCTCGACCCGCTGCACCATGGCGTGGTTGTCATGGATTTGCTCGTAGGTGATCGACTTGCCCTTGGTCTTTTTCATGGTGGCAAACTGCAGGTCCGCATGGCTGATTACAAGCCAATAGTGCCATATGGCAAAGACGGATATGCCATATGGCAATCTTCTGTAGCGGCGGTCTATGACCGCCGACCAAGCAGTTTTCGACGGCGGTCATAGACCGCCGCTACAGTCTGAGCACCTCGGCCAGCTTGGTGGCGTCGCCGCCGCCGCCTTGGGCGTAGTCCGGTTTGCCGCCGCCCTTGCCTCCGAGCTTGGCGGTCAGTGCGCCCATGAGCTTGCCGGCGGCCTGGCCGGCCTTGATGGCCTCTGGCGAGCAGTAGGTGACAAGACTGACCTTGCCATCAAGCAGAGCGCCAAGTTGCACGACGGCACCGGCACCGACCTTGTGCAGCACCTGGCTGCCGAGGGAGCGGAGAGCATCCTGGTTCTCAGCGGTTACCACGGTGGAAACCCACTTGAGGCCGTCCTTGGCGACAGCGGTGGCGGCGAGCTCGTCCGCCAGGCCGGCGGAGGCCTTGGCTTCGTGGGCCTTCAGTTTCTTTTCCAGTTCCTTCTGGTGCGCGAGGACCAGCTCGAATTTCTGGACGACGTCCGCCACCCCGGCATTGAGCCGGTGGCTGACGGCGGCGAGCGCGGCTTCCTTTGCGGTGATGTGGTCAAGGGCGGCTTGGCCGGCGACGGCCTCGATGCGGCGGGTGCCGGCGGCGATGGCCATTTCCGCGACGATCTTGATGACGCCGATCTCGCCGGTGGTGCTGACGTGCGTGCCGCCGCAGAGCTCCTTGGAAAAGCCCCCGATGTCCACCACGCGGACGCGCTTGCCGTATTTGTCGCCGAAGAAGGCGAGCACGTCGGCCGGCTTCTGGTCGTAGTCGATCTCGGCGGCGGTGACCGGGGAGTTGTCGATGACCTTTTCGTTGATGAGCTGTTCGCACTCCTTGATCTGCGCGGCCGTGAGCGCCTCGAAGTGGGTGAAGTCGAAACGCATCCGGTCGGGCGTCTTGTGCGTGCCGAACTGCCGGACATGCGGACCAAGCATCTTGCGCAGGGCCCAGTGGATCAGGTGCGCCGCACTGTGATGACGATTGATCGCGCGTCTCCGCTGAAAATCCACTTTCAGAGTCGCATTGGCTCCGATCTTTGGAATTTGGCCTTTGGCGTTTGGCGTTTCCGCCGTGGCCAATTTGTGCAGATAACGCCCGGATTTATCCTTAATGCAGTCGGAAATCTGGAATTCCACGCCGTCGATCAAGGCGGCCCCGGAGTCTCCGACTTGGCCGCCCATCTCGGCGTAGAACGGCGTCTGGTCGAACACGAGGTAGGTGTCCTTCTCGGTCTTCACCACGTCCACGAGCTTGGCGTGCGTGGCATGAGTCGCGTCAATCTGGTAGCCCGTGAACTTGGTCGCCTCGGCCACTGCCTCGCCCTCGGTGGAAGCGACGATGACGTCGGTCTTCCGCGCTGCGCGACCACGCTCGCGCTGCTCTTCCATCTGGGCTTCGAAACCGGCTGAATCGATGGCGAGGCCACGTTCCGCGGCGAGAAGCTGGGTCATATCGAGCGGGAAGCCATAGGTGTCGTAGAGTTCGAAAGTCAGACTACCTGAAACGATGAATGGGACCGTCGTGATCTGCAGGAGCTGCTGAGCAATGTTTCCACGGGCGTCGATCGTGACTTCCTTTTTCTCGCCGGCATATGAAACGGTGATAATTGGTCCACTAGCTTCGATAGTTGATCTGTCTGAATCGACTTCAGGCAGAAACCGCTTCGTCAGTTGATTCAGAATGCCACTCTCAAACATTCCAAGGCCTCGATCGAGTGTCTTGCCGAACGATTCTTCTTCCGCCCGGATGGCCTTCTCGACCATCACGCGTTGGGTTTTGAGCTCGGGGAAGACGTCGCCGAGGGACTCGATGACGGGTGCAACGAGTGCCGAGAAGTCGCCGGTCTTCAGGCCGAGGTTCTTCTGTCCATACATGATGCCGCGGCGGAGGATGCGGCGGATGACGTAGTTGCGGCCCTCGTTGCCGGGCAGGATGCCGTCGGCGATGGCGCAGGACACGCAGCGGGCGTGGTCGGCGAGGACACGGAAAGCGCCGTCGATCGTCTGCTGTTCACTCAGGCCGGTGCGCCCGGACGGAACCGTGCCGGTGTATTTCTTTCCCGACAGGGCGGCGATCTTGTCGAAGGTCGGCTTAAAGACGTCGGCGTTGTAGTTCGACGGCTCGGCGGAGAAATCCTTGAAGCCCTTCGTCGTGGCGTGGATACCGGCGACGCGTTCGAAGCCCAGGCCGGTGTCGACGTGCTTGGCGGCGAGCGGGGCGAAGCTGCCGTCGGCGTTCGCGTTGAACTGGATGAAGACGTGGTTCCAGATCTCGATGCAGCGCGGCGAGCCGGCGTTGACCAGCTTGCGACCGGCCTGCTCGTCGTCCGAGGGCAGGAGATTGAAATGGATCTCCGAGCAGGGGCCGCAGGGGCCGGTGTCGCCCATCATCCAGAAATTGTCCTTCTTGTTGCCGTTGACGATGTGGACGGCGGGGTCGAGGCCGGCGGCCTTGAAGATCCCAGCCCAGATGTCGTAGGCCTCCTGGTCGAAGTCGGACGGGTCGCCCTTCCCGGGCTTGTAGACGGTGGCGAAGAGGCGCTTCGGCGGGATGCCCCAGCAGCCGTTGGCTGGTTTTCCGGTGAGCAGTTCCCAGCCCCAGGTGAGTGACTCCTTTTTGAAATAGTCTCCGAAGGACCAGTTGCCCAGCATCTCGAACATCGTGTGGTGGTAGGTGTCGAAGCCGACATCCTCGAGGTCGTTGTGCTTGCCGCCGGCGCGGATGCATTTCTGGGTGTCGGCCACGCGTTTCCACGGGGCGGCCTGGTCGCCGAGGAAGTAGGGCACGAACTGGTTCATGCCGGCGTTCGTGAACAGCAGGTTGGGCGCCGTCGGCATGAGCGAGGACGAGGGCACGATGGTGTGCTGCTTCGCTTTGAAGAAATCGAGGAACGACGAACGGATCTGGGCGGAGGTCATTGCGGGAATGACAGGCAGGAGACAGGGGCAGAGGGTGGATTGGCAATAATGGAATCCATTCCATCCCGCCGGNNCGGATTGAATGAAGAAGCCCCAGCCCCAAGCCAAGAAGACACCGGCTAGGAAGTCACATGCAGCAGCAGGTCGGGTCAAGGAGCAGGAATATCGCAATCTGGTTGAGACCTCCCACGACCTGATTTGGTCGGTGGACGCCCAAGGGCGATGGACGTTTGTGAATGCCGCCGTGCGCCGGATCTACGGTTATGAACCAGCCGAGGTGCTGGGACGTCCGTTCACGGATTTCCAAACGCCGGCTCAGGCAAAGAAAGACCTGGAGACCTTCGCCCGCATCAAAGCCGGCACGCCTCAATTCAACTACGAGACCGTGCACCAGCGCAAGGATGGCTCGCCCGTGTGGTTGAATTTCAACGCCGTCGTGCTGCGCGACCAGAAGGGGAAAGTGATCGGCACCACCGGCACCGCGCAGGACATCTCCGAGCGCCGGCAATCCGAAATGGCGCGCGACCTCGCCCTGTCGCTGACGCGCGCCACCCTCGAGTCGACGGCCGACGGCATTCTACTCGTTAATTCCGAGGGGAAAATCGAAACCTTCAATCGCGTCTTTGCGCGGATGTGGCGGATACCCGACGATGTGCTGGCCGCCAAAGACGACAACCAGGCCTTGGAATGGGTCCTCAACCAACTCAGCGAGCCGCAGAAATTCATCGACAAGGTCCGCTATCTCTACACGCACCCGCAGGAAGAAAGTTTTGACACCCTGACGTTCAAGGATGGCCGGGTGTTTGAGCGCTACTCCCGTCCGCAGCACATCGACGGGCAGGTGGTCGGGCGGGTCTGGAGTTTCCGCGACATCACGGAACGCAAACAGGCGGAGCAGGCACTGCGCGAGAGCGAAGCGAACTTTCGCGCGTTGTTTGAACAGGTGGCCGTGGGCGTGGCGCAGATTGAAACCACCACCGGCAGGTTTGTGACGGTGAATCGCCGCTACAGCGAGATCATTGGTTACACNNTCAGGCTTTCCGTCTCGGCTCCCTGGAATTTCGGCGGCCCGGTGGTCTTTCACACGGCAGTGATCGAAGACATCACCGAGCGCAAACGGGCCGAGGTGGAGCTGCGGGACAATGTGGAAAAATTCCAAGCTCTCTTCGCCCAAAGCCCTCTCGCGATAGTGCTCACCACCATCCCCGAGGGTCGGGTGGCCGACGCCAACCCGGCGGCCGAGATGTTGCTCAGCCGCAACCTCGACGAAGTGCGCGGGAAAACGACCTTGGAACTGAATGTCTGGGTCGATCCGGCGGATCGCGACCGTGCCATGCAAGTGCTGCAGCGCAAAGGTGTTTTGAACAACTTCGAGGCGAGGATGCGGCGCAAGGACGGCGTCGAAATCACCGTGCTCTACAATGGCCGGGTGATTGAAATCGAAGGCCAGACCTATGCGCTCAATTCGATGCTCGACATCAGTGCGCGCAAGCAGGCCGAGGCGGAGCTGCGGCGAACCAAGCAAATGATTGAGGATATTGTCGAATCGGTGGATGGGATTGTCTGGGAGTCCGACGCGCAGACCTTTGCGTTCACTTTTGTCAGCCCCCAGGCGGAGCGGATTCTGGGATATCCCCTCTCCCGCTGGATTGAAGAGCCGACCTTCTGGTCCGACCACATTCACCCCGGCGACCGCGAGCGCGCCGTGAATTTCTGCAGCCAAAGCACAAAGGAGATGCGCGACCACGAGTTCGAGTATCGGATGCTGGCCGCTGACGGGCGGGTCGTCCAGCTGCGGGACATCGTGACGGTGGTCGTGGAGCAGAACCAAGCCGTGCGGCTGCGCGGGCTCATGTTGGACATCACCAAGCAGAAAAGGCTGGAGGAACATCTCCGCCAGACCCAGAAAATGGAGGCCATCGGCCAGCTTTCCGGCGGGGTCGCCCACGATCTGAACAACCTGCTGACCGTGATCAAGGGCCACACCGGTCTCCTGCGGGCCAAAGACCAGGTCACCCCGCAGATGGTCGAGCCGATCCATCAGATAGAAAAGGCCGCAGACCGGGCCGCCAACCTGACCCGGCACTTGCTGGCTTTCAGCCGGCAACAGGTCATGCAACCGGTCGGGCTGAATCTCAATGGGATGGTCCACAGCCTGACCAAGATGCTGCGCCGGCTCCTGAGCGAAAGCATCGAGATGGTGGTGGAGTGNNTTGCTCAACCTGGTCGTCAATGCGCGCGATGCCCTGTCGGGCACAGGATCCCTGCGCATCACGACGGGGCCGGTGGATTTCGATGAGCCGGCGGCGAGCTCGAAGCTCCACCGGCTCCCCGGGGCGTTCGTTTGCCTGGCGGTGAGTGACACGGGCAGCGGCATCTCCCCGGAAATAATGCCGCGCATTTTCGAGCCGTTCTTCACCACCAAGGAAATTGGCAAGGGCACCGGCCTGGGACTGGCATCGGCCTATGGCATCATGCAGCAGCATGGGGGCTGGATCGAAGCGGAGAGTGAGGTCGGCCGGGGCACCACCTTGCGCGTTTATTTTCCCCGGCTCGCCTCCACGGTGCCGGAAACGTCCGTGGTCCAGGGCAACTCGCCAATCCGCGGCGGCCACGAGGGAATCCTGTTGGTGGAAGACGAGTCCGCGGTGCGCGTGGTGGCGGAGGCGGCGCTGACAGGCCTCGGCTACCGGGTGTTTTCCGCGTCGAGCGGGCAGGAGGCGCTGCAAGTCTGGGAGACGCAACGCCACGAGATCGAACTTCTGCTGACCGACCTGGTCATGCCCGGCATCACCGGCCGGGATCTCGCCCTGCGTCTGCGGGAGAGCACGCCCAGGCTGCCAGTCATATACATGAGCGGCTACAACCGGGAGATGGCCGGAGGCAACTTTGCTCTGTCCGAGGGCTCCAACTTTCTTCCCAAGCCCTTTGATCTGAAGAGTCTGGCCTCCCTCGTGCGAATCAGCCTGGATCGCGGCGCAAGCAATCCGCCTTTTGCCCATCGTTCCGTCTGAGCCGGCCCAAGCTCCCGTCCGGTCGGCACCTTTTACGTTGCGGGGCGGTTGGCAGCGGCAAATCTAGCGACGTGAAAATCCATGTGCTGCCGTCCGGCCCCATCCAGACCATCGGCTATCTGCTGACCGAGCCCAACCTGGGCGCGGCGGTGCTGGTCGATGCGCCCGGCGGCATTCTCGACAAAATCCAACCCCTGCTGGGCAAGGAAGGCTGCGTTTTGCAGGAGCTGTGGCTGACCCACGGCCACTGGGACCACACCCAGGATACGGCCAAAGTCGTGCGCGCGACGAATGCGCTGGTGCGGGGGCATGCCGCCGACCGGATGATATTTGAAAGCCCCGAAATCATGGAGGAGCGGATGGGCCGCAAACTCGGGCTGGAACCGCTCCGCGTGGACACCTGGGTCGGGCAGGGGGATCGGTTCACCGCGCTGGGCCGCGAGTTCGAAGTGCGGCATGTGCCGGGGCACTGCCCGGGCAATATTCTCTTTTATCAGGCGGCGACGCGTGCCGTGTTTGTCGGCGACGCCCTCTTCAAGGGCGGGGTGGGCCGCTGGGATCTGCCGGGGGGCGATTTTGAGATGCTGGCACAATCCATCCGCGAGCAGATCTACACGTTGCCGGATGACACCGTGGTCTTCCCGGGACATGGCCCGCGCACCACGGTCGGAGCGGAGAAGGAAAGCAACCCGTATGTTGCCGCCGTCGTCCGATGAGTTTCCCGATGCGTGTCATTCTGAAAGAAGCGAAGAATCCAGGCCGGTGTCCGCGGCGGTCATTATGCTGGATTCTTCGCTACGCTCAGAATGACAGAGGAGAGCCTGTAGCGGCGGTCTATGACCGCCGGCTCGCGATGTCGGCGGTCATAGACCGCCGCTGCAGGACATGAACGATCACGAACAGTTCATGCGACGGGCGCTCGCCCTGGCCAGGCGCGCCTGGGGCGACACGCACCCGAACCCGATGGTGGGGGCGTTGATCGTCGAGGACGGGGCGGTGGTCGCGGAGGGGTTCCACGCCCGGGCCGGGGAAGACCATGCCGAGATCAGCGCCTTGAAGGCGCTCGGGCGGAAGCCCGCGCCCGGGGCCGCGCTCTATGTGACGCTGGAGCCCTGCTGCACGCACGGCCGCACGCCACCCTGCACCGATGCCATCGTGAACGCCGGCATCACGCGCGTGATCGCCGGCGCGACCGATCCCAATCCCGCGCACGCCGGCCAGGGGTTCGACATGCTGCGGGCGGGCGGAATCGAGGTCGTGACCGGCGTGCTGGCGGGGGAGTGCGCCGACTTGAACCTGATTTTCCACCATTGGATGGGCACCGGGCGACCTTTGTTCGCCGCCAAATCGGGAGTGACGCTCGATGGCAAGGTGGCGACACGCACGGGCGATTCCAGATGGATCACCGGGGAGCAGTCGCGCGCCGACGGCCACCGCTGGCGGCGTCTCTTTCCGGCCATCGCCGTCGGCGCGGGCACGGTGCGGGCCGACAATCCCCGGCTGACCGCGCGGGTGGAAGGGGCCGAGTGGTGTCCGTGGCGTTTTGTCTTCGACGGCCTGCTGCGCACGGTGGCCGACCAGGCGATGCCCAAGGTCTACACCGACGAGCATCGCGAGCGCACCATCGTGGTGACCACCCAGCATGGCGGCATGGGCTATGTGCGCAAACTGGGCGCCTTGGGCGTCAAGACCTGGGTGCTGCCGTCCGCGTCGCCCAAGGTCAGCTTTCCCGACTTCCGCAAACGCTGCGGCGAGGAGGGCATCACGGGGGTGTTCTTCGAGGGCGGCGCGCAGCTCCTGAGCGAATTGCTGCAGATGCGCGAGCTGGATTATCTGTTCACTTATCACGCGCCGGTGCTTTTTGCCGACGACAAGGGCAAGAGCATCCTGCGCGGCTTGCGCACCGAGACTCTCGCCAACGCAATCCGGCTCGAACAGGTGCGGCACGAGGTGCATGGCGACGACACGCTGATGCGCGGTTTCGTCAAATACCCGGAGAAGATGTTTGTGGACGAGGCGACCTTCACCCGGAAACTCTACGGCGAGTGACCACGATCCACCTGGCNNCAAAATGCCCGCGGTGGCCGAAGACACCGGCACGTTTGCGGGCAATGCGCGCAAGAAGGCCCTGGCCCTGAAGTCGGTGCTACCGCCGGACGCCTGGGTGCTGGCGGATGACAGCGGGGTGTGCGTTGATGCCCTCGACGGCGGCCCCGGGGTGGAGTCGGCGTATTTCGCCGGGCCGCAGCACGATTTCGCCGCCAACCTGGCCAAGCTGGTGGCCGCCATGCAGACGGTGCCGGAGGGGAAACGCGCCGCGCATTTCACTTGCGTGCTGGTGCTGCTCGGACCGCCGGCCGGGGAGCAGATGTTTGAGGGACGCTGCGCCGGCACCCTCCGGCGCGCACCGGCCGGCGGGGCTGGTTTCGGCTACGATCCGCTTTTTGTGCCGGACGGATTTGACCGCACCTACGCCGAGTTGGACGAAGCGAGGAAAAACCAGATCAGCCACCGCGGGCGCGCGTGGTCGCAACTGGCGGCTTGGCTGCGCAAGGCCGGANNGCGGCCGGCCTTGGCAAACAAGGTGGCGGCTTGGGCGCGGCGGCTGATGTTCAGCTTGGAAAAGACGGTGGCCAGGTAGTTTTTGATCGTCTTTTCGGTAAGATCCAGCCGGTCCCCGATTTCCTTGTTGGTGAGGCCTTCCGCGAGATAGGCCACGACCTTGCGCTCCTGCGGTGACAGCAGGCCCAGCTTGTCGGCGGCGTTCGGTTCATGGCGGTGCTTCACGAGATTGAGCGCCTGGTCCGCCATCGAGGGATCGAGCACCGACTTGCCGCCGGCCACNNCCCGCGCTCATGGCGTCCTGCAGGTTGCGCTCATTATTGCTCGAGGTAAGGATGAGCACCTGCGTTTGCGGCCGCGCCTGCTTTAATTCGCGGCAGGCGTGCAGGCCCGATTTGCCGGGCAAATGCAAATCAAGCAGCACCACGTCGGGCTTGTGCCGGGCGGCCGCGGCCACGCCCTCGGCGGCGGTGCCGGCTTCGCCGATGATCTGGATGTCGGGGCAGTCCTCCAAGGCGCTCCGCAACCCGAGCCGGATGAGCGGACTGTCGTCGATCAGCAGCACCCGGATGCTTTTGGCGGAGGCGGGGGCGCTCATGGGGACGACGCAACGGGGAGGGTCAGCAAAACGCGAGTCCCTTTTCCCTTCGTGGACTCGACGCGCAAGCTGCCGCCGAGCGCGATGGCCCGGGCCTGCATGTTGGCCAGGCCGTGACCGTTCTGGCCGGGGCCGGCGGGAATGAAACCATGGCCGTCATCCTGCACGGACAATGCGATGGTCTGGTCATTCCGCCCGGCGAGCAGGGTGATGCGCCGCGCCTGGCCGTGCCGCAGACTGTTGCTCACGGCTTCCCGCAGGATGTTCATGATCTCGGCAATGTGCCCGGGGGCGATGAGCGCGACGGCCTCGTGATCGAGCCGCTGCTCAATGTGCACATTCTGGCCCGCGGCAAACGACCCGAGCAGGTCGTTCAACGCCCCGCTGAAGGACTGGCCGGTGACGTTGGCCGGCTCCAGTTCCTCCAGATAGGCCCGCACCTGGTGATTGAGCCGGCGCAGCTCGGTCATGCAACGGTCAACCCGCTGCTGGAGCTCGGGCGTGAACGTGGCTTTCTTCTGCACGCTTTCCAGTGTCAGGCATACGGCATAGAGAGTCTGGCAGATGTTGTCGTGCAATTCCCGGCCGAGCCGGACGCGCTCGGCCACCGACTGGCCCAGAAGCGTGCGATTGACCTGCAGGTCCTCCTCCGCCCGCATCCGGGCGCCATGTTCCTGTGCCAGAGCCGTGCCGCGCTCATGGGAGATTTTAGCGAAGTGCTCCATGCCGGCCGCTTGGGCGCGGGCGGCCGCCCAGGGAGTGTGGCTGCCCGTGTCGCCGGGCGAAGCCGGCCGGGCGGTGAGGAATGCCAGCAGCAGCGGCACGAGGCCCAGGAGCAGCGCCAGCAGCACCATCACGGCCATCACCCGCTGTTGCAGGACCTGCACTTTGAGCAAGGCCGGCGGGGCGAATGTGACCCGCACCTGCCAGCCGGGGGTGCCCGCCAGANNCGGCGGGTTCGAGCGAAACAGCTCCACGGTTCCCCCCAACAGGGCGCCCAATTCGCCCAGAAAAGCATCATCCCATTGCTCCGGTGGCCGGGGGGTGATTGCCACCGCCTGGACCAGGCGCGCGCGCAAATCCTCGACGGCGACCGCGTGCAGCTGGCGGGTCTCCCGGCGCAGCCACCATTGGAGCGTGACGGCCGCGCCCAGGAAGAGCAGCAGAAAAAGCAGGGCCAGGCTGAGCGCGCGGGTGTTAAGGTTCATGCAGTGACTTGCAGTGTGCAGAATAGACGGTTCAGGGCGAGCGCGTCAAAACCTTCGACAAACGCCCCGGGTCAGCTAGGTTTTTGACCCTTTTATGCAGTCTTTCTATATCACGACGGCCATCGACTATGTGAACGGGTCGCCCCACCTGGGCCATGCCTATGAAAAGGTGCTGACCGACGTCATCGCCCGCTTCCGGCGGCAGATGGGTGACCGGGTGCATTTTCTGACCGGAGCCGATGAACACGGGCAGAAAGTGCAGGCCAGCGCCAAGAAACGCGGCATCGCCCCCCAGCAGTTTGTGGACGAGGTCAGCGCCGAATTCCGCGCGCTGCTGCCGAAACTCAACATTTCCAACGACGACTTCATCCGCACGACGGAACCGCGCCATCAGAAGGTCGTGCGCGCCATCCTGCAGCAGCTCTTTGACCAGGGAGAGATCTACCAGGCCGAATACCGGGGTTTCTACTCGACCCGCCAGGAACAGTTCCTGCAGGACAAGGACCGCCACCCCGACGGCACCTGGCCGGAACTGTTCGGCGAGGTCACTGAGATCACGGAGAAGAACTATTTCTTCAAGCTGAAGCAGTATCAGGGCTGGCTCGCGCAGCATTTGACGGACAATCCCGGGTTCATCTTCCCGGCCTACCGGCAGAAGCAGGTGGTGGAATTCCTGAAGGAGCCGCTCAACGACCTCTGCATATCCCGCCCCCGCGAGCGGCTGGAGTGGGGCATCCCGCTGCCGTTCGACGAAGGTTACGTGACCTATGTCTGGTTCGACGCACTCCTGAATTATTACTCGGCCGTCGTGGACCGGCCGGAGATCTGGCGCGAGGCGCACCACGTCATCGGCAAGGACATCCTGGTGCCACCGCACGCCGTTTACTGGCCCATCATGCTGCACGCCGCCGGCCTGCCGCTGCCGAAGGGCATCATCGTCCACGGCTGGTGGATGCAGCGCGGGGCCAAGATGTCGAAAAGCACGGGCAACGCCCTTGACCCGCTCGATCTCATCANNCAGGACAGCGACTTCACCCTCGAGCAGTTCATGGTGCGCTACAACAGCGAGCTGGCGAACAACCTGGGCAACCTGGTCAACCGCACCCTCAACATGACGACCCGTTTTGCGGGCGGGGTGCTGCCCGCCGCCGAGGTCGCGGAGGATCAGGAGAAAAACCTGCATGCCTTGTGGGCGAAGACCCGCGACGGGTTCATCCCCCTCTGCGAAAACCACCAGTTTCACACGGCTCTGGAGCTGGCCATGGCCTTCCTCACCGAGACCAACGCCTATATTGAGAAGCGTGCGCCGTGGAAGCTCGGCAAGTCCGCCGAGCCCAAGGACCAGGCGCTGCTGCGCACCTCACTGGCCACGATGGCCGAGGCGCTGCGGTTGGCCGTCACCCTCGTCCAGCCTGTGATCCCGGGCACCACGGCGAAGATCCACGGGGTGCTCGGTTACCAACCCGGCCCGGTCTGGCGGGAAGAACTGGCCTGGAGCACGAAGCTGAATGGGGCCAAGGTCGCCGCCGCGCTCGTGCTCTTTCCGCGCCCGGCGCCGCCCGCCAAAACGTGAAGATCCTGCCGGTCAATCCGACCGAGAATGTCACGTCCGAATCACTCCGGGCGTTTTTGGGGCAGTGCGCGGCACTGGCCGGGGAGGCCGGCCGGCCGCAGCTGGTCAGCATCAGCCTCGCGGTCGACCCGCTCGACCCGCTGGCCGTGCTGGAGTCCATCTTCGAGCCCGCCGAATTGCATTTCTACGCGGAGCGCCCGGCGCAGGGTTTCGCCGTGGCCGGGGCGGAGGCGGTGCTGGAGTTCAGCGCGTCGGGCCCGGGACGCTTTGCCGCGGCACGGAAATATATCGCCGGCGTGCTGGCCGACACGATCGCGGTCGGACCGCTCGCGGAGCCGTTTGCCGGCCCGCATTTCTTTTTTGCCAGCAGTTTCTCCGACGAGGTGGGTGAGGCTGTCCCGTTTCCGGCCCTCCGGCTGTTTGTGCCGCGCTGGCAGGTGGCGCGAAGGGAGGACAGCACGGTGGCGGTCGCCAATCTGCTCATCACGGCGGACGCCCCGGTCGATTTGCTCGCGGCCAAAGTGTGGAAGGCGCACGCCAAGTTCCGCGCCTTCGATTACCGCCGGGCCAAGCGCAAGGACCGTCCGTCGGCACCCCGGGAAGCCGAGGAAATTGGCGGCGCCTACCAATCGGCCGTGGCCCGGGCCCTGCAGGAGATTGCCCGCGGGGCTTACAACAAGGTCGTGCTGGCCCGCGCGCGGCGGCTGACCACCCCGGAGGAATTTCATCCCCTGGGTGTGCTCAATCATCTGCGCCAGCACTACCCGGCGTGCTACGCCTTCTCGATCGCCAACGGGCGCGGGCAAAGTTTCATCGGCGCAAGTCCGGAGCGGTTGGTGCGGGTGGCCGGAGACCGGATGCACACCGAGGCGCTGGCGGGCTCGGCGCCGCGGGGCGACTCGGCCAGCGAGGATGCAGTCTTTGCCCAGGCCTTGCTGCTAAGCGAAAAAGACCGGCGGGAGCACCGGCTGGTGCTGGACTTCATCGCGCACCAGCTGGCTGATCTCGGCCTCAAGCTGGAGCACGCCGGCCAGCCGCGCGTGCTCGGCCTGGCCAATGTGCAGCATCTGCACCTGCCGATCAGCGCCACGCTGCCGGCGGGCGTTCACATCCTCGATCTGGTGGCGCGATTGCACCCCACGCCCGCCGTGGGCGGCTCGCCCCGCGACCCGGCGCTCGCCGCCCTGGCCCGGCTCGAATCGTTTGCGCGCGGACTCTACGCCGGGCCCCAGGGCTGGGTGGATCACCGGGGCGGCGGGGAGTTTTTCGTCGGTATTCGCTCGGCCCTGGTGGACGGCTGCACGGCGACCGTCTACGCCGGCGCCGGGATTGTGGCCGGATCGACTCCTGAGAAGGAATTTGCGGAAACCGAGCTGAAGTTCAAAGCTCTCATCGAAGCCCTGACCAACACATGAGTGGACAACGCCCAACCTCCGNNGCAACTGGACTACCGCAACACGAACAGCCTGTGGGGCAGTGTGCTGGTGGAGACGTTGTATCGGTTGGGTCTGCGCGAGGTGGTGATTTCCCCCGGTTCGCGTTCCACGCCGCTGACGATGGCGTTCGCCCGGCACCCGGGCATCGAGGCCATCCCGGTGCTTGACGAACGGTCGGCGGCATTTTTTGCGCTGGGGCTGGCGCGGCAGCATCACCGTCCGGTGGCTTTGCTTTGCACCAGCGGCACGGCGGGCGCCAATTATTTCCCCGCGATCATTGAGGCGCAGGAAAGCGGAGTGCCGCTGCTGGTCATCACCGCCGACCGGCCGCCGGAGCTGCGGGAGTGCCGTTCGGGCCAGACCATCGACCAGCAGAAGCTCTACGGCAGTCATGTGAATTTCCATCACGAATTCCCGGTGCCACAGGCCACCCTGCCAATGCTGCGCTACTTGCGGCAGACCACGGCGCATGCCTGGGAGCGGACCCAATGGCCGTTCGCCGGACCGGTGCATCTCAATGCGCCGTTCCGCGATCCACTGCCGCCCATCGAGGACGGCACGACTGGCGCGCTGCGCCCTGAACTCAATGAGATAAAATTCTTCGCGGCGCTCAAACCGCCCGAGCCATTGGAAATAGTCCCCCGGGATCGGCTGCGATTCGGGGGCCGCGGGGTAATCATCGCCGGGCAGACGCGGCCGCGTGATCCCGCGGCATATGCCAGTGCGGTGGGGGCCATCAGCCGCAAGCTCGGCTGGCCGGTGCTGGCGGATGCCCTGTCGCCGTTGCGGCACCACGCTCACCGGGTGCCAAACCTGGTCACCACCTATGATTTTATAGCCCGCTCATCGATGCTGACAAAGCAGCTGCAACCGGATCACGTGCTTTGCCTGCATGACTGGCCCACCAGCAAGGCGCTGAGGCAATGGCTGCAGGGGAAGGATATGGACGTCACATTTGTCAGTTCCCAGCCGCAGAATCCGGATGCCCTGCACAGTCGGTCCCGGGTTCTGCGCTGCCCGGTGAAATCACTGGCCGGGGTGGTGCAGAGCGGCGGGAAATCCAAGGGCTGGTTGGCGGGTTGGTTGCTCGCCGAGCGTCAAACGGTGCGCCGGTTGAGCCGCGCCTTGGCGGCAACGGATGAGTTGTTCGAGGGGCGGGTGAGTGCGCTGCTTCCGGCGGTGTTGCCGAGGGGCACCCCCTTGTGGGTGGCGAACAGCATGCCGGTGCGGGATTTTGAGTATTTTTGTCCGGCCAACAGCCGCGGCCTGGGGGTGCATTGCAACCGGGGGGCCAATGGGATTGACGGCACGCTCTCCACGGCCCTGGGCCTAGCGCATGGCAACCAGCCGGCGGTGTTGCTGACAGGGGATCTCGCCCTGCTGCACGACACCAATGGATTCCTCGCGATGCCCAAATTCCGGGGCAGTCTGACCATCGTGCTGATCAACAACCGGGGCGGCGGCATTTTCGGCCACCTGCCTGTGGCCCGGTTCGAGCCGTTTGAGGAGTTTTTTGCCACGCCGCAGCAGGCGGACTTCAAGAGACTTTGCGCGGCCTACGGTGTCCGTCATGTCCTGGTGCGCAATCGGGCGCAGCTGAAAAAACTGCTGGGGAATCTGCCCCCTCGCGGCGTGCGCGTGCTGGAAGTTCGCACCGACCGCCGGCGGGATGCGGCGACGCGGAAGCAAATGTTCGCGCGGGGGGCGAAGCTGTAGCGGCGGTCTGTGACCGCCGGACGGCGCTCATAGAGCGCCGCTACAGGGATGGTAACGATGTCCCGCTCACAGCGGCAGCTGGATGGTGAAGATCGTGTCGGCGCGGGTGGACTTGAAATCAATGGCCCCGTGATGTGCCTCGATGACCGCCTTGGCTATGGCGAGACCGAGGCCCGTGCCACCGGTCTTGCCGTGGCTCACGAAGGGCTCGAACAAAGTGGAGCGGACCTCCGCGGGCACGCCCGGGCCGTTGTCGGAGATTATGATGCTACAATGGTGTTTCACCCGGCGCGCGGCCACCGTGATCACGCCGCCCGGTTTTTGGCCGATCGCCTCGCGGGCATTGGTGACGAGATTCTGCAACACCCGCAACAGACGGTCGGGATCGAGCGGCAGTTGCAGGCGGGTGGGCTGGATCCGCAATTTCACTCCGGCCCGCCCCAGGGGCACGATGTTGTCTTCCTGCAATTCGGAAAAAACCCCGGCCAAGGGCTCGACCCTGATGCGCAACCGGGTCTCACCCCGGGCAAAATCCAGCACTTCCTCGACCATGCCGCTGAGCCGTGACACCTGCCGGAGGATGATCGCGCAGAGTTCCTGCGTCTTGGCCTGGCGGTCGTGCTTGGCGATCAGCTCGGTGACCAGCTTGATGGTGGAAAACGGTCCGCGGAAATCATGGACCATGCTGTTGGCCATTTCCCCGACGAGGGTGATCTTCTCCTTGCGCACGACCTCGGACACGAACCGGGCGTTGGTGGCGCGGAGATCCTCGCTGATATGGCTGAAGAGCCGCAGCACGGTATGCCACGAAGATTGCGCGAGCAGCTGGAGGAGGGGTTTTTGCGCGAGGCGGCCGAGCTGAACCGGGCCGTCGGCAATGGCGGCGGTGCTGCGCGTGGAGCCGTCGAGCACGCCGAGTTCGCCGAAATAATCGTCGGGCCCCTTGTAGGCGATGATCTGCGGAGTGCCCCCCGGGTTTTTTTTGGTCAGCACCACGCGGCCATGGAGCACCAGGTAAACGCAGTTCGAGACACTGCCTTCCTCAAAGATGACAGCTTCATGGGGAAAGCGGACCAGCCGGACCGCCTTGGCCAGCTTGATTCCCTGCTGGGCGGGAAAGTGGCAGATGAAGCGATGCGACCGGACGTCCATGACCCCACGCAAACAGCCGGGGGCGGTCCGCGCAAGCCGCTAGAGCTGGATGGGCAGTCCGACCTCGATGATCTGCATCGGCGGCAGGCGGTAGTAATCGCGCACGGGCCGGGCATTCCGGCTCAGGAAGGAATAGAAATGCTTCTGCCACTCGAACATCCGGCTGTCCCCGCCCGTGATGATCATCTCGCGGTTGAAGTAGTAGGTGGTCTCGTGGAGTTTCACCGGCACGCCGGCCGCGCGCACGTGCTCCATGATGGCGGTGACATCGGGCGACTCCATGTAACCGTAGCGGCTGATCGCGCGCCACACGCCGTTGCCGCGGCCTATCTCGCGCACCTCCAGGCGTTCGGCCTCGGGCACGCTGGGCACCTCCTCGGTGACGACGCTGAGCAGCACGACGGTGTCGTGCAGCACCTTGTTGGCCTTCACATGGTGCAGCAACACGAGCGGCGTGCCGGTGGGATTGCCGGCCATGAACACGGCGGTGCCGCGCACCCGCGCGATGCGGTCGGAGCTGGCGATGTTGCACAATTCCTCCTCGGTGATCTCGTTGGCGTAGATGCGGCGGAAAATCTCCGTCTTGCCCAGCTTCCAGGTGGTCATCACCGCCAGCACCCCGAGGGCGATGAAGACCGGCAGCCAGCCGCCGTCGGCGAACTTGTGCAGGTTGGAGTAGAAGAAGCCGACGTCGATGGTGAGGAAAAGCACGCAGAGCAGGGCGGCCTGCCAGGTGGCCCATTTCCAGGCCCGGCGCATCACGATGAAAAGAACCAGCGTGGTGACGATCATGGTGCCGGTGACGGCGATGCCGTAGGCGGCGGCCAGCGCGGAGCTGGATTTGAAGCCGTAAACCGTGGCGATGGCGCCGAGGGCCAGCGTGATGTTCACCAACGGCAGATAAATCTGCCCCGACCGGTCCGGATTGGTGTATTTGACCGACAGGCGCGGGAAGAATCCGAGTTGGATGGCCTGGCGGATCAGCGAGTAGGCGCCCGAGATCAGCGCTTGGCTGGCGATGATGGCGGCCAGCACCGACAAGGCCAGCAGACCATAGCGCAACGGACCTTCCGGCGCCAGCGCCAGGAAAGGATTTGCGACGTGGCCGCCGTGCGCGATGACGTTGGCGCCCTGGCCGAAATAGTTCAGCGTCAGCCCGGGCAGCACGATGACATACCAGCCGGTCTTGATGGCACCCCGGCCGAAATGGCCCATGTCGGCATACAGCGCCTCGACCCCGGTGATGGCCAGCACGACCGAACCCATCAAGATGCTCGCCTCGGCGGGGTGACCGATCAGGAGTTCCAAACCCAGCAGGGGGTTGAGCGCCTGCAGGACCACGGGATTTTCAATCGTGTGCCACAGTCCGAAGGCTCCGAGCACAAGAAACCAAACGAGCATGATCGGCCCGAAGATCCGGCCGATGAACTTCGTGCCCCGAAACTGAAAGCCGAACAAGACGGCCAGGATGAGTATGGTGATCGGCACCACGAAATGGTCGACGCCCGGCCAGACCAGCTTGCAACCCTCCACGGCCGCCAAAACGGTCATGGCCGGGGTGATGATGGCCTCGCCGCACAGCATGGCCGCCCCGACCAGCACGACCACGATGCCGACATTCAACGCGCCGCGACCGGGCCGGTCGAGTTGACTGAGTGACAACAGGGCGAAGATGCCGCCTTCGCCACGGTTGTCGGCCCGCAGGACAAACAGGGAATATTTGACGCTGACCACCGCAATCAATGACCAGAGCACCAGCGAGAGAACGCCAAGGATGGCCTGCGCGTGTTCGCCCGGGGGCAACACCGCGAGGCATTCCCGGATCGTGTAGAGCGGGCTGGTGCCGATATCGCCAAACACGACGCCCAAGGCGCCCATGCCCAGGCCGGCCTTGGCGGCAGCTCCCGTCGCTGTGGCGTGTTGGCTCATGAGGAAACGGGCATTGTCGGGCTGCGGCCCCACAGTCCAAGCAGATTTAAGAAATTGGCGCAAAGTAGCTTGACCCCTTTTGGTAAAAAACGGGCATTCGTGAAAACGGTTGCGGCTCAAGGCATTTCCAACAGCTTAGCCCCATGGCCACAGCTTGGAAAACCGCCAAAAAATACGACGACATACTCTATCACAAGGCCGCCGGCATGGCCCGGATCACGATCAACCGGCCGGAAAAGCGCAACGCCTTCCGCCCGCAGACCGTGGCGGAGATACACGACGCCCTGCTCGATGCCCGCGAGGACCAGACCATCGGGGTCATCTTCCTGACGGGCGCGGGCCCGACCAAGGACGGCAAGTATGCCTTCTGCGCTGGCGGTGACCAGTCGGTGCGCGGGCATGGAGGTTACATCGATGACAAGGGCGTGCCCAGGCTGAATGTGCTCGAGGTGCAGAAGCTCATCCGCTCGATGCCCAAGGTCGTCATCGCGCTCGTCGCCGGCCACGCCATCGGCGGTGGCCATGTATTGCACGTGGTGTGTGACCTGACCATCGCGGCCGACAACGCCGTCTTCGGCCAGGTCGGCCCCAAGATGGGCAGCTTCGACGGCGGTTTCGGCGCCAGCTACCTTGCCCGACTGGTTGGGCAGAAAAAAGCCCGCGAGATCTGGTTTCTCTGCCGACATTACAATGCCGCCGAGGCGCTGGCGATGGGACTCGTAAACAAAGTTGTGCCGGTGAAAGATCTCGAGGCCGAGGGCGTGGCGTGGGCGAAGGAGATTCTCCAACGCAGCCCGCTGGCCATCCGTTGCCTCAAGTCCGCCTTCAACGCCGAGCTCGACGGCCAGAGCGGCATCCAGGAACTCGCGGGCAACGCCACCATGCTCTACTACATGACCGAGGAGGCGAAGGAGTTCATGACCGCCCAGAAGGAAAAACGGAAACCGAAGTCGGAGAAGTTTCCGTGGCGGCCGTGAGATCCACCGGTTGATCAGCCGCTGCTCTTGGGGTCTGCCTCCGTCGCCCAGACGACCAGCCAGCCGCTGTCCTTGTCGACATAGGCGATGGTGGACACGGCGATCTCGCCGGACTCAACGGTGGCTTGAGGTGCGAGACTGGGAGTCTGAGTTGTGGAGGGACGGGTGACAAAAAAGGCGAGTGCAAGCATCGCGGCTGTGGCGAGGGGGGCGCTGAACCAGATGATCGGAGCGAGAGGACGTTTCTTGCCGGGTTTGGCCGTATTGCCGTGGAGCTGGGCGCGCAGGGTGCGCCATTCCTGGTCCGCGTCGGGGACGGTGACATTGGCCGCGTCGGTTTTCAGGAAAGTGACCGCTTCGCCGTAGGTCGTGCGCAATAGCCGGCAGGCTGGGCAGGCAGCGACATGAGCCGCGAGTGCGGCGTGTTGCTCCGGAGTCAACACGCCGTCCCGTTCAACCAGGAGCAGGGGTTCGATGTCGCGGCAGTTCATGGTGACACGTTTCCGACAAGTTACCGGCCGCGGCCGTATCCGGAGTGGCGGCGATCATGGCGGTCGCCGTAGTCGCGCCGGTCGTGGCGGTCATAGGACACCCAGATCCGATCCGTGCGGTATTCGTAGTGGCCGCCGATGTAGCGGCGCTCCGTCCGGCCATGACCGTAACGGCTGCGCTCGACGACCCAGCAACCGGGCACCCAAACCTTCACGCTGACTTCTTTCCAGTAGCCGGCGTTACCGGGGTAATCGCAGTCGTCGTCGCGGCGTCCGCTGACGATGACCGTGGTGTTGCGGGCCGGATAATCGTGCTGGCGACTGTCGTTGATGGCAGAGCCGATGATCAGCCCGCCGATAAGCCCGCCCACTACAGCCCACTCCTTGTCACCGGCCTTGGCCGGTTTCGGCGCGAGGGAAAGAGCAGTGACGGCGATGAGAGCAAGAGCGGTGATTTTGGTTTTCATTTTTCCTCCAAGGTTGGGTTCATTCCTTGGGACGTGGGTCGCCGTCGCTTTATTCAATATATTATGGCCAGTCTGCCGGAATTGCGTAACACGCTGCCCGACAGGCCTATCGGCCGACAAGAATGACCGCAAAGACTTCACCCTTTTTGCCGGTCGATGAGCCGCCAAGCACCGTGATACCCCCGCGTTGCAGCACATACTCATGTCGCACTGAACCCCAGCGGACCTTCAACAGCACAGTTTTCCCGTCGGCACTTTCAGTGGCCAGTTCCATCCGCTGGCCCTCACCCAGGGACAATTCGCCTTTGGCGGGCACGGCGAGCGAAGCCGAGTCCTCGCCCAGGTAGCGAAAGCTTTCGAAGCGCAAAATGCGCCGGAGATTTGGCACATAGGCCGCCAGTTGACGGTCGGATTCGCCGCTTTCGTTGGAGGCCGAAATAAGGATGCCCTTCACCGTGACAGATTCGGCCGCGCGGGTGATAGGGCCGAGAGCGGCAATGCAGGTGAACAGTAGTATGAGGCGGATGGTCTTCATGATTTGGCTCCTAGTTTTTGCGCCAGCAGGCGGCGCGCGTGATAAAGTCGGGACATGACCGTTCCGGTCGGGATGGCGGTGGCTTGGGCGATCTCCGCATAAGAAAGCCCCTCGACCTCGCGCAAGGCAAGCACGGCGCGCAGCTTGGGGGGCAGGGCGGCAATGGCGGCCTGCAGGGTTGCTTTGCGATCGCGATCCTCGGCCTGTTGGCCGGCATCGTCGGTCGTGGCCGGCTCGGGCGCCGATGCCACCGCGGCATCACCGGTGTCGAAGGGCAGGAAACGATCGAACCAGCGGCGGCGTTTGCGCAAGTGATCAAGCGAACGCCGGGTGGCGATGGGATGCAGCCAGGTGCTGAAACGTGATTCGCCGCGGAATTTCGGCAATTCCCGCCAGACGGTGAGCCAGATCTCCTGGCACACATCGCGCGCATCCGCCTCGTGCCGGACGATGGAGTAGACGAGGCGAAAGATCCTTTCATAGTGGCTGCGCATGATGGTGGCGAAGGCCGCCTCATCCCCCGATTGCGCACGCCGCAAAAGTTCGGGATCCGGCTCGGGGTGGGGCGGCAGTGTGTTGGGCACAGGGTGGGGCAGACAGCAGCAAGCTCAGGACGGTTCCGTGCCCGGCAGGATGATGCGGGCGTCAACCGGCAGGTCAACGTGCACCAGGCTGCGATTGAGCACCGCCTCGTCGGGCGGCCGCTGGCAAAAGCGGTAGGCTTCGCCGAGCGCGATGTGGCTGTGGGCGTTCTCGTCAAGCAATGGATGATAGAACAGGCGGCCGGCCCGGCCCAGGGAAGTTTGCCCGGGCACGATTGCCACCTCGCCGAGCCGGCTGGCGCCCTCATCCGTGTCGAGCATGCGCGCGAGCAAGTCAGCGCCGGACTGCGCCGAGGCGGCGACAACACGGCCGCGTTTGAACTGGAGTTCGATTCCGGCAATGACCGAGCCGCCATGGCTAATCGACCGGGAGACGCGCACGGTGCCTTCGGCGGAGTCGCGGTGGGGGGCGGTGAACAATTCTTCGGTGGGCAGGTTCGCGACGAATGGCACGCCGGCCTTCGTGGTGAGCAGGGCGGTGCACCAGACATGGCCCGGGGGCAGCGTCACGGTGAGGTCGGTGCCATCACCTTTGTAGCGCAGGGTGCGGTGCTTCTGCGCATTAAGGCTGGAACAGCGCTGTTGGAGTGAGTGTAGGTGCGTATGCCATGCAGCGATGGAGCTGTATGTTGGTGGAACCCGACCTCCCGCCGTCGCTAAAGCTATGGCGGGCTGTGTGGGTTTGGCGTGGGCTCCGTAGCCTTGGCGAAGGAGGCCGGGCGGGTTTTCAAAAGCGCGCCCGGAGGTCGCGCTCCGCCCCGGAATTCGCATCGACTCGAACACGGTTTCCCAAAGCGCCGGAAGGCGCTGTTCCGATGGCAGGTCGGCATACACCGTGTGAGCCCAAGATGGGCATGGCGCCGGAGCGACCGTCCAGTTGGTCGCGCCCTGCACGAGCTGCTGGGCAATGGGCCCGAAATGCTCCCAGCTGATCCGCCTCAGCGCAGCCACCTCTTCAGCCGGAAGGCCGGCCAGCAGCTGCGGCTGGCTGCTTTGGAGAAAAAGCAGGGCGTCCTGATTGTCTATGTATTGCTGCATCCGCCGGGCGTTGGCGCCCACGAGTTGGACGTAGCCGCGCCAGTCTTTATTCACTGCGAATTCCCGGAGTCGTGCTCCATCGCCCCANNACGACCTCGGCGAAGGCACGTAGTCGTGGCTCGAAGTCAGGCAGCATGAAGCGACTGAGGCAGAAATCCCGCCGCCGCGAAAGAATGGAATCACGCGCTAAGCAAACTGAAAATGCGTGGCAATCTGCCGGGCCGCAGCGCTTGGAACGGCAGTTCCGGTGTCGATCCGCAGGTCGGTGCGCCGGATGAGCGGCGTGGCAAAGGTGCCGTGGTCGCGCAGCCGCCGGTAGAGCGCGACATCCGTAAGTTTCCTGAACTGCTGGCGCTGGGTGGTGCCCAGTCTGC
>CXWL01025634.1_pt1 | contig 33914 bp, 31 predicted proteins | sample 590931 | NCBI WGS metagenome assembly CXWL01 (sample SAMEA3498368, study PRJEB10139) | groundwater metagenome | biome: water well; material: biofilm material | place: Germany | collected 2015-04-27
TAGCGACGTTCGACTACGGCAACAACATCCGCCAAGTCGCGAAGGAAGAGGGCGTCGCCAACGCATTCGACTTCCCGGGCTTCGTGCCGGCCTACATCCGTCCGCTGTTCTGCCGCGGCGTCGGGCCGTTCCGGTGGGCGGCGCTGTCCGGCGATCCGGAAGACATCGCCAAAACCGATGCAAAGGTGCGCGAGCTGATGCCGCGCGACCGCCATTTGCACAACTGGCTCGACATGGCCGCCAAGCGCATCAAGTTCCAAGGTCTGCCCGCGCGCATTTGCTGGGTGGGTTTGGGCGACCGTCATCGCTTAGGGCTCGCCTTCAACGAGATGGTCGCAAGCGGCGAACTTAAAGCCCCGATCGTCATCGGCCGCGATCATTTGGACTCCGGCTCCGTCGCAAGTCCGAACCGCGAAACGGAATCGATGAAGGACAGCACCGACGCGGTGTCAGATTGGCCGCTCCTGAACGTGCTTCTGAACTGCGCCAGCGGGGCGACGTGGGTCTCGCTCCACCACGGCGGCGGCGTCGGCATGGGCTTCTCGCAACATGCCGGCATGGTCGTCGTCTGCGACGGCACGAAGGAAGCGGCCAAGCGCATCGAACGCGTCCTCTGGAACGATCCGGCGACCGGCGTCATGCGCCATGCGGACGCCGGCTACGAAGACGCCGTCGCTTGCGCGAAGGAACACAAACTCGATCTCCCAATGCTGAAAGCATGACCACACTCACCCCCGCCAAAGCCGATCTCGCCACGCTGCGCCAAATCGCGCGCGAGAAGTTGTCGTTCGAACTCGATCCCGCGTGCCGCGCGGGCGTCGATGCTTCGCGCAAGGTGGTCGAGAACATTCTGGGCAAGGACGAGCCGGTTTACGGCATCAACACCGGCTTCGGCCAACTCGCGAACCAGCGCATCGCGAAAGACAAGCTGACAGAACTTCAGCGCAACTTGGTCCTGAGCCACGCGACCGGCACCGGCGAAATGCTGGGTGACAAGACGGTGCGCCTGATCCTCACGCTCAAGATCTTAGGGCTGGCGCGCGGCTTCTCCGGCATCCGCTGGCTGGTGATCGAGCGCTTGAAGAAGTTCCTCGACTTCGACCTCTTGCCGCAAATCCCGGTGAAGGGCTCCGTCGGCGCCTCGGGCGATCTCGCCCCGCTCGCCCATCTCGCCTGCGCGCTGATCGGCGTCGGCAAGGTGAAGTATCGCGGCTACGAAATGAACGCGGCCGACGCACTGCAACGCGCGGGTCTCGAACCGCTGACGTTGGAAGCGAAGGAGGGCCTCGCCCTCATCAACGGCACGCAAGTCTCGACTGCGCTGGCACTTCAGGGATTGTTCGCGGCGGAGAACATCTTCTCCGCGGCCCTCGTCTCCGGCGCGCTGACGACCGATGCCATCATGGGTAGCGACACGCCGTTCGATTCGCGCATTCACGATGTCCGTGGCCACCAGGGCCAAATCGATGCAGCAGCGGCGCTGAGATCGCTGATGTCGGGAAGCGGCATCAGGAACAGCCACGCGGAAGGCGACGACCGCGTGCAGGACCCATACTCCATCCGCTGTCAGCCGCAGGTGATGGGCGCCTGTCTCGACGCGTTGCGCTATGCCGCGGCGACGCTCGAGATTGAGGCGAACGCGGTCAGCGACAACCCGCTTGTCTTCGCCGACAAAGGCGACATCCTCTCCGGCGGCAATTTCCATGCGGAGCCCGTCGCGCTCGCAGCCGATCATTTGGCGCTCGTACTCGCCGAAGTCGGCGCGCTCGCCGAACGCCGCATCGCGCTTCTGATCGACAAGAACCTGACGGCGGGCCTGCCGGGCTTTCTCGTGAAGGACGGCGGCCTGAACTCCGGCTTCATGATCGCGCACGTGACGGCGGCCGCACTCGCCTCCGAGAACAAGTCCCTCGCACACCCGGCCAGCGTCGACTCGCTCCCCACATCCGCAAACCAGGAAGATCACGTCTCGATGGCGACGTTTGCCGCGCGAAGGCTCTCCGACATGCATGCAAACTCAAGCGGCATCATCGGCATCGAACTGCTCGCGGCCGCCCAAGGCATCGAATTTCGCCGCCCGCTGAAATCGTCGAAGGTACTCGAAGCGGAGTTCGCCGCGATCCGCGAAAAGGTGGCACCTTACGACAAAGACCGCTTCTTCGCCCCCGACATCGCCGCTGCCCGCGCGCTCGTCGACTCAGGCCGCTACCGCGCCGCCGTCGACGGCCACATACATTTGCCCTCCGGCACATGACCGCGGCTCCACCCATCTTCCACCTGACGCGTGGCGAGGCGCCGCTCATCGTCAGCTTCCCGCATTCGGGGACATACGTTCCGCCCGAGATCGCGGCGCGCATGACGCCGGCTGCACTCAGCCTGCCCGACACCGATTGGCACGTGCCGAAACTATACGCGTTCCTGGACGCGATGGGTGCAAGCAACATCGAAGCGACGCACTCGCGCTACGTGGTGGACTTGAACCGTCCGCCCGACGATCAAGAACTCTACGCCGGGCAAAAGAAAACCGGCCTCGTGCCGACGGATACGTTCAAGGGCGAACCGCTCTACCGCGAAGGCGAAGAGCTCACGGGCGAAGAAATCGTCGCGCGCCGCAAATACTGGCAGCCCTATCACGACGCGCTGGCGCAAGAACTCTCGCGCCTGAAGGCGATCCACGGCGCGGTGATCCTCTGGGACGCGCACTCGATCGAAAGCGTCCTGCCCGCGCTCTTCGAAGGCACGTTGCCCGACCTGAACCTCGGCACGTTCGACCGCAAAGGTTGCGACAAGGACATCGCCGACGCCACGTTCGCCGCAGCCCAAGCGACAGGCTTCAACGCCGTCCTCAACGGCCGCTTCAAAGGCGGCCACATCACAAGAGCCTACGGCGCCCCAAAGAAGGGCATCAACGCCATCCAACTCGAAATGGCGCAATCCATCTACATGGACGAAGGCCCCCCCTTCACCTACCGCCCCGACAAAGCGGCAAAAGTGACGAGCGCCATCCGCGCAATGATCGCCGCGGCGATGGAGGCCCTTTGATCAGTACGTTGGATCAAGTCAGGGCAAGTGCCGCGGACATCGCAATGGCTGCAGATGTTCTGGAACGCCTGCTAGGCCGCGCGGCGAGCGTTGGCGAGGAGAGCGTTAGCATCCGTTTGGACAACATGTCGCTCGAACTGGCGCAGTCCGAGGGTGGCGGCGAAGGCCTCACGGGTCTCGCCTTCGCGGTCGAGAACATCGATGCCGCCTACCGCGCCTGCGAGCGGCGCGCGTTGAAACCGGGCGCGCCGGTCGCGTTCGCCGAAACGGACGCAAACGGTTTGCGCGAGGGCCGCCATGTCGACCTCGATGTGCAGGCAACGTTCGGCGTTCCGATCACGCTCATCCAACACACGAGCCGTCCGGCGCCTCCATCACGCGTGGCGGGCGAGGGCGCGGTCACCGGCCTCGACCACGTCGTCGTCCGCACGACGCATCCGAACCGCGCCGCCGCGCTCTATGGCGCGCGTCTCGGTCTCGACATGCGGCTCGACCGCACAGAGCCGAAATGGGGTGCGCGGCTGATGTTCTTCCGCGCCGGCGACCTCATCATCGAGGTGGTGCACAACCTTGCCGACGTGCCATCCGACACGCCCGACAAGCTCTGGGGCCTCTCCTGGCGCGTCGCCGACATCGAAGCCGCCAATGTACGCCTGAAAGCCTCCGCCTTCGACGTCAGCGAAATCAGACCAGGTCGAAAGCCCGGCACGCGCGTCTTCACCGTCAAGAACAACACGCTCGGCGTACCCACCCTGATGATCGAGCCGCCGAAGCGTTAGGCCGCAAGCATTCGCCGTGTTGCGTCCCGATAGGCGCCAATCGCGCCCTCTTCACCGGCATGATGGCGATCCTTCACCAGCCATGCGCCCGCCACCATCACATCGCGTACAGCGCGCCGCCCCGTCACGAACACGTAGCTTGCAAGCGCTTGGACGCCGTCGCGGCCCGCGATCGACACGTGATCCGTATCGACCACCACCAAGTCCGCGCGCTTACCGATCGCGATCTCGCCGGCGTTGAGGCCCAACACCTGCGCCCCATTGCGCGCCGCCTCGGTCCAAAGCCGCGCCGCCGTTTGCGGCACGGCGGCACTCGCGGAAACATTCCGCCGCCGGTGCAACAAGCGCTGCGAATACTCGAGCTGCTTCAATTCTTCCGCCGGATCGACCGCGATGTGACTGTCGCCGCCAATTGCGATGCGTCCGCCCGCATTCAAGAACTCGGTCAGCCGGAAAATGCCGTCGCCGAGATTGGCCTCCGTCGTCGGGCACAACCCCGCAACCGCACCGCTGTCGGCCAATGCGCGCGTTTCGCGCGTATTCATGTGCGTTGCATGGACAAAGCACCAGCGCTGATCGACCGGAAACTGCGTGAGCAGATAGTCGATAGGTCGCGTGCCCAACGTCGCGATCGCTTCATCGACCTCGCCGGTTTGTTCGGCTGCGTGAAGGTGGATCGGCGAGCCTGCCTCCACGCCCGCAATCGCCTCGCGCATCAGCGCGGGCGGCACGGCGCGCAGCGAGTGCAGCGCCAAGCCCAGTTGCGTAACCCCGGCCTTACCGCGCATCGCCTCGCGCACCGCAAGCAACTCCTGCACCGTCTTGCCGAACCGCTTCTGCCGCTCGCTCAGCGCGCGCCCGTCCGCACCTCCGGTGACGTAGAGCGTTGGCATCAGCGTCAGTGCGATCCCGCTTTCCTGCGCCGCCTGCGCAATCGCCCCCGCCATCGCGCTTGCCGGTACATAGGCGGCACCGCCAGGCTGATTGTGCAGATAGTGGAACTCGCCGACAGAGGTGTACCCCGCCTTCACCATCTCGACGAACAGGAACCGCGCGATCGCAAGCTGCGCCTCCGGATCAAGCCGTTCTGCAAAGCGATACATCGCCTCGCGCCAGCTCCAAAAATTGTCGCGGCCACCTGCGTCCCACTCGGCAAGCCCCGCCATCGCGCGTTGAAAGGCATGGCTGTGCACATTGGCCATACCGGGCAGCACGAGCCCCTTGATAGCCTGATCACCATCGGCCGAAGCGTTAATTTCCACTGACCAAATGAGGCCGTTCTCAACGCCGATTCGAACACCGCTGCGAACGCCCTCCGGCAACAATGCGCTGTCGGCAAAGTAATGCTTCATGTTTCCTCCGTCCGCACTTTGCCATGGTCCGTTTAGGTCGACCATGACAAAGTAGGGCATGTCGAAATGGGACCATCTGTGGATCAATGCCCGCCTCGCCACGATGAGCGAGGGCGCGGGCGCGTACGGAGCGATCGAGAACGCAGCCTTCGCAGACAAGGGTGGCCGCATCGTCTTCGCCGGTCCAATGCGCGATCTACCGGGTCAGCCCGATGCGCTCGCCACCCGCGTGATGGAGGCGCGGAATCAGTGGATCACGCCGGGCCTCATCGACTGCCACACGCATCTCGTCTTCGCCGGCAACCGTGCTACCGAGTTCGAACAGCGCCTGAAGGGCGTGAGCTATGAGGCGATCTCGAAAGCGGGCGGCGGTATCATGTCCACGGTTCGCGCCACCCGCGCCGCCGACGACGAGGCGCTGTTCAAGCAAGCGCAAATGCGGCTGAACGCCTTGCTCGGTCAAGGCGTCACCACGGTCGAGATTAAGTCGGGATACGGTCTCGATCTAGAGACGGAACTGCGCCTGCTTCGCGTCGCACGCCGCTTGGGCGAGGCGTCGGAGATGCGCGTCACGACGACGTATCTGGGTCTCCACGCACTGCCGCCCGAATATGCGAACAAGCGCGCGGCCTATGTCGCCGAGATGAGCGGCCCGGTCTTGCGCGCTGTCGCGGCCGAGGGCCTCGCCGATGCTGTCGATGCGTTCTGCGAAGGCATCGCGTTCACGGCGGAGGAGACCGCGCACTTCTTCTCGGCCGCGGCAGTCCTCGGGCTCAAAGTCAAACTTCACGCCGACCAACTCTCCGACACGAACGGGGCGGCGTTGGCTGCGAAGTTCGGCGCGCTCTCCGCCGATCATCTTGAATACACCGACGCGGCCGGCGTCGCCGCGATGGCGAAGGCGGGCACCGTGGCCGTTCTGCTCCCGGGTGCGTTCTTCGTCCTGCGCGAAAGCCGCAAACCACCGGTCGAACCGTTGCGCCGCGCAAAGGTGCCGATCGCCGTCGCGACGGATTGCAACCCCGGCACGTCGCCGAACGTCTCGCTGCACACCACCATGGCGATGGCCTGTACGCTGTTCGGCCTGACACCCGAAGAGGCACTAACCGGCGTCACGCGCAACGCCGCCCGCGCATTGGGTCTCGCCTCGGAAACCGGCACGCTCGAAATTGGCAAGGCAGCCGACTACGCTGTTTGGCCCGTCGATCATCCTTGCGAGCTCAGCTACTGGATCGGCGGCAACATCAGTCCGTCCGCCATTGGCTGCAGCGCAGCACTCGCCGCCGCGAACCAACCCGCGTTATGAGACTGGTTTCGCCATCCGCTTCAGGTCGCGCTCGAAGTAATTGCCGGCCAGCCAATAGTGGCCAGCTGCCCAAATGTTCAAGAACGAAATCGCAAAGAGTGCGTAGCGCAGCGAGTCCTTGCCATAGGTCGGTGCCAGTGCGTCGCTGATGTAACCCGCAAGAAACGGCCCGACCCCCATGCCGATCAAATTGATCACGAAGAGCAGCAAAGCCGAGGCGACTGTGCGCATGCGCACTTCGACGAGACCTTGAGTGATCGCGTAGGTTGGCGGCAGGTAGACGGCGCCCAGCGCCGCGGGAACGCCGATCAGCGCGAACACCACCGCAGAAGAATCCGTCAAATAGATTGCAAGTCCGAATGGCAAGCCCAAGAGCGTCGCGATCGTCACGATACGCGGCATCCACTTCAAATCGCGTTTGGAAAACTGATCGGCGATATAGCCACCGAAGAACGTGCCGAGCCCGCCGGCAACGCCGAACACAAGGGCCAGGAACAAACTCAAATCGGTCATGGATAGTCCATGTGACCGCATGACGAAGGTCGGCCACCACTGGACACCCGCGTAACCGACGAGCGTCGTAATCGTCGCGCCGATGAACGTGTGCACGAGCGACGGTTGGCTCAACATGTGCCGAACGGTCGTCATCAGCGGCGGTGCATTCCCAGTCGCTGCGCCCCCATCGCTCGCGCCGCGCCGGGGTTCGCGAACCGTGAGGAAAACAAGCAGCGCGAGAATGAGCCCGGGGATACCGAGGGTGTAGAATGTCGTGCGCCATCCATAGATAGCCGCCACGTGAGCACCGCCGTAAAGCCCGACGAACAGCCCAAACGGGACCCCAAGCGCGAAGATGCCGAGCGCCGTCGCGCGCGTCTTCGGTCCGAAAAGATCCGAAATAATGGCATGCGATGGGGGACTGCCCCCAGCCTCGCCGACGCCAACCCCGACGCGTGCGAGCGCGAATAGCCAAAAATTTTGCGCGAGGCCGCACACGGCCGTCATCACTGACCAAATCGCGACCGCCATCGAAATGATGTTCTTGCGGCTGCCCTTATCCGCCTGAATCGCGATCGGAACGCCCAAGGTCGCATAGAAGATAGCAAACGCTGTCCCCGCCAGAAATCCCATCGCTGCGTCAGAAACCTGAAACTCCGCCTTAATCGCCGGCATCAGGACCGAGAGGATCATCCGGTCGGCGTAGTTGCTGATGTAAGCGGCGAGCAGCAGCAGTAGGACATAAACCTTGTACGTCGTCGAGAAATCCTGCGCCTGCGAAGGCGCAGCGGTAGTCGTACTCATGGCGTTTCCCTGAAATTGACGTTTTCTTTGTTAGGACTGAACTTGCAGGAAACGCGGCCGATCGGCAAAGCCTTTTGATCGGTGAAGACCGAAGGAGACCGGCATGCAGGACCGAAGGATCGTCGATGTTATGTCTCTGGACGGTACGGGTCTCGAAACCCTTTACGCCGAGCGTATCGAGCCGATTTTGCTCGCGCAGGAACAGGGCCGCGGCACGGCGATGGGCACCTATCGCATGCGTGTGGTGGTTGGTGTTGTCGGAGCGCTAGCCGTCGCCGGTATCGCCTATGCGGTCAGCAGCGAGATCTTCAACGGATTGTTTTTCGGCGGCATGGCGTTTGCCGGTGCACACTGGTGGGCCTACCAACCGCTGCAAGCAGTGGCAACGAACACGAAGCTTCAATCGCTGACGGCAATCGCGAACGCGATAGGGTGCGGTTACGAACTCGGCGGTTTCGAACCTGCGGCATTGCCGAAGTTCAACGAATTGCGCCTTCTTCCGTCCTGCGATCGGTCCAGTTTCGAAGACTGCTTCGACGGTAAACACAGGGGTTGCAGCTTCGCGTTCTACGAAGGCCACCTGGAGGAGCGCATTCAAACAAAGAACGGCAGCCGCTGGATCACCGTCTTCCACGGCCAGCTAATTCGCATCGCCTTCCCGAAAGAGTTCCTAGGCACGACCATCGTCAAACGCGATGCCGGGCTGTTCAATTTCATGCAGAAGTGGATGACGAGCCTGCAGCGCGTGGGACTGGGTGACAGCCGCCTCGAAAGGTCGTTCGAGGTCTATTCGAACGACCAGGTCGAGGCACGCTATCTCATCCATCCCGTCTTCATGGAGCGCCTGCTTGAGCTGGAGACGCTCTTCAAAGGAAAAAACCTTCGCTGCGCCTTCGTCGAAGGCGATCTGTTGATCGCGATCGAAGGTGGTGACAAGTTCGAGGTCGGGACGATGTTTGCCCATCTCGACGACATCGAACGCGTTCGCGCGATCGTCCGTGACGTTTCAGAGATCATGCGGGTTATCGAGGCGGTCCTGACGGCCGAGCAGGGCGCCCTTCCAAACGAAACGAGCCCGGCAAAGCCGGGCCCGTCGTCGTAAAATTTCACTCAGCAGTTATTGCGCCATCATGTCTTGACCGTTCGCGAGGATCTTGCCGTCCTTCGTGAACTGGATGTCGATGATGTAAGCGCGATCGTCCTTCGGTGAGGCGGGGTCGGGCTTGCCCATCGCGCGCACGGCCGCGATCACGCCCATGATTTGCTGCGCCATCTCGTCCTTCTTGCCGCGCTTTTCCATCGCCTTGGCCAACGTATCGATACCGCTGAAGCGTAGCGATACCTTGCCCTCCGGCATGATGTTTTCGGCCGGCAGATAGCTCGCCAAACCTTTGCCCGTCATCTTAGCCGTCGGCGTCGAGAGGTTCAGCTTGTTCAGCGCGATCGAAAGCTTGGACGCCATCAGCACTTCCATTGCCTTGCCCGAAAGGTCGGCCCCGACCTGTTCGAGCGCGGCCGTGCCCGCGGTTGTCGCATCCTCGCCCTTTGCCGTGTCGGCTGCGGCCTTCTTCGCCTCGGCCTGTAGCATCGGCAGCGCGTCCATGTAGATCTCCCAAAGCTTGCGCCCTGGGACACCCGATGCTTCGATCTCCATCGAAGCGTCTTGGACGTCCGCTTCCGGCGGCAACATCGGATCCTCCGGCGCACCCGACATACCGCCGACGCCGAACACCATCTTGACCTTCGTCATGCCGGCGGCGTCAGGACCCACACCGAAACCGAACGTCGAGTTCTTCAGCGCGAACTGCATCTTGCCGTCCTGCACCATCTCGATCCCGTTGATCGAATAGGTGTAGTCGACCGTGCCCATATAGTCCGGCATACGCTTCATGAAGGCGATCATCTTCGGGTCGAGTTGGCCGCCCGTCCACGCCTTGAACATGTCCGGGTTCGACAGCGTATAGCCGGCTTCCTTCGCCGCCTTCGCCCATTCTTCCATGCGCGCGCCAATCATGCTCGCCGCGATGTTGATCGTGCCCAACTTCATGACCGTCTTGTCGGACGGATCGTCGGCCGAAAAACCGGTGATGGCCATGTCGTACTTGCCGTCGTAGAGACCGCTTCCCTTTGGCGTCAGTCCGCCGGTCATTGCGATCTGGTCGATCTTGGCGCCGCCGGGCTTACCCGGCGACGTGACCGTGATGTTGCCGAGCCGGATATCCAGCTTGTCGACCGACTGAAGCTTCTCGACCCACACGCCTTTCAGCGTCTGGCTGCCGATCTTGATCTCGCCTTCGACTTTGCCGTCTTTGCCTTTGACGGCCATCGTGCTCGGCATCGTGGCTTCAACGTTGACGAGCCCTTCGCCGCCGTTGCTGAATTTCATCGAAATGGGATCCAGCACCGCCGATCCGCCGTCCGTCCCCTGGAACGTCAGCCGCGGCAGAGTGCCAACGACCGTGCCGTCGCTCTGCGTCTCGACCTTCGCCGCGCCTTCGGCCTTGGCGATGAGCTCCGATCCTGGCTCAGGCTTCGTGACCGCCGCGACGAACTGGTCGAGCCGTTGTTGCAGCAACTTAGCGTCCACGGCCGGGCCGCTGCTGGAACCGCTGCACGCGGTCAAGAAGAGAGCAAACATCAGCGCGGGCGTTGAACGCCGCGCCAGACGACTACGTATCATTGTGATGGTCCTTAAAGTGGGAGCGGTCTCCGGCGGACTTAAGTCCTCATCCGGCATTCATTGTCGCGCGGGAATGTGCAGGGGCGTCCTTGGCGCGGTCAAGTGCGTCCCATCACGCAGCGACCCGCGAATCCTCAAGCAATTTCATCGTCCAGAGCTTGGAAAACGAGAGAATCAGGAGCGGCACCAGCGCGCCGGCTATCGCAATCCACAAGACTGCACCCGGCCCCACAATCTCGGCGAGCGGTCCTGCGATCAATGCCCCAATGGGGAGTGTGACACCCTCGACAGCCTGAAAAGTAGCCCCGGTCCGCGCCTGCACGTCGAGCTCAATCGCTGTCTGGCGCACGCTGACGGTCAGAACAAAATGGGCAGAGAGAAAGCCGTCCCCGACGAGCTGTTGCAGCACCAAAAACGGGGCGACGAGGGCACCCTGTCCCTCTGCCGCCGGGACGAACACGCTCGCAAGGATCCAACCGCCGAGGCACAGCACGATCGCGCGGCCATAGCCCAGCGTACGGCTCAGCGGGGCAGCGACAAACGCTCCGGCGAGCGCGCTCACCCCGCCGACGCCGATGATCAGGCCCACGGCGGCCTCGCTCAGCCCAAGCGTACGAAGCGCGAAGAGCATGTAAATGGCCGAAAAGAATCCCGCAAACAAACCGAACGTTGCTTGCGCCATCAATAACGGGAACACAATCGGATGGCTCCGGCAGACGCGCCATCCCTCAGTGATGTCGCGCAGCGCGTTGCCCTCGCCTGTGGCCGGTGCCACCTCCTCGGCAGCACGGATTTCGCGAAGCCACCAGGCCGACCACACGAAGCTCAGCGCATCGACGATGATTGCAACCGGCGCCGTAGCGGCTTGAATCAGTATGCCCGCCGCGCTCGGCCCTGCGATTTCGGCGACGGCCTCCGTCGACTGAAGCTTCGTGTTGCCCTCGACCAACTGCGGCGCATCGATCAATCGTGGCAAGTAGGCCGACTTTGCGACTAGGAAAATCGCTGTCGCCGCTCCTGTTAGCGTGGCAATGACGACCAACTGGGTCATTGTCAGCGCGCCGAAATATGCAGCCAAGGGCAGCGTCAACAACAAAACTGCCCGCACCAGATCCATGAGGATCAACAACGGTCGCTTGCGCGCACGGTCGATCCGCCCTGCCGCAAACAGGGCGACGATGACGCCGGGTAGCATCGTCATTGCGCTCAAGAAAGCCGTCGCCGTGGCCGACGCCTGAAGCGTGTTGACCGCGATGATCGGCAGCGCGGTGCGCGTGATCCGGCTGCCGACCGCGCTGACAGCCTGTGCGACAAGTAGGCGGCGAAAATTGGGCTGCGCCAAGAGTCCGCGTTGAGTGGGTGCTTGTTCGGTCATCGTTCAAAGCGGATTCACGGATTGTTAAGGATTGTCTGCAGCCACCTTAACGGCTCCTTCGCATATCTACGGGATATTGCAAACAAAGCATCAACAAGAACGTTTGGTGGGGCAACCAGCGTGGCCAAGATTTTAATTTGCGAAGACGACGAACTCTACCAGCAGATCGCCGAAGCGGCGTTCGCGGGTAGCGATCATGAAGTCACGTTCGCGGCGAACGGCGTGCAGGCGCTGAACCACATCAAAGCGTCCGCGTTCGATCTCGTCGTAACCGACCTCTTGATGCCGGACAAAGACGGCCTCGAGGTTATCCGTTCCATCCGCGAAGGAAGCGCGCGCACGCCGATCCTTGCTATGACGGCAGGCTTGGCATCGCTCAAAGAGCCGTTGCTGGTGGCTGCATCCGCACTGGGCGCGAACGACGTCATTCAAAAGCCGTTCCGCCCCATCGCCTTGCGCGAGCGCGTGGATGCGCTGCTTGCGAAGGCGCGGAAAGACCAAAACTCCATCGCCGTCTAGGCCGGGACCACGCCCGTGAGCGGAAAAAAACCGGCAGGCAGCGCGTCGAACCCGGCCCAATCGCGAATGGGGCTCGCGCGGATCTTCACGATTCTGGCGATCCTGAATGTCGTCACGGCGCTGGGCGGCCTCTCCGTCGGGCACTACACGCTCACGCTGCTCGGCGACCGCCAGGCGCAGAACAAGGCCTGGAACGAGCAGAACACGCAGCTCATCCATCTGCGCGATACGCTCGCAGATCTCGACGTTCCCGCAAACAATGTCTTCCAAACCGAAGACGTCGCGTTGGAGCGCAACCGCCTCGCTCGCGCTGAAAGCGCTTTCGGCATTGCCTTCGGAAAATTTGCGGAAGACGATCAACTACTCGCCCGCAAGAGTTCGCTCACGAAGGCGCTTCGCCTAGAACTCAACAAAGTGCGCGATGTGGGAACCGAAATGGCAACCCGCACACACGTCGTGCTGGACTACTTCGCGGTGGGCCGTCGTGCTGACGCAGCCAAAGAAATGGTCTTCGTCGACGAGCTCTATAAAGATGCGAGCACGGCGATCACGCAAATCATGCAGCTGATCATCGCGGACCAGAACGACGATCTGACGCTGGTAAGTGCTTCGATCAACGACGCACAGTTCGCCGAATACGCGTTCGCCGCCCTCGTAATCGTACTGGTTTTGGCAAGCTTCCTCTATGCCCGCTCCGCCAATCGCCTTTCGCGCGAAGTCGACGAGCAGCGCCAGCGCTACGTCGATGAACTTGAGAAGGCCAAGCATGCGGCGGAGCAGGCGAGTGCTGCGAAGTCGGCCTTCCTGGCCAACATGAGTCACGAGATTCGCACGCCCCTGAACGGCATCGTCGGCATGGTCGAAATTCTGCTCGATTCGACGCTGAGCCACGAGCAGCGCGTCCAGGCCGAAACGGCGCGCGCCTCCGCCGATCAACTGCTGCAGGTTATCGGCAACATCTTGGACATTTCGAAGCTCGAAGCAGGTTCGCTTTCGTTGGAGAGCGTACCGTTCGATTTAACGCCGCTGGTCGAAGGCGCCGCACAGACGTTCGCCGCGAAAGCGCATGCGAAAGGCCTCGAAATCTGCGTCGATGTCTCGGCTGAAGCCGAAGGCGCTTATCAGGGCGATCCGACGCGTCTTCGCCAAGTCCTTCTCAATCTCATCGGCAATGCGGTCAAGTTCACCGAAAAAGGTCTGGTCTTCGTTCAAGTGGCTTGCGTGCAGGGGCGGTTGCGTTTCTCGGTGCGCGACACGGGCCCCGGGATGACGCCGCAAGCGCGCGCCAAGCTATTTGAAAAATTCTCGCAAGGCGACGACTCGATCACGCGCCGCTTCGGCGGTACGGGCCTGGGCCTGGCGATCTGCAAAGAAATTGTCGAGGCGATGAAGGGTGGGATCTCGGTACAAAGCGAAGTGGGCAAGGGCTCGCTCTTCGTCTTCGAAATCGCCCCTCCCAGAACCGCTTCGCCGTCGACAACGTCGGATGTCAGCACGCTGGCGGCCAAGCGCGCGCTGATCGTCGACGATGTTGCGCTCAACCGCGAAATCCTGATGCGCCAGCTCTCGCGTTGGAACATGAGCGTTGAAGCGGTGCACGATGGCGTGTCGGCACTAATCGCGATCGATCGCGCCGCGCAGGCGGGCAAACCGTTCGATGTCGTTCTGCTCGACCGTCACATGCCGGGCCAAACTGGCACGCAGGTGGCGGAAGCCATCCGCAAGCTCGAGCACGGCGATGCGATCAAGCTGGTCCTTTGCTCCTCGATCAGCCACGGTGTGACCGTTTCCGCCGGTGCGGGAACACAATTCGACGCGGTGCTGTTCAAGCCGCTAATGCGCGCGGCTTTGCTTGAGTCGCTTGCGAACGTCTTTTGCGACAATCCGCTTGCCTGGGCACTGGGCGGCGGTGCGGATGATGTGCGCCTTGCGGGCGCCGAAATTCTGCTGGTCGAAGACAACGAAACGAACCTCTACGCAGCGACGACGATGCTGACCCAGCTCGGCTGCACGGTTACGACCGCACGCACGGGCCTCGAAGCCGTGCGGGAAGCGGCGAAGAAGGCGTTCGACCTCATCCTTATGGACATGCAAATGCCTGAGATGGATGGTCTGCAAGCGTCAGAGCACATCCGGGCAACGCCCGGGCCCAACCAATCGAAGCCGATCTTGGCGCTCACGGCCAACGCGTTCGTGGAAGACGCCACACGTTGCAAAGCTGCCGGCATGAACGAGCACCTGACGAAGCCGATACGACGCCACATCTTGGAAGCGGCGCTGTTGCGTCACCTGACGCCGCGCAAGAACGCTGAGCGTACATCGTCGCTCCTCTGCGCGCGGACCTGGACTGACCTGCAAAGCGATATGCCGCCGGCAGCGATCAAGAAGCTGGCGTCGACGTTCATGACGAATCAAGCGCGCGATCTGGAAGCCATGCGCGCCGACATCGCGGGCAACGATCGCGAAACGCTGCGCCGCCGTGCGCACTCGCTCAAAGGCGCGGCACGCTTGCTTGGCGCGAACGCGTTGGCAGAGGCCGCGATGGCACTCGAGTCGGTTGCGATGACGATCGAACCCGGGCCCGCGGTCGAGCGGTGCACCGACCTCGACCGGCTATTTGCAGAAGCCTCGCGCGAGATTGTAGCGAAGCTGACCGCGCTCTCAGCGGCCGCCTAGACCAAAGCTGCCGCTGGCAACCGCCGTGGTCGGATAGATGAAGCCCTTCGCGCGATACAGCCTGCGCCCCCATTGACTGGTGGGCGTGTACCAGACGCGGACCTTGCTCCAGTCGTTTTTGGCGCTCTCGTCGCGAATGGGAGCGCTCAGGTAGATGCGTCCGTCATTGCCCCAATTCGCATGGTCTACCACGATCGTGCGGTCGTCCAAAATCTGCCGAACGACGGCGACGTGTCCGCGGCGGGCCGTTTTGTAGCCGCGCATGACGAAGACGGAGCCTGTCTGCGGGCGGTGCGAGCGGGTGTACTTGCCGGCGGCGAGCTTCCACCACCTGTTGGCATCGCCGCGGATGTCCACACCTGACGCATCCCGGGCAAACGGCACGCATTGCAGGTTGGCGTCCAGAACTTGCGGCCGGACATCATCTAAGAGATCGGCTGCTGTCGCAGGCTTCGCGCGGGGGGAGGGGACTAGAGCGGGCTCGACGGTGGCCGACTCGGCTTCGTCATAGGACCCGCTGAACAATAGAGTATTCGAGGAGTGTGCCGAGCCATCCGTGAATGAAGTCGAATAGTTCGATGGCATTGTTTGGCACGCAGAAAGGCTAGCGCCCGAGATCAGGAGTACCGTCAGACAACGTGTGGTATTGGTCTTCAAATGATACACTCCCTGGACTGGGATAAGCCCAGTCATGACCGTAAGCACCGATTGGGCCGGGCTTCGTGGCGCCCTAGGCTGAGGGAGTCAACTTAATGATTTATTACCGTTAACTTTTGACGCAATATCTGGGACATCCGCGGCGGCAAACCACCATATGTGGATCACGCCAGGCGACGATCCTGCAGCACTGTGTGAGCAAAGTGTCAGCGAGAGGCGATCCGGCCGCCTTCGTACGGGCTCAAGATGAACCCTTGGACTTGATAAACGCGGCCGCCGTAATGGCCACCGGGGGCATACCAAACCCGGACTTCCGACCAGTCATTGTCGCCGGAAACATCCATGACCGGGTTGTCGAGCCCGATCTCGCCGCCGTTCAGCCAATTCGCGTGGTCCACGACGATCTCGCGATCGTTGACGACGCGGCGCACGACGGCCACGTGGCCGCGCTGGGCGTTACCGTAGCCCTTCATGACCATGACCGAACCGGCCTCGGGCGCCGACGCGCGGCCGAAGCGGCCCGCAGCCTTGTCCCACCAAAGGTAGGCGTCGCCCCAGATACTCACGCCGGATTCCTGGCGCGCATATGGCACGCACTGCAGCGGGGTCTGATTGCGCAGAACCCGAGGGTTAGCCCCGGTCGAATTCCAGGACACTGGCCCTGGATCGTCAAAGCCCGCACAGCCGCCAAGGCCGAGTGCAAACCCCACCGCCAGCAGAACAGAGAAGCGCTGAATCTTCATAGCTCGTTAACCACCCAGATTGCCGCCGGCCTCGCAACGCAGGACCGCATTTGAAGGCGCGCGCATCTTCGCGCACGCCCTGCTCAAGGGCCGTTCAAATGAGAGGTGGGTTTTATTTCAAACTGCAACAGACCAGGAATTGCGCCGTTGTCGCTGTTCGCGCTGGTTTACGCGAGGTATCCGTGATTGGGAATAATTTCCACAACTAGTCCAGCGTCCGGCGATAGCGCATCAACGCGAGGGTCATTGCCGCCAGCATGAATGCGGCGAGTGGCCAAATGTCGGCCAGCATGTCGCCCAGATGGCTGCCCTTCAGCATCACGCCGCGCACGATACGCATAAAATGCGTGTTTGGTAGGATCGAGCCGATCCACTGCGCCCACTCCGGCATGCCGCGGAACGGGAACATGAAACCCGAAAGTAGGATCGACGGCAGAAAGAAGAAGAACGTCATCTGCATCGCCTGCAGCTGATTGGCGGCAATTGTGGAGATCGTGAACCCGATGGACAGATTGGCCGCGATGAAGAGCGCGAGTGCGATCGAGAGTTCGAAGTACGAGCCCAACATCGGGACGCCGAACAACAACCGCGCTGTAATCAGCACGNNCAACCGCCGTGTAATCAGCACGACGAGAACCTGGATATAGCCCATGAAGATGTAGGGCAAAATCTTACCCGCCATCACCTCGAACGGCTTCAACGGCATGGCCAGTAGATTTTCCATCGTTCCGCGCTCGACCTCGCGCGTGACCGCCAGGGCGGTAATCAAGACCATGGTCATCGTCAGAATAACGCCGATCAGCCCCGGCACGACGTTGTAAGAGGAAATACCCTCCGGATTGTAGCGTCGATGAACCACGATCTCGAACGGCGGCGGCGTCGAACGTAACGACGCAAGGGCGCCCGTCAGTTCGCGGTTGAAAACCGTCGACGGCAATTGGGCGACGGCGCCGACGGCGTTGGCGGACGCCGCAGGGTCGCTCGCGTCGGCTTCGATGAGGATCTTCGGCCGGTCCCCGCGCGCAAGTTCGCGTGAAAACTCCGGCGGGATCGTAACGACGAAAGCGACACCGCCGCTGGCGAGCAATGCTGCGCTTTCGCGCTCACCCTTGACGACGTTCGTGACGCGGAAATAGCCGGAGTTTTCCAGGGCACGCACCAGCGTGCGCGAATAAACGCTCGGATCCTGAACGTTGACGGCGGTCGGCAGGTGCTTTGGATCGCTATTGATCGCAAACCCGAACAGCACCAGCTGCAGCACAGGAATGCCGATGATCATGCCGAATGTCAGCCGGTCGCGGCGCATCTGAATGAGTTCCTTCAGAAATACCGCACCGATCCGCGCGAACGACACACCGAGCATGGGACTACCCCGTCAACCGCGCACGGAACGGCGCCATCAGGTGAATGAACACGTCTTCAAGACTGGGGCTCGATTTCTCCCACGTGAATTCCGCGCGCGTCCGAAACGGCGCGATCGCCTGCTCGAGTTTCATGGCGTCCTTGCCGCTGACGTGCAGCGTGACGCCGAAGACCGAGACCTGGTCGATCCCATCTCGCCCGTGCAATTCAGCGGCAAGGCCGCGAACGTCGCTTCCCGTCACAATCCACGTGCTCAACGTCGAGCCGTCGATCACCTCGGCGACCGTGCCGCGCGCGAGCACTGTGCCGTACGCGAGATAGACGATGCGGTCGCACCGCTCGGCCTCGTCCATGTAGTGCGTCGAGACGAGAACAGTCAGGCCCTGCGCCGCGAGTTGATGGATCTCGTCCCAAAAGTCGCGTCGTGCCTGTGGATCAACGCCGGCCGTCGGTTCGTCGAGCAACAAAAGTTGGGGCCGGTGCAGGATGCAAGCCGCCAGCGCCAGTCGCTGCTTCCACCCGCCCGACAATGTACCTGCCAATTGCTGTTGCCGCTCAACCAGGCCCAGCCGCGAGATCGCCTGATCGACGACGCGCCCACGATCCTCCATCTCGTAGATGCGCGCTACAAAGTCCAAATTCTCGCGGATCGAAAGATCTTCGTAGAACGAAAAGCGCTGCGTCATGTAGCCGACATTGCGCTTGATCTCAGAAGCCTGGCTCTTGATGTCGTAGCCGAGGCACGTTCCGGTTCCGCTGTCGGGAACCAGCAACCCGCAGAGCATCCGGATCGTCGTCGTCTTGCCGCTGCCGTTGGGCCCTAAGAAGCCCCACACTTGCCCGCGCGGGACTTGGATCGAAAACTTGTCGACGACCTTGCGCGTGCCGAAACTCTTGGTCAACTCGCTGACGTCGATCGCGAGCGCGGCAGTCATGGCAGCGTCACGTCAACCGGTTGACCGGGTGTCAACGTTCCGCCTTCCGGCACGGCCTCGACCATCCAAACAAGCTTTTCGCGCGAACCGACACTGTAGATGACGGGTGGTGTAAACTCCGCGGCCGACGCGATAAACGTCACGCGCCCCTTCAATTCCTTGGCGCACCCGTCACATCCGACCTGCACGAGCGATCCCGGCGACAGCTTTGCGCGCAGCTGCTCCGGCACGAAGAACCGCAGCTTCACGTTCTGCGGCGGCAGAATCTGCACGATCGCGCCACCCGGCGGCACATACTCGCCCGCCCGCCGCAGCGTATCTTCCACCCGGCCGGCGACCTTCGACCGGATGCGTCGTTGGCTCAACCCATACTCCGCGCGGGCAAGCGAAGCCTTGGCCGCTTCGACGGCAGCGCGCGCCGCCCCGATTTCATTGCTACGTGCGCCTTTGCTCGCCAGCGCGAGATTGGCCTCGCTCTGCTTCACCTGCATCAGCGCTGCATCGCGTTGCGCCCGCCGCGTATCGACCGCCGCCTGCGAGACAAAGCTGCGCTGCTTAAGTTCGACGGCTCGCTTGAACTCGGCTTCCGCCAACGTGCGATTGGCCACTGCCTGGGTCCGGGCTGCCTCGAGCGCCGCGATCTCATCTGGCCGTCGCCCCGTTTCCAAGTTCGCCAGCTGCGCTTCCGCCTGACGCATTTGCGCGGCCGCCTGATCGCGTTGCGCGATTTGCGCCTCTGCATCGAGCGCGAACAGCGCGTCGCCCACGTTCACTTGTGCACCACGGGTGACGAGCAGCTCGCTCACCCAACCCCCTTCGGGGGCCGCCACATAGACGTACTCGCCCTCGGCGTAGCCCGTGACACTGCCTTGTGGCTCGCTTCCGCAGCCGCCGAGCATCAGCGCCAAAAGGATCGCAATGGTGTTTCGAAGTCTCATGGCTCACTCCCAACAGTGATGCCGCGCAAGAAGGTGTCGATGTGCTGTTCGACAAACGCCGCCCCATCGAGCGGCGCGCTGTCAAAACGTTCGAATGTGGTGCGCCAGATCGCGACGAAGAGCACCGGCGATACCGCGCCATAGGCGGCGTGAGTAGGATCGACCTTGCGAAAGCGCCCCTCGGCGATCCCGCGTTCGATGATCGAGGAAATAACGCCGACGCCGCGCGAGATAATCTCGCGCTTGTAAGTCTCGGCGAGTTTTGGAAAGCGTCCGCCTTCGCCGATGACAAGGCGCGGGAACAACGCCATTCGTCCGTCACCCAACACCGCTCCCATGAACGTCAACACCTGCCGCAACGTCAGGTCCGCCGGTACGGACGCGTCGGCGGCAAGCGCGCGCAGCTGCTCGATGTTCGGCTGCGGGATCGCGCGCACCAGCGCCTCGAACACGTCTTCCTTGCTCTGGAAGTAGAGATAGATCGTGCCTTTGCTGACCCCGGCGCGGGCCGCGATGTCCTCAAGACGCGCCGCCGCAAACCCCTTCTCGAAGAAGACGTCGAGCGCCGCATCGAGGAGTTCCGCCGGGCGAGCGTCCTTCCGCCGTTGCCATCGTTGAGAGCGTGCGAGCTGGTTCATGGTTAAATAAATAACTTACCAGTCATTTATTAGCAGATGTCGCCCTCGTGAACAAGATTAAGAACTGGTTACGACGGAAACATAGTTAAAGCATTGAAAAATAACGATGAAATATGAGGCCGAGTCAGCCATGCAGGCGGGTCAGACCTGACATGCACGTAGTGCAGTTGAATTCTCAGTATTACGAACAACATACTAGTCCATCAACAAGGCAAGGCCGGCCCCGCCCGCAAGACCCCGAGGGGACGGAAACGAGAGAGAGAAGGAGAGACGGCAATGAAGACACTTACGGTCATGGTGGAATGGTCTGCGATCGCAGTCGCGCTCTACGCGACGCTCGCGCTGGCCCTACCGGTCGAAGCGCTTGCCGGCATCGCCTGATCCCAAGCCCACGAAATTCACGAACCCCAAGCCCGGATATTTAGGAGAGACAACAATGCAAACGCTCACAACCGTCGTTCAATGGTCCGCCGTCGCCTTCGCCGCCTACATGGCGATCTCGACCGTACTGATCGGAACCCCCAGCTTCTTCGCTTAAAGCAGCGAACCCAAGCCTTCACCTTCGGGGCCCGCGGCAAATCAAGAGCCGCCGGGCTCCGAAGTCGTTTTGGCCCTCTGCAATAACCTCGTGCCCACCACGTTGACACAGATGACGCAGATCGAGCGGCGCCAAAGGGTCGGTGACCGTCACCGCCAACTGCTCACCGGCTGCCATCGCCCTTAACGCTCGATCCGTCATTAGTGACGGCATCGGGCACTTGAGCCCTGTCAGGTCGAGTTGTCGCGCCGCGCCCCAAACGGCCTCGTCCGCGCGTCCGTTCATGGAAAGTTCGATTGACCCATTCGGTGCAGTCCCTAGTTTCGCCCAGGAGCGTATGCGATGCCCGCCATTGCATGCGAATCGAACGAAATCGGCCTTGGAGCCGCAGGGGGACGAAGGGGTGTTCGGCGCAATAGCCCGCGAGTGGCGGTTTCTCTCCATCACGACCCGGCTCTTGCGCCGGATCAGCAAGGTGACACCGGACTCCAATTTCACCGTCGCCGACATCATCGAAGGCTGGGCAATCAAACGCCCGAACAATGTCGCGATCTGGTTCGAGGACAAGAAGTACACCTACCGCCAATACGACGCCCAGGCGAACCGCTACGCCAGATGGGCACAGTCACTTGGGTTAAAGCGCGGCGACACCGTGGCGCTTTTGATGGAGAACAGGCCCGAGTACCTGTTCGCCTGGGGCGGTTTGATCAAAATCGGCATGACTGTCGCGCTCATCAATACGAATCTTCGCGAACGCGCGCTCGCCCACAGCCTGGCGATTTCCGGCGCCAAGCACCTCGTGCTCGGCGCGGAGATCGCCGCGAACTTCGCCTCGTGCACCGATGACCTTCAAGAGAAGCTGACAGTCTGGGCAACCGGCGGCACCGTTGCAGCCGCCGAAGATCTGGACAAGGCCCTGGCCGCTCAGTCCGACGCGCCCCTGCCGAAGGACGTCCGCAAAGACGTGACCGCGAACGACAAGTGTTTCTACATCTACACGAGCGGTACCACCGGCCTCCCTAAAGCCGCGAACATGAGTCATCTGCGCATCCAAACGATGATGCATTCGTTCGCCACGGCAATGAAGTCGACGGAGCGCGACCGTATGTATGTCGTGCTCCCGCTCTATCATTCGGCTGGCGGCGTGTGCGCGATCGGCTCGACATTGACGGTCGGAGGTTCCGTCATCATTCGCCGCAGATTTTCAGCGACCCAGTTCTGGGACGACTGCCACAAGTATCGTGCGACGCAGTTCCAATATATTGGCGAACTTTGTCGTTACCTTCTGAATTCGCCTTCCCACCCGCTCGAACGCAAACATCGCCTCCGCGTCGTCATGGGGAACGGTCTCAGGCCCGAGATTTGGCAGGCTTTCAAAGCCCGCTTCCGCATTCCTTGTATCATCGAATTCTACGGCGCGACCGAAGGCAACGTTTCGATGGTGAACTTCGACGGCAAGGTCGGCGCGGTCGGCCGCATTCCGGGCTACATGCGCCGTGTCATCCAGACCCGCCTCGTGCAATTCGACATCGACGCGGAGCAGCCCATCCGCAACGCGAAAGGCTTCTGCGTCGAATGCAAACCCGACGAGGCCGGCGAGGCGATCGGCAAGATCGACGAACAGCGCGGCCGCTTCGAGGGCTACTCGAAAGGCACTGATACCGAAAAGAAGATCCTGCGCGACGTGTTCGAGAAGGGTGACGCTTGGTTCCGCACCGGCGACCTGCTGAAGCGCGACGCCCAGGACTACTTCTATTTCATCGACCGCATCGGTGACACATTTCGCTGGAAGGGCGAGAACGTGGCGACCAGCGAGGTCGCCGAGGCAATCTCGATCTTCCCTGGCGTCAAGGAAGCGAACGTCTACGGCGTAAAGGTGCCCGGCACCGACGGTCGGGCCGGGATGGCCGCGCTCGTCACCGCAAGCCCGCTGGACCTCACGAAATTCAAAGCGCACCTGGAGAAGAACTTGGCGGCGTACGCGCGTCCGATCTTTCTGCGCATGCAGGGCGAAATCGAAGTCACCGGCACGTTCAAACACCGTAAGATCGAACTCGTGAAAGACGGCTACGACCCGCGCACGGTCAAAGACCCGCTCTTCTTCCTCGATCCCGTCGACGGCCAATACGTGGCGCTGACGCCCGAGCTTTACGACCGGATCGTCGCCGGCGAGATCCGGCTCTAAAAGTTCAGCACTTCGACCGGCGTCCAACGCTTCTTGCGTCGTTCGCCGCGCGACGAGACATTTTCGTTGTCATAGGTGATTGCAACGACGGGTGCCGTAAATGCGGCGCGGTCGTGCAAGACATTCGAGTTGACGACACCCCAATACTCGTCGCCGTCGCCGTAGATCGCGCCGACATAGACGCCGCATCGGGCGCAGATCAGGAAGTCCGCCGTCTTGAGCCCGAAACGATAGCGAACGAGCGAGCCTTTATCGGCGTCAAAGCGAAGAGCGCCGTCAGCGTCGCTCACGGTCAAGGCGCCGTGCGAACGGCAGAACGAACACTGACACGCCCGCCGCTCGATTCCGCCGGCGGGCCGTGTGCTTTCGAACGTCACGGTCAAGGCGCCGCAGTGGCACCCGCCGGCGTACGCCATCATCGCGCCCATGAGCGCCCTCCTACTCGGCGGCGGATTTCTTATCCTTTGCCGCCTGTTCGATCGCGTGCTTCTGGATCGTCGCCATCGCGGCCCCCATCGCGGCGCCGATGTACTTCTCCGAATGCTTCGCTGCGTCGTCGAAGCTGTCTTGCCGGTTGACGTTTGACTTGTTGATCACCGGCGTTACGTGCCGCTGCCACAACTCGAAGCTCTTCTTCGTGTTGTCGAACGTCGCCCAATTGTGCGCGAGTTGCAGGAAACAGCCGAACTCGCCTTGCTTAGCCTGCAAGCGCTTGATCTGGGCGATCGCATCGTCCGGCGTGCCGATGACGATCACGCCGTCCTTGATCCCTTGCTCCAGCGGATCGGCGTTCTTGTCCTGCGTGGCGCTCGCCGGACTGATCTTCGAGAAATAATCGGCCCATTTGTGGAACCCATAGCGGATGTTCTCCATCGCCTGTTGCTTCGTCTCGGCAATGTGCACCGGCCCGACCAGCCGCAGACGTTCTGCATCCATTTTTCGGCCGTGCTCCGCCGCGACGTCGTTAGCGATCTTCCAATTGATGCCGAGCGCATCGTAACCGCCGGTTTGCGTTGCGGCGACGCACAGCATCCCGAACCCGTGCTTGCCCGCAAGCTTACCGCCCGACGGCGTCACGCTCGACGCCACGCAGATTTCCGGATGCGGCCACGAGTAAGGACGAAGCTGCGAGATGGCATTCGAAAGGTTGAACCACTCCGTCTTCTTCGTGACGCGCTTACCCGCGAACAAGTCGAGGATCACGTCGATCGCCTCGACCATCCGATCGCGCTGCGTGTTCGGATCGATGCCCATCTGGAACGCGTCCGATGGCAGCAAGCCTGGTCCCACGCCGAACATCACGCGGCCGCGCGTCTGATGATCGAGCTGGATCATCCGGTTCGCGACTGTGAGGGGGTTGTGATAAGGCAGCGACACGACGCCGGTGCCCAGCTTGATGCGCTTCGTACGCTCAGCCGCGGCTGCAATGAAAAGCTCGGGCGAGGCAATGATCTCGTACCCCGCCGAATGGTGTTCGCCGACCCAAGCCTCGTCGTAACCCAGCCTGTCGAGATGCTCGATCAACTCAAGGTCGCGGTGCAGGCAAAGCGTCGGGTCCTCATCCAACGGATGGAAGGGCGCAAGGAAGGTGCCGTTACGGAGTTTGATGGTCATGGGATTGTTCCTTCGGTGGCAATGTCTTTTCGCCTGACATACTGTCAGCCGACCACGCCATTGACAACCGACGAGGACTTCCATGCGCGCCGCCGTCTTCAAGGAAATCGGCAAACCTCTCGCAATCGAAACGCTGGCGAACCCCGAATGCGGACCCGCGCACCTGATCTTGAAGGTCAAGAACTGCGGCATCTGCGGCTCCGACCTTCACATGACCGAGGCCACCTCAATCCAACCGCTGCCGTCCGGCGCCGTCATGGGCCACGAGTTCGCAGGCGAAGTCGTCGACGTGGGCTCTGCGTTGAAGGGAAAATGGAAGGCGGGTGAGCGCGTCGCAGGCTTCCCGTTCATCTGCTGCGGCGAACATAGCCCGTGCTTGAACTTCGCCGGCGGCTTTGGCGCTTGCGCGAAGGGCGTTGGCGTCGGCCTCGGCCAAAGCCACGGCGCCTATGCCGAGTTCGTGAAGATCAGCGGCGTGGGCGCGCACAAGATCCCGCCAAACGTCAGCTTCCGTGAGGGCGCGATGGTCGAGCCGCTGGCGGTCGGTCTTCATGCCGTCGACAAGGCGCAAATGGAACGCGGCGCAACCGTACTTGTGATCGGCGCCGGTCCCGTCGGTCTTGCCGTCATGCTCTGGGCGAGGTTTTTGGGCGCCCGCCACGTGATCGTCAGCGAGAAGGGAGAGACGCGCGCGAGAATGGCCGCCCGCTTCGGCGCGACGGACGCCGTCGATCCAGCAAAGGCGATCATCCCGCAAGTCGAGGCGATCGCGGGAAGTGCCCCAAATGTCATCTTCGAATGCGTCGGCGCGCCGGGCTTGATCAACGAAGTGATGATGATGGCGCCGCGCAACTGCAAGATCGTTGTCGCCGGGGTTTGCCAGCAGATGGACATGATCATGCCATTGATGGGAATTGTGAAGGAACTCACACTTCAATTCGTGCTCGGCTACCGTCCGGCCGACTTCGACTATGTGATTGATATGATTGCGAAAGACCGTGTCGACGTCGAACACATGATTACCGATGTCGTCACCCTCGACCAACTTCCCGCTGCATTCGAGGCGCTGCGCAAACCTGCCCATCAGTGCAAGGTGATGCTGGAGAACTGAGCGGGGTGGTCGCGGCTCCTCAAGCCGAAATCACCAAGAACCCCGCGCGCGGGAAGTGCACCACGACATCGCCGACCGCCGGATCGTGCCGCTTGATCGCAATCTCCTGCGCCGTCGAAAAGACAAGCTCGCCCGCCACCGGGTCGCGCCCATAGTCGTCGGGCATCACGCTGACCCGCTCACCCGGCTTGCGCCCGTTCGGATCGTGCTGGTCTGCCCGCGCCACAGCGGTGGAAGTCGCCGCCTGCGCGATGGCGAGCGCTTCCTTCGCTTCCATCGTCGTGTGCGTGCCATGGCCGATCGCCCCGACACGCGCGTACCACGCGGTCAACTTGGGAAATTCCTTCAGCAACGCTTCCGCAGTCGGTGCAAAGGAGCCCTTCAAAAACCAGATGTTCATGGCGCAGTGCGCATCATCGACGGTGGCGATCTCGCCGTGCAGGAACTGCCGTCCGTCGAGAAGCTGCGCCTCCAAGAAGTCCGCATGCGCGCGCCACTGATCCTTGAAAGCCGGGATCGCGGCCTTCATCTGCTCATGGTTGAACGGCCGCTCCGGAAACATCTTTTCGCGGTCTTTCTTGAAGGCTTCCGGGATCATCGGTCCAACCTCGCCGAAGATGAGCGGAACCGTTGCCTGAAAGAATGGCCGGTCCGACCAGAACGCAAGCGCGAAACTCAAGCCTGCATGTGGAATGACGGCGGGCCTTGGAAAGCGCCGTTCCAACTCGCGGATGATCAGTTGCGTGTCGCAGTAGACGTCCGCGCCGATTTGCAACACCGGCGTCTTCCGGTACCCACCGGTCAACGGCATCAAATCGGGCTTCGGCATCATGTTCGGAATTTCGACCGAGCGCCATTTCAACTGCTTCATCCCGAAGACAATGCGCACCTTCTCTGAGAACGGCGATGTCCAGTAGTGATGGAAGATGATCTCGCTCATGGGACGCGCCCTACCTGAATTCGTTCGAGAAGCGGATCGTGTCGGCCTTGATCCCGTCGAGCACGACGTCGAGTCCACCGGACCGCACCATCCATTCCAAACGGTGATCGCGATACTCACGCTTGAATAACCGCTGCTTCACCGCCTCGCCGACCATCGCCATGCCTTTGATCGACTCGGCCGCCTGTCGCGCCGCCTGCGCAACGGAGGCCCGCGCATTCGCCCGCGCCTGCCATTGCCCAAGCTTTGACGAGGCCGACGGTCCAACGCCAAGCCCTGCCGACCCGTTGATGTAGGGGATGACGGAAATGTCGGCCCATCCGAACGTACCACAGAACCACTCTTGATCGCCGAGTTGCCGCTCCAGCCAAACGAAAAAGTCGCGCGCTTGCGCGGCGGCACGCGTCTCGATCATTCGCGCCCGCTCGCCCTCTGCGCGCTTGAACCAGCGGATCTCGCCGAGGCCCCAATTGATCGGCTCATAGAGCGTGTCCATCGCGTCTTCGATCATGCGCGCTTTCGCGCGCAACTTCGGGTCGCGCGGCAGCATGGCGGGCGAGGGGAACGCATCTTCGATGTACTCAAGAATGACGGTCGAATCGAACACGGCGAAATCGCCGTCGATCAGCGCCGGAACCTCACCCCGGGGCGACGCCTTCAAAAAGTCGGCATCCACCTGACCGGTTCCGATCGCGGCCGGCATCTTCAACTCAAACGGCACGCCCTTTTCGAGAAGAGCGATCTTGCACTTCTGCGCATACGGGCTGAGCGGATGTTCATAGAGCGTGAGCATGGGTGACGGCCTTCGGTAGGTGCGATAGCGTGGCTTACCAGAACTACGTATGAGAGGGCAGTTCGGATGCAAACCCACATGGGCCTTGCCGTTAGGGCATTCGATCAAACGCGCGTGTACGGCCAGGTGACCGTCCGTCCGCTCCGAAGCGGCGACCGCGCCGCGTGGGACCGGCTCTGGAAAGGCTACCTCGACTTCTACGAAACGACGCTGCCGAAGTCCCAATACGATCTCACCTTCGGCCGCTACCTCGACGAGACCGAACCGATGTTCGCCTACCTCGCCGAGCACGAAGGCAAACCACGCGGCCTCGTTCACACTATCCTGCATCGCCACGGCTGGATCGACGCCGCCACCTGCTACCTGCAAGACCTCTACGTCGACCCCGACCTGCGCCGCACCGGCATGGGCCGGGCGCTGATCGAACACGTCTACCAGGTGACGAAGGCGGCCGGCGGTACGCGCGTCTACTGGATGACCCACGAAACGAACGCAACCGCCCGCCAACTCTACGACCGCATCGCCGACAGGTCGGGCTTCATCCAATACGCGAAGAGGCTCTAGCCGCGGCGTTTCTTCCAAATCTCGCCCATCAACGCAAACAGTTCGGCGGGATTGGGCGGCGTTTGGTTGTCCGAGAATTCGCGATAAAGCGTTGCAACGTTAACGGCGATCCGCTCGGCATCGCCCCACGAATCGTAGTCGCCAAGCGCAATGTCGTGCGCAGCGTCGCGCGCCGACAATCCCGCATCGTACCGTTTGCGCGCCTCGTCGCGAATGTAGGTGAGATAATTCTGCACGGCTTTGACGCCGCGCTTGTCGGTCACCGGCCCGTGACCAGGCACAATCGTCTCGCAATCGAGCGCCAGGATCTGATCGCACGCCGCGATCCAATTGCCGACCGGCCCCGCCCACATGATCGGCGTGCCTTCTATGAACAGAATGTCGCCGCTGAACACGGTGCGATCGGCCGGCACGTGGAGGAGAATGTCACCACCCGTATGCGCCGGCCCCACTTCGATCAGATCGACGCTCTTGTTGCCGACATGCCGGTGCATATGCCCCGTGAACGTCTTTGTCGGCGGCGTTGGTGTGATGCCGTTGAAATCGAACGCCCCGAAGCAATGCATCAGATACTCGCCGGTCAAACCCATCCCCGGCGCCGCTTTCAAGAAGTTCGCAAGCAGCGACGGTTGCTCGCGCTTCATCTCCTCCGCCGCACGCGCCGAAGCAATGATCTCCGCCCCTTCGACCAGCTCGTTGCCGTAGCAATGGTCCCCGTTGTGATGCGTGTTGACGAGTGTCCCGATCCTGGCAGCAGCCTTAGGCGCCGCCGCCCGCATGGCGCCCAGCATGTCGCGCGTGAGCTTCAAGTCGAACAATGTGTCGACCAAGAGCGACTGATCCCCGTCGGTGATCAACCCGGCGTTCGACCACCCCCAAGACCCATCCGGCTGCAGATAGGCGAACGTGCCTTGGCCCAGATCGGTCAAGCCACGCTTGTAAGCAAACCCACTCTTGGCCAGTGTCATCTCGCCTTCACTTATGCTCGCGCCGGCAGGCCTTGATCCAAGAACCGCTCAGCCACCGCCGCGTAGAGCGCAATGCCGTTTGCCATCGCATTTTCGTCGAGTACCATCTTGTTCGAATGGCAAGGAGCAGCGTGATGGTGATCGCAGCCTTCCGGCGTCACGCCCAGGAACACCATGCACCCCGGAATCCGCTGCAGCACGTAACCCCAATCCTCCGCGCCCATGACGGGCGCCGGCATCGGCACGAAGCCACGCTCGCCGAACAACTGGCGCGCGGCGTCTGCAGCGAGATCCACCATCCGCCCGTCATTCACCGTCACGTCATAGCCCGGCGTGAGCGTGACGTCCGCGCGGCAGTCGTGCGCCTCCGCGATCTTCTTTGCGACCTGAACCAACCCTTCGCGCGCACGCTTGCGCGAGCCTTCGGAGACCGCGCGCAGCGTGCCCAGCATGTTGACCGCTTCGGGGATCACGTTGTTGGTCGTGCCGCCGTCGATCTTCGTGATCGTCAACACCACGGGGTCGAACGCGTTAATCTTGCGCGTCACGAACGTCTGTAGCGCGGTCACGATCTCGCACGCCACCGGCATCGGATCGACCGTGTGATGCGGCGCTGACGCATGTCCGCCTTTGCCCGTGATCTTGATACCCAAAATGTCGCCCGACGCCATGAACGCGCCGGCCCGCGCCGTGAACACGCCGGTCGGCACGTTCGGCGTGATGTGCATCGCGAATGCGCCGTCAGGTTTCGGGTGCCGGTCGATCAAACCGTCCTCGATCATCTTGACCGCGCCGAAATGGCCTTCCTCGCCCGGCTGAAACATGAACTTCACGGTCCCCGCCAACCGCGCGCGATGCGCGTGCAAAAGCTTCACGGCCCCGGCAAGCATCGCCGTGTGCGAGTCGTGCCCGCACGCGTGCATCTTGCCGGGCTCCTTCGACCTGAACGAAAGGTCTGTGTCCTCCGGCATCGGCAGCGCGTCCATGTCACCGCGCAAGAGCACCGTTCGCCCTTGCGTTGGGCCTTGCAGCGTCACGATTATCCCGCACGACGAAGGCCCTGTCTCAATGCCGACATCGAGCCCGTCGAGTGCCTCGCGCACAGCTGCGACGGTCTTGGGCAAGAACAACCCGAGCTCCGGGTGCTCGTGAATCTTACGCCGGAGCGTCACCGCCTCCGGCAACAACCCCTTCGCACCCTTCAGCCAGAGCTCACCGTTTTCCATGGCAGCACTCCTATCGCAATCCCGTCATGCCGCCATCGACGGCGAGAGTTTGTCCCGTAATGTAGGCAGCTTCGTCCGACAGAAGGAAGAGCGCCGCGTACGCCGTTTCCCATCCCGTGCCCTGCCGGCCAAGCGGCACCGGTGTCTTCGCGCGCCCCGGCCGCCCCTGTGTCGCTGCACGGCCGATGGAGGTATCCATCAGCCCCGGCGCCACGATGTTCACCCGAATACCGCGCCGCTCGCCCTCGACCCCGGCGTGCCGCATCAACCCGCCGAGCGCCGCCTTCGATGCGTCGTAAGCGGGCAGGCGGCTCCCCGGTTTCATCGACGCGATGGAGGAGATCAGCACGATCGACCCGCCCTCCGCCATCACCGGCATCGCCGCTTTCAGCGTCAGCATCGCACCGCGAATATTGACCGCAAACACGCGGTCCCATTCGTCGGCTTTCGCACCCGCAAGCCAAGGATCGCCCACGCCGATACCAACGTTATAGACAAGCCCATCCAAGCCGCCGAACTTCGCGGCAGCCTCGGCAACCATCGCTTCGATGTCGGACGGAATGCCGGCATTTGCCTCCAGCGCAACGGCGTCGCCGTTCATCAAGGCGACGGTGGCTTCGGCGCTGTCATAGTTGCGATCGGCGACGGCAACCTTGGCGCCTTCGCGCGCGAACAACAGGCACATCGCGCGTCCATTGCCAATCGGCGGGTCGTCGAGACCGCGCGTGTCTTGACCGCCGCCAACCACGAGAACGCGCCGCCCCGTCAACCGGCCGCGCCCGGGCGCCTCGCCGCGCGACTCCAACGGCATTGTGCGTGGGATGTCTTCGCTCATGACGGACGCTTCTGGCTTTCGGGGAACTTTACGCCGGTCGTCCCCGGTTGCTCGATGTCGATATCGAACGTTTCCAAGTACCGGCTCACCATCATGTAGAACCCGATCGTGATCGTGAGCTCCTGCATTTCCTGCAGCGACAACCGCTCGCTCAACGGTTTGAACGTCGCGTCGCTCGCCCGCACGTTCAAAACAACGTCGTCCGTGTAACGCATGACGAGCCGCTGCATCTCATTCAGGGCCGGATGTTCCGGCCCTTTGTGCATCGCCTCGATCAGCGCCGCGCTCATGCCGATATCGCGCCCGATCCGTTCGTGCTGGTGCACCTCGTATTTGGCCTTCGACAGCACGCCGGCGCGGATGATCGCAATCTCGCGCAGGATCGGGTCGAGCTTCGACTTGAACAGAAGATAGTTGCCGAGCTTCAGGAACGCGGGCATCAGCCCTTCGCCGCCTGCCAGCATCCGGAAGATATTGAGCGGCGCGAGCTTGGCCAACGCCTCCCGCGTCTCGGGTTGCAGCGCGGCAGGATCGGGGTAGGGCACACGGGCCATCGGAGCGTCTCTCAAGGTTGCAGGGTCGGCCACTCTATTGCTTCCCCGGAACCGGGCGCTAGATTGCACCCAAACAAAAGACGCCATGGGAGGACTGGAATGTACGACTTCAACGGGTTGAACGCGCTCGCCGACATCTCTCGCCAGCAGGCCCGGATCCGCGGCAACTCGGCGGCCTTCTTCTTCGAGGGCCGTGAGACGACGTTTTCCGCTTTCGACAGGCACACAAGCCAAGTCGCGAACGGCCTGATCGCGCTCGGACAAAAACCGCATGCCCGCATCGGTTATATGGGGATGAACTCCGACCGCTATTTTGAAGTCCTGCTGGGCTCCGCCAAGGCGAACACGGTCGTCGTCGGCATCAACTGGCGCCTAGCCGGTCCCGAAGTCGTCTACGTGTTGAACGACGCCGGCTGCGAAACGATGTTCGTCGGCACCGAATTCGTGCCCCTGATCGAAGCCGTCAAGGCGAACTGCCCGAAGCTGAAGCACATCATCGCCATCGACGGCGGCCACGCCACGTGGCCCGCCTACGCAGAATGGCGCGACAAGCAAAGCGACAAAGACCCGAACCTAAAAATCACCGCCGACGACGACGCCATCCAGCTCTACACGTCCGGCACCACCGGTCACCCGAAGGGCGTGCAGCTCACGAACGGCAACTACATGGCGTTCTTCCGGTCCAGTCAGGATGCAAGCTGGGCGGATTTTGAAGTGGGCGATCCGAACCTGATTGCGATGCCGAACTTCCACGTCGCCGGCGCAAACATGGGCCTAACCACGCTCGCCCAAGGCAGCTTCGGCGTCGTCATGAAGACGGTCACGCCCGACGCAATCTTCGATGCGATCGAAAAATTTCGCATCAAGAACATCTTCTTGGTGCCGGCCGTCATCCTGATGCTCGTGCAGCACCCGCGCATCAAAACGACGGACATCTCTTGCGTGAAGCGCATGTTCTACGGCGCCTCGCCCATCACCGAAGAATTGTTGAAAACCGCGCAGGCGATCTTCAAGACCTGCAGCTTCTTCCAACTCTACGGTCTGACCGAAACGGTCGGCGCCGGCACCGCACTGCAACCAGGCGACCACCGCGGCCCGCTATTGCGCTCGTGCGGCAAGGCCTATCCGGGCCTCGACATCAAAGTCGTCGACGGCGAAGACCGCGAAGTGAAACAGGGCGAAGTCGGCGAAATCCTGATCCGCGGCGGCACGGTGATGAAGGGCTACTGGAACAAGCCTGAAGCAACCGCGAAGTCGATCAAAAACGGCTGGTTCTACACCGGCGACGCCGGCTTCTTCGACAAGGACGGCTTCCTGTTCATCCACGACCGCGTGAAAGACATGATCGTCTCCGGCGGCGAAAACATCTACCCCGCCGAAGTCGAAAACGCGATCTTCGGCCACGCCGCGGTGGCCGATGTTGCCGTCATTGGCGTGCCCGACGACAAATGGGGTGAAGCGGTGAAAGCGATCGTTGTGCTGAAGCCCGGCGAAAAGGCAACATCCGAAGACATCATCGCCTTCACGCGCTCGCGCATCGCGGGCTACAAGCTTCCGAAGACTGTCGACTTCATCGAAGCGCTCCCCCGCAACCCCAGCGGCAAAATCCTCCGCCGCGAACTCCGCGAACCGTATTGGGCCGGCAAAGAGCGTCGGGTGAACTAGGTGCGCCTCTACAACGAAGCCGACCCGGCCCCGAACCCGCGTCGCGTGCGCATCTTCCTGAAAGAGAAGGGCGTCGACATCGAACTCGTTCCGACGCCGCTCACGAAGCGCGCCCACAAGTCGCCCGAGCATCTGGCCCGCAATCCGCTGGGCCAAGTGCCTGTGCTCGAACTTGACGACGGCACGCACCTCTCGGAAAGCGTCTCCATCTGCCGTTATCTTGAGGACCTGCACCCGGAACCTAACATGTTCGGGCTAGACGCGAAGGAGCGCGCCGTCATCGACATGTGGCTACGCCGCGCCGAATTCCGCTTGATGTTCCCCTTGACCCAAATTTGGGTCCACACGCATCCGTTCACCGCAGCCGTCGCGACCCAAACCTTCGGTCAGCAGTTCAAGGAATTTGGCGCTGCGAACCGGAACGTCTTCGCGAACGGCTGCCGTTTGTTCGATCGCGAGATCGGCAACCGGCCCTTCACTGCTACGGATCGCTACACGATCGCCGATATCGTCGCCCAAACAACAGTCGACTTCGCGCGCTTCATCGGCGTGGACATTCCCAAAGAATGCGCCGCCCTGCGCGATTGGTACGCACGGGTCAGTGCGCGGCCGTCGGCCAA
>CXWL01019140.1_pt1 | contig 33863 bp, 28 predicted proteins | sample 590931 | NCBI WGS metagenome assembly CXWL01 (sample SAMEA3498368, study PRJEB10139) | groundwater metagenome | biome: water well; material: biofilm material | place: Germany | collected 2015-04-27
GATGGCGTTGCATTTTCATGGCAGGTACTTCGATATCCGTGGACCGATCGACGTCGTCAGGCCGATCGGCAAACGCTTCCATATCTCGATGGCAAGGTGATACTTCGGATTCTGTGGGTTGATCTCAGGCAAATCCGTTCCTTCTTGAAGCCAATAGTACCAGTGGAGCTGAACCGGCTTTGCGCCCCATTGCGCCTTAAACTGATAGGTCTTGCTGTCTGCGCTGGACCGGCCGAAATCAAACTCGCGATACCCATTCTCACAAGCAAACTTCAGGACTGTGCCGTACAGCATCATGTTTGGGGCAAACCGTGCCCAACGCCGATCCGAAGATGCCCAAGGAATCTCAAGTGTTTGCCGATGTCCGTAGAGAAAACCCGCTGCCAAAGGTGTCTCACCGTGGTACACGACACAGACCTTCGACTCTTTTGGAAAAGTCTGAAGAATCGCGCGGAAAAACCCCTTGCCGTAGACAGGGGTTCCTAAATCCCGCATGTTTCTTGCGAACACGCCATAGAAATCATCGAGCAAATCGAGTCCTCCAAGCTTTGCGGTCAATCCCTCTTTTTCTCCGCGACGAATTTGACTCCGCAGCTTGGAAGGAAATGTCTTCCAGAGGGCCTCAGCATCTTGCGGAAGCTGGAGGCGCATGGACACCTTGTGGATCTTCGAAGGCAGTCCGAGATTCATGGGGCTCTGTTGGCGGAGCTCAATATGAGATACCAGCTGTTCCGTAGCGATAGCTGCTGCTGCAAACAGCAACTCTTCCTCAAAAGGCCGTGAGTCTGCCAGAATTCCGCCATAATTGAAGAACGGCACAGAAACCATGAACCGCCCAAACAGCTTGCTGGACAACACCACCAAGGGAAGCACCCCACGTACTTGCTTCTTGTCGTCGACCGCCATGAGATAAATGGTGGCATGGCCGAATGATTTCTCAATGACACTTCTCCAGGCAGTCAGATGATATCCAGTGCCCAGGGGGTGGTCCAGAACGTACCGATCCCAGAGATAGGCTTCTTCCGCCCTGTCACTGTGCTCTACTCGAAGAATCATAGTTCTACTACTCTGGTTAGAGCGGCGCTTCCACCCATGCAACGAACGACATATTGCTCGCGTTAAATCTTTAGGGCCGCGAACTCATACCCGAGTTCATACGGTGATGAGAACCAAGTAGAGATAGGCTGTCGCCGTACAAACAAGGGACTCGTGGTATTCGTGTTGCTTCCCCCATAAGACGAGCAACAACACCGAAATCCCGCCTGAGCGACGAGATCACGGTTGGACTCCATGATTTGATGTTCACGACCATAGGGATAGGCAAAGAGCTGAACTTGGGCGCCGAGTTGATCTTCAAGGTCGGTGCGGGAGCCCTGAATTTCGTCCAAGGCTGCAGCGCCTGCGACCAGACCCAAATCCTGGTGGGTCCTCGTGTGGGCTCCGATCTCAAATCCCTGGGCGTGAAGTGCCCTCACCTGGTCCCAGTTCATCCAGGGAAACACCATCCCGATTTCCTGATCCCACCAAGGAACGATCTCTGAATCGATAAACCGCGTCGTCACGAAAAATGTCGCCGGCAAATTCAAGCGCGTCAGGATCGGCGCGGCGATTTCATAGTTGTCGAGGTACCCATCGTCAAAGGTAATTGCCAGCATTCCCCCCACAGATCGCCCCTGTTCAAGCGCCTGAATAAACGTCGTAAGCGGGACCACGTTAAAGTAACGGGAGAAGAACCGGCAAAACTCTTCAAACTTTTCCGGTGTCGCAGTCAATCCATCCGTAGTCGGGAAGCGATTCACCCGATGAAATACGACAATGAGCCCTCTTTCTGCCTCGATCATCCGATGGACACGTAGGTTGAAAAGCCCTTGACCGAGCGCTGCTTTGACCGCGCGCTTTACTCCTCCATTTACCACAGTCATTCTCCAGGCTCCTTCTCCAAAAGGACACCGCCGAACATGCTCCGAGCCAGGGCATCGCTGGATAGTCCCGCACAAGAAACGCTTAACGCCAGGCTGGATACGGTAATGGCTACCTGCCGATTCCCGCCTGAGCTGTAGTATACAGAGCGATACGATCCGTCCAGTTTGGATCCCGATCGATAAAGATCTTGAACCACAGCTCCACATTCACCAACGGCCACGTCAAGTTGCCGTAGTGGCAGGCCTGTTTCAGCGTCTCAGGCTTAAAAATCCCTCGCTGTTGGCTTTCCGGAGCAATCAGGACCGACTCCGTAAATTCCTTCATCTCACGGGACATCCAGAAATTATCCGGAACGGGAAAATTGCATTTGTCTCTCCTATTCCAGACCTCTTTCGGAAGCAGTTCCGAGGCAACCTGTCGTAAGAGATGCTTGGGCACGAGCCCTCTCACCTTTTGCTCCGGCGGCACCGTGGCGAGAAATTCGGCGATACGATGATCGAGCAGGGGAACTCTGGACTCGATTGATAGCGCCATGCTGACGCGATCCTCGAGATGCAGCAGGCTGGGAAGATACGTCACGAGATCATGATAGAGACATTGATCCAGGACCTGATCGGTATCGGCTATCTGAAACGGCTTACTATAATCGTCAATAGGAGAATATCCATCGAGGCCATTCATGAAATCAGTTTCGAAGATTGGATTTCGCCTGGACCAGTGATTGCAGTGCAGATCGATCCAGATGTCTTGGATATTTCTCTCGGGTGCGAACAGCCGGTCTTGAACTGACCTAACCAAGCCCACCATACCGGGACCGAGCAGCGATTTGACCAGAGACCGCTCAATAGGAGCTTTGGCCACGCGCCGTGAGTAGTTCTGCCGAAAAAACATATCCGTATGCCCGAAACTGGCCTGAAATTGCGCTGGATAGCCTGCGAACAACTCGTCGCCCCCATGTCCCGTCAGGGACACCTTGACGTGGCGCTGAGCCAGCTGGGAAGCAGTGAAATAGGCAAACCCGCCCTGGGAAGCCATGGGAACATCCATATGCCAGAGCAAGGATGGAAGCCGGCTGGCCATCTCCATGGGGTTGGGTTCGCCTTCGCAATACTCGGCCCCCACATGCCTGGCTACGGCCTTGGCAAAATGCGTCTCGTCCAAGAACCCTTGTTCCGTAAAGCGGATTGAAAAGGTTTTGAGTCCTTGGCGATGCCGCGCGGCCAGGGCAGACACCGTGCTGGAATCCAGACCTCCGCTCAGGTGAGCCCCTAAGGCAGCATCGCTTCGGCAATGGATCTTGACGGATTCATCCAGCCGATAGAGCAGCTCTTCTTTCACCGCTTCGTCGGACCGTGAACGGTCGTAGTTGTAATGCAACTGCCAGTATTTCCGGATCAGAGGCCGTCCGGTCTCCAGATCGACGCTCAGCCAATGCCCCGGTTCAACCTCCCGGATGTTCCGAAACATCGTCTTGCCCCCCAAGGCCCGGCCACAGAACATATAATCGGCCAACGCCTGGGGATCGAGTGCCCTCGGAACGTCCGGATCCTCCAGGATCGCTTTAATTTCGGAAGCCAGGATCAGCTTCGTTGGGCTCAGGTAATAGTAGAGCGGCTTGATGCCCATCCGATCACGGGCCGCAAACAGCCTGCGGCGGCGCCGATCCCATAGAACGAACGAAAACATCCCGTTGAACCGGTTGACGCAATCCTCCCCTTCTTCCTCGTATTGATGGACGATCACTTCAGTGTCTGAAGTCGACGAAAATCGATGGCCCTTCGCTTTCAACGATTGCGTCAATTCAAGGTAGTTGTAGATCTCGCCGTTGAAGACCACCCGAACCGAGCCGTCCTCGTTCGACATGGGCTGGTGGCCGGTTTCAGAAAGATCGATAATCGACAAACGGCGATGGCCTAAACCGACAGGGCCGTCGACGTACAGCCCCTCATCGTCCGGCCCCCGGTGATGGAGCATGTCCCGCATGGCCGCCAAACGACGGCTGTCCACGGCTGTCCGATCAAAATTTATCGCTGCGACAATCCCACACATATTCGATCAATCCTTTCGCTCACCATTTTTCCGCACAGAACCATTCCGCAACATCCCGCTCTGTTCGGAGGATCGAGGTCGGCTAAGGTAGGAATTGGTCCAGGGTGCAATCCATACCTGCTCGAGATAATGCCGTTTCGTGAGAATGAAGATTCATGCAAGCTGCACGACAACGATGGAAGCACAGGAGAATCCAACAAGAGGATTCGAATCTAACGTCGATCAAGAAAACCGCAACCACTCGATCTTAGTGTGTCAGGGCTTCCGGCATTGAAAAAATCCGCTCGAGCATCATCGACCTGTCCGGCACACAGAGAACATTGGAATATCCACCCGCCTGATTGGCCATCTCCAAGCCTTTAATTTCTTCATACCCGCCCTTATCGATGGAAAAAAACCGGTAGGGTACATGCTCTCGGATTTTCCGCAGAAGATCTGCCGGTGAATATCCGGCCATAGCAAAGATGACAGGGTTGACCTCGAGTAGAATAGTCGGAAAAAACTTTTGCAAGGTGCTGGAAGCCCCTTTGATGAAGGCCATTTCTGCGCCTTCCGCATCGCACTTGATAAAATCGCATCCGCTCAGACGGTTTTTCAAAACATACGCGTCCAGGGTCGTGACATCGCACGTCGATTGAACCGATGAAGTGGTCGGCGCCCTGACGGTAGACGCATTGCCACAAGGCTCATCAGGAAAATAGTGCATGGTTACTGTACCGTCTCTGTCACCAAGTGCAATGCTATTCAGCTTTACGTTTGCGCACTCGTTTAACCGGCAGTTCGTCTCCAGCACGTGATGCGTGCTGATTACCGGCTCAAACGCATGGACGGTGCCGCTGGGGCCAACGAGCTGGCTTAGGAGCGTGGTGTACCATCCGATATTCGCTCCAACGTCGATCGCGATATTACCTTGAGATAGACATTGTGTAACGACCCTGGTCTCTATCGGCTCATACGATCCCATTCCAAGCAATCCCATATGATATTGCTTCTCCTTCGGATCCACGCAAAACTTTCTCCCGTCACGGGAACGAACAATCATTCGATGCTGATCCGAGAGAGCGCGTGCGACTCTTGTGACCAGATCATCGACCCGCCAGAGTCCCTTTCGAAACGGCGTGTACAGCGAGTACCCTCTCAAGAGGCGAATCACGATCAAACATAAACCGTCGTGGATTCCTCGTGTTGTATGATTCATGAAATATCCCCGCTTCCTCTCAGTAACAAGAAAGCCAGGCCAGGGCCGTTTCGCAAACTCCCTCCGGCCTGTTTCTCCGGTGTTGACTTAAACCCTACCCATAACCCATCTCCCCAGCTGCATTACCTCGCCGACCAGTCGCCCCCCTTGCCAGAACATGAGGCCCAGATAGGCAAGCGCGCCGGTTCCGATGGCCAATATCAAGCGAAGCAGATGGCTCATGGTATCGCCGACATGAACCGTGGAATGGAACATCGCCACGACAATCGCCATCGCCAAGGTAGCCTTAAATACCGGCGCCACCTCAGCCACAATTGCGCTCCAACTGAGGCTCAATTCTGCGAGAGCCTTATGCACCATCCACGCCATCATGCCCGGATAGACGAGAGCCCAAACCAGTGCAACCCCCATTGCGCCTAACCAGGCTGCGCCGGCCCAAAATGCGAACGGCATGACCAGTACTAAGGCGGCAGTCCACCAGAACAACACCGTGGCACGAAATCGCGCGATCAACACGGGGGGAAACAACGTTTCGAGCGAACGAAATACCGCGGTGCAGCAGAGGACTTGAAGCACCGGTACTAACGGCAACCACTTCTCCGTCAACGCGACCCAGACAAGATCCTCGGCGACCAGCGCAAGCCCGATGCACAGCGGGAATGTCAAACAGGAAACAATCCGTATCTGCCGCAGGAGCACCGAACGCATTTGTTCGACGTTGTCCTGGAGCCCCGCCATAACCGGAAAGGCAAGCTGATTCACGACCACCGAGATTTTATGTACGGGTAACAAGGCGAGCTGTTTAGCCATTGAAAATAGACCCAGCACACCCTCCCCTGAACATTTTCCAAGCACGACTGCATCCATTTGGTCGTAGACGGCCCAGCAAATACTGCCGCCGAACTTGGCCGAACTGAATCCCAGGATGGCCTTCAGGCGAAGGCTACCCATCCGTATACCAGGTCTCCACGAAGAAAATTTGAACGTGAGGAGACTCTGGATGAACGCCATCAACAACATGCCCGTTACCAATGTCCATACGCCGGAACCGGAAGCAGCCAGCACGACCTGCACCGGCAACGCGATACCGACAGACACCATTTCAGCCTGCGAGGTCTTGTCCAGCGACAGCGCTTTGCGCAACAGACTGTCCGGAACGATCCTGACGGCGGTTAACGGCAAGGTCAGGCTGACGACTCGCAGGATCTGACAAAGCGGTGGGACCCCAAACCAATCGGCGATTGCCGGCGCTGCCGCATAGAGGAGCAGGTAACCGGCGATAGCCGTTACCAACGTCCCCCAGAAGCACATGTTCAGTTCACGTTCATCAAGATTCTTAAATTGAATGACCGCTGCGCCTAACCCCATTTCAACCAACAGCGCCAACGTACCTACCCATATGCCGGTCATGGCCATGAGGCCGTAGTCGTTCGGATCGAGCAGCCTGGCAATGTACAGCGTGCTCAAAAACGAGAGGAATTGGACGAACCCTTTCGACCATCCGACCCAAAATACCGCTTTGGCGATAAGATCTTTCATGAAACAACGTTCCGCAACTTTCAGATAAAACTCACCGAAAAACAGCCGCCGCCGATAAACAAAAAACCGCCTTGCCGGCGTATCGCTGTGAACCGGGGCTCATTGGGGATATTCCGCTTACGCAGAGCCGACAACGCGGGCACCGTCTCAACGATCGCTCTAGACTCTGCGTATCGAGGAGGAATGTGACGGCCCAATCGATGGGTTCGAGTGAGTTAGATGCGCTGTGAATCGGCTCAGATGCCTTCGGATCTCGGAAGACTGTTCCTTGTCAAAGATCATGATCAGGGCGAGATATACCACGGACCCCAACAGGATCTGTAGAGTCAGGGAATAGAGCGGCCACGGAGTCACGACCATCTTTCCGAATAGCCAGAGTGAAGCGAGCATCATGGCGCCCGCGAAAAAGGGAAAACGAATTTCGCCTAGGTAGTCGCGGACCGGAATACCAAGCACCCGAAGGTTTCGAATTGTCGTGATCCCGAACACGATCGGATACGCCACTAGCCAGGCTATGCAAACGCCAATGACGCCATACTGAACACCGACTAGAAATGCCGACGCCATTGCGACTGAGGCGATCAGCATATTGACGAGATTGACCGTGGGACGATTGATCGCGAAGACAGCTGGGGAAAGAATAGGACTCAACGCCCTGAGCGGAAGAGTCAGGCAAAGCAGCTGGAAGGGAACAACGAACGATTCCCACTTTGCGCCGAGGATCAGCGGAAGACCCAGCGGCGCCACAGCCGACATACCCAGAAAGACCGGGATACCGGCAAACGCAATGGTACGAACGGTCCTGAGAATGTTTGTCCTGATCTGTTCCCTGTTATCCTGGATCCTGGCATAGGATGCAAACGAAATTTGAGAGATAATCGGCAGCACCTTCTCCATTGGAATTACGGCCAACGATTGGGCTACAGCGTAGCCCCCCAACACCACACCGCCCAGGAACTTTCCTACAATGACATTGTCCGACTGGGTATACACATAATAGAGCAGCCGTGAGCCCGTCTCATTCAGACCGAACCACAGGAGCCTTCCTGATCCTCGAAGGTCAAACAGCGGGGCGATCCAATGGGGGCGCGCAACATTGAACGCCAGCGCCTTGATGCCAAACAGCACCATCTGTCCGACGATCAACGACCATACCCCTAGTCCATTCAGAGCAAGATCCAACGTCAGCAGGGTAGCGGCAAGATTGGCAAAAACTTCAATCTGGGCCTTAATCTTGAAATTCATCTCTCGAATGAACAGGGCCTGCGGAACCACATAGGCCATCGCCAGAAACATGTTACAGGATAGGACTCGGATCATTGTGACCAGTTCCGGCGTGTCATAGAATCCGGCCACCCACGGCGCCGAGGTATAAGAGACGGTCACCCCGATCAGACCGGTGATCAGCACCCAGGTAAAGATCTGCCGAATCTCCCGCTCCGTCAATTCTTTCGCCTGGATGAGGGCTGAACCGATCCCCAGTTCACTGATACTCGTCAGCAACGTGACAAAACCGGCCGTCATCGCCATCAGGCCATAATCGGCAGGCGACAGCAGCCGAATGACGACAATCGTCGAAATCCAAGAAATGAATTGGACGATGAACGTACCGATGCTTAGCCAGAGGAATCCTCTGAAGACCTTGGTTCGAAAGGTGGTTTCTTCAAACGCCATGATCACCGCTGTTGGTTAACGACCGTTCGAGCATCTGAGCATCCACGAAAAATTTGACGGCCCAATTGAGGATTTCGAATCGCCCGTACGCGCCCTGAATCGGGTGAGACCCGCTGACGCCTCCATACAGACCAGGATGATCGGTATGCAAAAACTGGATTTTTCTGAGCGCGGAATTGGTTCGTCTCATCCCCTCGAGATATTCCGATCGACCGGTTATCTGGTACAACCGCCCCCAGATTCCTGCCATCTGCGCCTCGCCTGTCAAACACCGCCAGTCAACAGCAGGCTCCCATCGCTCATTGAACCGGCCGGCCAGACTGCCGTCCGGCCGTTGCATTGCCAGCACGGCGTCGGCAGCTCTCCGAGCCCGCGCAAGATATTCCTGGTTCTTCATGATCGCGCCGATTTCCATGATTCCCCTGATGCAGTATGCGATCGTGTGGGTCAGAGGACAATCCGGCTGCGTCAGGCAGTTTGATTGAAACCAGCCGTTCTCGTTCTGCTGCCCGAGGGCGAATTCGACGTTTCGGATCGCGGCTGCTTCAAGCTCTTCATCCCCCGTTACAAGCGCCAGCTCCATCAGCGCCCACGCAGTCCTGGTATTGTAGGTATACGAGTTCATTCGAGAGTTATTTGTGAAGTCGGAGAGCGACTTTCTCCAGGCGCCGTCTTCATCCTGCTGGGAAATTAAGAACTTTCCGGCCTTGACCGCAGATAGCAAATAGGTCGATTGCCCGGTCTCCTGGAATGCCCGAATCCACCCGAAAATTACCTGACCGGTATTGAAGATCGCGGGAGTGGGCGTCTGATCGATCATGCCGCCCTGCACCGCTCCACTTTCCAGTTGAACGCGGCATTCCCAATCGGCCATCCTGACGGCCCGATCGGCAAATTCCTGCCGATTGACCAGACGGCCATAATCGAAGAGCGTGGGAATGATATACCCCGTGGTCTCGGGATACGGAGCAAACCAGCCCCTTCGTTTAAAAAATGGGTGGTACACCAATGAATAGCTGCGGGCCACGCCTCCACCATCAAATGCATCCTGAGCATGGCAAATCCAATCGACACCGGCCTCAATATGCTTCATGGGATCTCGCTCTTCCGAACGCGCCCCGCCAAGATACATTTTGATCAGCTCGTGATCGATGAAGGAGGAGTAATACTTTACTCGTTGCGCGATAGACGAAATCATCGTGGTGCCTCCTGCATTTTTACCTCGGAGACGACAAGCTTGTATTTCCCCCCTCGGGTGAAGGGAATGTGTTCAACGTAATCCACTTCGATCGAAGTATCCGGCCCAAAACGCTCGTGAATCGTTTGAAGCATCGGGACAAGATTTTTCTCGGCGAATGAAGGGGCCCTGACGATCCGGATCTTAAATGCGTCCAATTTCTCCTGAATAACCTGGTACTGCTTGACACCTTCAATCCAGTGAAACGTCGCGAAGAGTTGGCCGTTGACATAGCCGCCCATTCGAGTTGGAAGCTGATCGATGATCCGTCCGCTGAGGTCTACAATCCGGCTGAGACCCCGTCCACAGGAGCAACGCTCCTCTATGACGCGGCCAGTGTCGCCCGTCTCATACCGCAGCAACGGCATCCCGCGGTTGATCAGATCCGTCACGACCAATTGATTAGTGCCGAATCCGTCCGGGACATTCTCCATGTGTAGGATTTCCTGATTGAGATGGAGCCCCTCGCGCACAGGGCACTCGATCGCTACAATCCCCGTTTCGCTGAGACCATACCGATTGTAGACCGGACATCCGAAAACCCGTTCCAACAGTTCACGCTGGTGGGGATAGAGGGTTTCGGAGGAGACGATCACGGAACGGGGCGCAACACCTCCTAGACCGTTGGCCTCCATATATTGCGCAAACATGTACAGGGTACTGACGTAGGAGATAACGACGTCCGGCTGGAATGCTCGCAGCCGCTCATACATCGTGCCCATATCCGGTTCGGTCATCAACGTGGGATCCACCCTCAGCGTCTGGTTGTCCACGCCCACCCGGGCATGTAGCGCTTGCTTCAGCTTCGCTAAGCCTGAAGAGGGAGCCTGGTGCGTCCCCGTGGCAAGCCGGACCTGATCCCCTTCGATGACGAACGGGCTATCACGCCATAAGTAAAACAGCTTCTGCCCAAGCTCGTACCCCGCGATTCCGGTGAGTCTTTTTCCTGCGGCTGTCCGAATTCGGTTGCTGGACTTTTCCTGGATATACGTGGTCGGCTGGCCGCTGGAGCCGCTGGTGATCCCCTTCGCCAATTCGGCGCGCGGAATGTTCGACGCCGTCAGATCTGCCAGCCTTTCCTGAAGCGTGCGCTTCGTCATAGTCGGAAATTTTGCAAAATCTTCAAATGAACGGAAATCCCTTGGTTCCGCTCCCATCTCCTTGAATTTTTCCTGGTAGTACGGGACATGCTGATAGGCATGTTCCAGGAGACGACTCAGTCGCTCCCATTGCATCGCCTTGAGACGCTCCTGAGGAAGCCATTGAGAACGCTCGAAGGTCCGAATATTTCTTATTAAGTCAGACCCGTGCCACCAATGATACAAAGGCAAGCTGACATGTTTGATAAATGGTGCGTACATCTTTCGATCCTTATCCTTCTGCCTTTGGCCCAACCGTCTTTTTATTTGCTCGATTCCAGAAATACATGAAAATCTTCCGAGCTTCCTGAAGACCCGGAGACCAATCGTCCCAGGACCAAATATCCCCTTTCACCCGCCAGCGAAGGCCATCGAGAAGGAAATCGACACACTCTCTCCACCTCGGCGGCAATGGCACGCTGCTGACGGGAAAATCGTTGCGAAGCACCAGTTCCAGCCGCTTGAGATCAGCATGCAGATACCGGCTGGCAACCTTGAGGCGATAGGCCCGATCGTGCTGAACGGGCCTCCCCAGTCGGCTTTCATACAGCCAAAATGGAAAGTCCATCCCCGCGTGTAGTGAACCGGGAAGGGAGGCCCAGAAACGGCCGTTGACCTCCATCAACACAACATCCTGGGTGCCCTGCACAGCCTTCCACTCGACCTGTGCAACGCCTTCCCATCCCATGGCTTGAAGAAAACGGACCGAGTAGTCCTGCACTTTCGGCCAGATCGGCATGCTTTCGTACCGCACCGGCACCCCCCCAGTCGGCATAAACTCCCGACCGCGGTGATACTGATAGCAGGCCAGCGGCTGGCCGCCATGCATGAGAACGCCGAACCCAATCCCGTGCCCCACACAAAACTCCTGCACAATCGGCACGACTGAATGCCGAAAATAGATGCTGAGGAGCTTTCGTAGCGAGTCCTCGTCGTTCACGAACGTGACCTTAAAGTCATAGGATGATCCTGATGTGCCAAGCGGTTTTTGATTCGGTTTAACGACGACAGGAAAGTGAAGTCCTCCAATGCGCGCATCTACCTCCTGCATTGAGCGTGGGACCATCGTCTTGGGAATCGGAATCTCATGCTGCTGGGCCAGCAGATACTGCCCTCGTTTATCGAGGGCCAGCGCCACCGCCTCGCGAGAGGCCATGGCAAGCGGCGCGATCGCCTCAATCTCGTCCCGGTGCTCGTTGAGGACCGCCACTGTGGACTCGACGACCGGAATCACGAGTCGAACACGAAACCGTTTGGCCGCCTCGCAGATCGAGTCTACGAACGCTTCCGGTTGCTCAAAAGGCGACGGATAGACCCACCGGGCTGCCGCATACCGGGAACAAAATCCCAGGCTGTCCGTAGCCGGTCCGGCCGCCACGACTGAGATGCCGCGCCGACCGAGAGAGCGAATGACCGCAAGGCCCTGTCGCTGATCTGCTCCTGTGACTAAAACGTCCATGATGTCCTTACGTCACGCACCGAGCTGTTTTTTTTGCACCGCGCGATAAGATGTGTGGGCAGAGTTAGAATACGGCGCAGGCTGCACTGCAACGTCCTACAGATTGAAGCTGTGCAAGGTTTGAGTATGTGATTCGGCGTCAGGGAAATGTCAGGCTTCGTTTGAATCAGTTCATGCAGAAAGCCGTAACCGCTTCACGGTACCGGCTAGCGCGCTGAGGCCCGATTGGAGATTTTCCGCTATCCCGCTCACCCTCACGGCCTGACATCCCCCAAATCCTGCCTTGAATCGGTATAGCCCGTGCGCAACCGATTCCGGATCCTGGGCCGAAGCTGGGACACCTCCGAAATTGAACTCCCTGCATCCAAGTTCAACACAGCGGCTGAGCACCTTCCAAAAGAGCAGCGCCGGGGCGTCCAGTTCGAATCCCTTCGGCTCGCTGCCGCCAAGCACGTATAAGGCCCGGCCAGAGTACATCGAGACGAACGCGGCAGAAACAGGCCGACCTTCGTAGCGCATCAAGAACAGGCGACCAAGGTTCCTCTCGAAGTAGCGCCGCCCCATCTGCTCATAGTAGGCTTCGTCCTGAAGGCCAAAATACTCACCGCGCTCTACCCTCCGATCGCGCGAACCGATCTGTAGCCGCCGTAACTCCTGCATCGCCTCGACCGAACTGGCCTCCTCGAACACCAATCCATGCTTGCTCGCCTTTTTGATCTTTCGCTGATGGTGAGTCGAGAGCTGCTTCCATCGTTCTTCCTCGGACCTCGTGAGGTCTACGATGAATTCAATCCTCTGCGTGGCAACCAGCCCAAGATGGTCCAGATTTGAGAGGGGCACACGGGAGTAATGGGATTGCAACGTGAGGCCGCGATAGCCCCCTCCCCTTGCAAACTCGACCATCCGACTCATCATCGTACGGGCCAGGCCTGGATCGTTCGCCTGAACGGCAGGAAAGGTTTCGAAATCGAGTCGCCTGAGAAATCGCCCGATGACCGGCCTCGAAGAATGTCGTTCGTTTGCCAGCGCGATCCCGACACACCGGCCCTGCTCATCCAGCCCGCGAAAATACAGCGGCTCGGCATAATCCGATCGCCAGGTTTCGGCCCATTCCTGGCTATGGTAAATGTTCCCGTCGAATCGCTCGATCAATTGGGCCCATTCCGCCCCTGCCGACCTATCAACCTTAAGCTGCATGACAGTCAACTCCTAACAGGACGCTGAAAAAGTCCGCCAGCGGCGTTCTCGCATCGTTCAGAGGCTCAACGTACCGAAGCGTACGCCTCGCCTCTTCGCTCGCTGCGGCCTTGCTGGACAGCCTTTTTGAGCATCCTGAGATATTGTGGCAACAGAGGCATTCAGTGAGATTTCAGCGGTGTCTTATGTATAAACTGAGATTTCCCGCAGCCTGCTAAACCGCTGAGCCGATCGAGCTGTTGCGCAAGACAGCGGGCAACAGACTGAATCTCATACTCGGCAAGCGTCCCGTTCTTCCCGGTCTGGGAGAATCCGCCGGTCGGATTCATGGACCTGACAATGAACTCCTTGATGCCGGTCGTATCGGACGCGCTGAAGGCGGCGCCGGCCTTGGTGGAATGAACCAGATCGCGTGTCGCCCCTGCCTCGGCCATGGCAAGGATCGTGGTTCCGGTTCCCATATAGTCGTAGGCCTTCGCCGGAATCTGATACGGTTGGTTGGGCGCCAACAGGAGCGCGAGATGACTCTGCTTGACCATCTCGATCGCCCGGATATAGGACACCGACTCCAGGACTTCCACATTCTCTTCGAGTTTATATTCCCGAACGATCTCCCCGATCGGACGGTTGTTGATGAACTGACATTGTCCGACCAGCCTGAACCGGATCGCTTGGGCGCCTATCCGGCCTTCTTCGATCAGCTCATGAACGGCTTGGAAAACCGGCTCCGGCGTCCTTCCGAAATACAGTGTTCCTGTATAGATGATCGTGAACACCTTATCTTTCTCCACATGACCGAAACTCGAAAAAAACTCGCCATCGAATCCATTCGTGATACAGACAAATCGGTCCGGCAACCGGGAGCCGTATGATTTTTTGAAGGCCTCACATAGCATCTCGGTATTCGCAACGACCAAATCGGCTTTCTGAACCACTCTCCATTCCAGCCATCTCTCGATTGTCAACGATGCCGCGCAGGTGGAATACAGCTTCTTGGAACCGCCCGTCATCCAGGGGTCACGATAATCGGCGATCCACCGGACGCCGGTGAGGACCTTCAGCAACCATCCGATCAGATGGACTGAATAGGGCGGGCTCGAGGTCAGGATACAATCGATTTTTTCGCGCCGGATGAGACGGATGGCTTGGAACACTGCGGGCCACATCCAGTTTCGCTGTTCGTCAGGAAGCGACATGAATGACAGGACGTACCGCCTAAGCCTTTTGGCCAAGCCCTCGCCTCCCCGATTGGCTGCGGTGGCGAGTCCGGCACTGTTCTTGGCGGTGCCGGCCGGCAGATCGGACCTTCTGAACAGACTGAACAGCCGCCGTAGGGCCCTTTTCATTCCCACATAGAGCGGCGAAAGAGTCGGTGTCCGGCCGGCCTTGAAAATTTTCACCGAACCGACGTATTTCAGCTTCTCGGCATCCAGCTTTTCCAGATAGTCGTCCTTCAAGGTCAAAACAACTGGCTCCCAGCCAAACTGCGGCAGTTGCCGGGCAAAATTGGCCGCCCGCAGGCCGCCCACTTCGGTGCTGGGCGGAAAGTGATACGAGATGAGCAGGATCTTCTTGGCCATGAGAAGCTACCGGTTGAACAGCGATTGAAGTATCTGCAACGCCGGTTCAGGAAATCGTTCCACGGTCGAATCATAGTGGTGGTGCAACCCGGGCGTCGTATTCACCTCGTTGATTACTCCACCGCTTTTCTCCAAGGGAACTGTGGGATCCGGCGTGATGAAATCCACGCCGACCAATCGAGATTTGAGAATCTTCGCCGCCGACTCAGCGTTTTTCTTCAACGCATCGCATACAAGGCCGGTTACGGTTTCATTGTAAACGGTTCGAACCTCAACCTGTTTTCTGCGTGGATCGTTGACGCTTTTGGCCAGAAAGGTTTGACCACAAGCCGGCGTGGATTCCAGCGAAAGACCTTGATAACCGAGAGTGAACAGACAGTCGCGATCGATATCGAGAAAGTACTCACCCCGGCTCCTCCGGCGTTCATTCTCGATGCTGAGCAGATTGCCTACTGTTGAAACACCGTCCCCGGTCAGCCCTGGTCCCTTCCGGCGGACCGCATGGATCATCTCTCCGTCCAAAACCAGAAGCCGGTAACATTCTCCAGGAATCATCGGCTCGATCAAAATCTCCGAACAATATAACGACGCCAAAATTGAAGCAGCCCTGACCTCGCGTTCCGTCTGAACGTGGGTCGTCACTCCCTGGCCGGATGAGGTGCCGTTGGCTGGCTTGACGACACAGCCTTTGGGATGCCGCTTCAAGAACTCCGCAGCACGGTTCCAGTCTTCAAGTTGGAGAACTCGATGCTCCGGCACACAGAGTCCCTGTTCAGCGAACAGCTGATAGACCAGCGGTTTCATCCCCGCGATCTCAAGCGCGACCGGATCGTCGAATTCAAGCTTATCGTTCAAAATCCTGGTTGTTTTCCCATTCAGTTCAAGCTCCCAAACCGAATCCGCCAGAGCAGTAAACCGGGCTCCGACCTTCTCGGCCGCGTTCTTCCACATGTTTCGGTATTCCGACACACGGTCATGGACGTAGATCTGCCCGGAAGAATTTACCTTGGCCTGCCAGATCTTCTGGCCCCGCATATATAGCCGCGCCAACTGGAGCCTGAGCAACTTCATCGTGAACCTCTCAATCGCCCGAGCCTTGATCCTGGCCCGCCGGTGTATCCAAGCATTGCAGGGAACCGCACGGATAGATTCGGACTCTTACGGTGTTCTGCGTGGGAAACCGCTCCTGGATCGCCTTCAGCACGGACTCCCACGACTGTACGATTCTGACTCCTTCAAGGTCTTGAATCGGCTCCGTCGCTCCTTCCGGACGGTACAGCCACAGCGGATGACTCGGCGGCGAAGCTGAACTGACGGTACTGGGCTTGACCGGAGGTTGGTTACGAACGAATAGGTTCTTGATGATCTTCTGTAGGATCACTCGCGGTTTCATGACCGAAATCCGATTGTAGAGTTCTGTATATTCCCGAATCCGTTCGCTCAGCCCCTGCTGAAACAGCCCATGATGGCCCAATCCTTCATGCATCGATCCGATCACAATCTTCATAGCGGCTTGGGGAGCGCACCGGATCGGTTTCATGGCTTTCCGGACGAAGGTGTAGGAGACGTCGGAAGGGTACGCATTCACAATCACGACATCCGCATCGCCTGGCACCGGGGCGGTGTAACGCTCTTTTGAAAATGCAGCCGCCTGCGGATAGTACGAATAGTGATCTCCTCCGAGCAGACTGACGACCTCCGAACGATCGTTAATGTGCAGGGTATAGATTGTGTTCATTCCGACCATGCGCGCAATTTCGGTCACGTCCTTACGAAAGTCGTTATCAATGTTGTAGGTGCCGCCGACGCCCTTGTGCCGAAAGTGCAGGGTCCGGATCGACTTTCGCCCCAACACACCCAACATCAGCTTTCCACCGCCGCCGAACCCGGTCGTGTGTTGGGGATAGACGCCGCCGACGCCGATGATCAGATCGGCCTTATGCAATTCGGCATTGATGTGCACCGGAGTGCCGAACGAAGTCGTCCCAACGAATTTGGTGCCCCGCAAATCGCTGTGGATGATCACCCGGCAACGCTGATAGGCCGGCTGGCCGATCTTGCTGGCCATGGCTGTCGGGTCTTGATGGCCATGGGTTCCAGTCGCCACGAGAATTCGGACGTCTTCCGCTCGAAGCCCCGCAGCTTCGAACTCCTTCAGTAGAAACGGCATGATTCTAGAGACGGGGGTCGGCCTCGCCAGGTCATCCACAACCACTACGGGACGTTTCTTTCCTTTGGCCAGTTCTCTGAGTGGAGGCTGTCCGACCGGACGATTGATTTGCTCGGCGATCTGCTCGTCGCTCAAAGGAAGCGGCGTATCGGGCCAATAGGTGACAACGTCCCACGCATCGGGAAAAGACAACCGGATGGGCCGATCGTTGTACCAGACACCAGTTCGAAGCTCGATGTTCTGCATCGTTCCTTACTCCCTCGTTCCTACGGCCAAATGTCGGTCGGTAACTGTAGCCCCGACTATCTTGATTCGATAAGGGAAATGCCGCTTCAGTTCGTTGATGGGCCCTTCCAACAGATACCAAGACAGCGAGGCAACCACTATCGCCAACCCTGTATACAGAAGGAAGTCGATGCCGGGCGGAATACTATCGACGTCGACACCGAATTCCCTGAGAAGGTATGGAATCGGTTTATGCAGGAGATAGAGTCCATAGCTGATCTTCCCCAGATAGACCAACGGGCCTGACGCCAGCATTCGTCCGATCGGCCCTCCGAACCCTTGAGCCGCGCGAAGCACCAGCCAGCCGCAAAAGAGGGTCTCGGCAGACAACTCCAGAATCATCCATTTCGCCGACTCGATGCCTGCAACACGAAGCCCTACCACCGCAAAGAACATCGGCATGCCGATCCAGAGGAGCCCGTCCACTGCGCGGCTTTTTGCTATAGTCTCCAGCCCCTGCTGCGTGACAGCGTAGGCCAGCAACCCTCCCATGGCCAGTGTGTCCAAACGGGAAAGGGTAAAATATTTGATCGCCCCCTGCGGGAACTCATACATCGCCAAGATCAGCTTCGCCGCTGGACCAACGGCAACCGAAAGTAGAAAAACCGGAAGGAGAAACCGCCGAGGCGTCAGGAGAACGATCCAGGGCCAGACCAGATAGAACTGCTCTTCAACCGAGAGCGACCACAGATGCGAGATCGGCCCCTCCCAGTTGTTATCGACCAAGACACGGAAGAGGTTCAGCGTATATGTCCACAACCATGGTGTCAGTCCGTTGGCAGGACTTGGGGCCGCCACCGTGTAGACCAGAAGAAACGCATAGTACAAGGGAAAAATCCGAAGAATCCGACGGATGTAGAACTGCCGCAACGTGAGAAAAAGACCCTGACCTCCCTCTTCGATATACCGGCGGCCCTGCAAGAGGATGTCCGTAATGAGAAAACCGCTCAGAACAAAAAACAGATCCACACCGAAATTGCCCCACGGGAGACCGGCCTGCGACGTCCAGGGAATCCAGTGGCTGACAAAAACCATCAGGACCGCGATGGCGCGAATCCCATCGAGTTGAGGCATATAGGGGCGGAGGCCGGACGAACTGCAATCGGCAACCCGCACATTATCTCCTAAAGAGGGATCGCTTTACGAAATCGTCCAATCTTGCGGTGAAGAGATAACGACGCCCTTCGAATTACCTGAGCAATACCCTGGCGAACGATTCTTTATACGGTCTGATCAGCCAGGTTATTCACGCCGTCCTTCGAGCGATCGCTTTGCCCGACCACGAACGCATCCGCTTGATCAAGCCCCCGGTCATCACAAAAAATGGCCTCAAGTCTTTCCTGTTAAACCAGGCTGCCTCCTCCAGACCCTTGAATGACCTGAACCAGTCTCCGACGGATAAGGTTCCCTCCTGATAATAATCGTTCGAGGAAACCAGATCGAAATCCTCGATCATCCAGCGACGACCCTCCCTTGGAATGATCATCGGCTGCTTCTGGCCTGTAAGATCGAGATAAAGCGCTTTGACCACATCCATGTCGTCCTCGGCGACGAAAAGACGGAACGCCTGACCGACCCGCGGATTGATGTCGAGCACCTTGTACTGACCGTCGCGGGGATCGAATCGATACCCAATGTCGAGTACTCCTCGATAATGAATCGCTTTCATGAACTGCATCGTCATTTTTCCGACCGCCTCATTCCAACGGCATTCTCCGAGCGAGGTACAGCCGACATGGATCGGAAACTGCCGGATTTTGTACCCAGTGAGACCGATCGGGCAATCGGAAGTTCCATTGAAGTAACCGTTGAACATGAAGATTTGATCATCTCCACCGGGGATATACTCTTGGAGCATCAGGTTGGGAAAACCCGGCTCCTCCATCTCCTTATACTGTTCAAGCAATTCTTTCTCCGAATGGACCACGACCATCTTCTTCTTGCCACGCGCTTGCAGACGGTTTCCGTAAATCCCTTTTAACATCAACGGAAACTTGACTCTGTGCAGAGATGCCTCCACATCCTCCAGCCGTTCAGGGAAGAGAGTGAAGGGAGTCGGCACCCCGTGCCTGGCAACCAGATCGTACATCCCCTTCTTACTGATCAGCTCCCGCATCAAACTCGGGGCATTAGATGGGAAGATGAACCATCGGCTCAACGGCTCGGCATACTCGGTGACAAAGACAGCGGTCTCGTCCGATGTCGGGATCAAGATCGATGTGCGTCCGACTTCCTTCCCGACCCTCAAGAGCTCTTCCAGAAACCGTTCCGGGTGAGCTTCATCGTATCCATAGAGGAAGCTCCGCTTGCAGTACCGGGAGAGCATCCCAGGAGATCGGGGGTCGGCATCGACTCCGTAGATCGGAATACCCTGCTCCCCCAGGCTGCGCATGATAGCCAGCGCCCCAAGCTTGCAGTTCACGACCACCACTGGCATCGATGTATTCTGAATTCGCAACGTGGCTTCCACCTTTCGGATAGGAACGTCCCGGTCAGATCGAGAGACGGAGTGCCTCACTTTGCGCTGCAGCGGGCATCAATCCACCGTTGACCAATGAAGGAACTGTGTCGAGATCGTCGATGTGGCTGAGCACGAATTCCAAATCCGCTTCCTGGCCCGACTGCATCAGATATGCCGCGCTTCTCCCTCCGCGAACTTCTTCCGGGCTCTTCCCGCTCCACTGGGAGATATACTGGCTCGTCGCTTCGGTCTCAGGGATATAGCCCAATGCCACCAGCTGCTCGGCAACCCAAGCGCAACCCATCTGGTCTTCTCGGCGAAACTGATTTCGAGTTCCAGCCCCAAGAACGGCAATCCGACGATATCGGCCGGACAGATGACGGGCGACAGCGGAAAAATTCCTAAAGCATGCGGCATACACAGCCTCGGCTCCAACCGCATTCAACAGCAGTTGCGTTCCGGACGAGGAAACCAATACCATCGGTCGATGCGCGTCGGTTCGTTCCGCAATCTTCGCCGGACTATTGTTCACATCGAAGCCCACAGGCATATTCCCGCCCAATTCTCCTNNTTCTCGCATCGCTCAGAGGCTCAACGTACCGAAGCGTACGCCTCGCCTCTTCGCTCGCTGCGGCCTTGCTGGATGGCCTTTTTGAGCATCCTGCAATTATTGCGACAGCAGTGCCATACGTATGATGTCACTGGCGCTTGATGTATACACCGAGTTGTTCCTTAGCCTGCTAGGCGTATAGACCGTTCTGGGCCGGCCCCTTGGGACGCAAAATCATTTGTTGAAACGCATCGGAGTGCAGTCCCCTGCGGTAAATCTCCACCCGCAGCAACTCCTCTAACCGGACGTTACTGAGATGGACGCGCGGGCCGAAATGATTGAGCAACGCGAATTGGCTTGGCTTGTTCGGCGCCTCGAAGATTGTCCGGTCCATCCCGTACGCCTCGACGAACCGCTCCGCGAATCCCGCGTTCAACTTGCCTTTTCCATCGAACAGGCCTACGTCTTGCGCGCTCTCACGCCCTTCGACCACAATCTTACCCGCCCCGGCATCGAGCCAGCGCTTTCCCTGGTCGACCAGCTCCGTCACCACGTCCTCTGTAAACGTTCCCCCATGTTTCTCGCCGATCTCGAACTGGACAGTAAGTCCGCGCTCTGAAGCGAGCTGCACGACTTCGTGGGGGTTCAGAACGTTCTCGATGAATCCCGCCCCTGCCTCGATCCCTGTCACACCGATGTCGGCGCAGAGGTCGAGAAACTCCGGGAGTTTCTTGAAATAGACAGCGATCTCGAACGGCCCTCCTCCTGTGCAGACAGGGACATTGAGCCGCCGCGCCGCATCGACCTTTTTGCGCGTCGCCATCTCACTGGCGACCTGCCAGCAGGCCATCGAAATTTTCAGCGAGGAGATCAAATGCCTGCTCTGCTCCAGGTGACTCTCCAGCGTGACCGGATCGTAGCCTGGATCGAATGGGCTGGTGAGCGGAGGGAGTTCGACCACGCCGATCTCACACATATAATCTCGGGTATGTCGCATCTTTCCGTTGGATTTATGAGTCTCGGTGATCATGAATCGTTCTCCTTGTTTTAATGGAGTTCCCCGCAGCAAGCTGCGGGGTATCTTGCGAAATGCTCCGAAGCCACTATTCTCATTCGCCAAGGCTACGGAGGGTTCCCCTCGCCTTCATCCCCGTAGCAAGCTGCGGGGTATTCGGCGAAGGAGAATAACAACTCACTCCCATTCTTTACCTGCATCATGAGCCCATTCGACGAGGAACGCGTTTCCGTCCGGGAGCGAGAGGCGCACGACCCAAACTGTGCCTCTACACCCAACATCGATCGCGTTAGAACAGGGTGTAAATGAATGGCGCGACCGCCGATCCTTGCGTCAGGACAATCAGACTTCCAAGAAGCACCAGCACCGTAATAATGGGAAGGAGCCAAAATTTCTTCCGCTCCTTCATGAATCCCCAGAGTTCCATCACAAATCCACCCATGGCACACCTCCTTCCACTGGTTATGGTCAATATTGATATTTCATATGGGAACGGGGGCGCGGAGATCGAACCACCCGGTAGGTCGTACTCGACTCGGCAAATGCCTGCCGCATCGAATTCTTCCCCAGCAGACGAAAGATGATGCCCATCGGCGTCACGATCCCATAAAACACGATACTGAGAAGAATCCGCGTATTGATCCATCCCAGAATATGCCCGACCCACATCCACCCTTTCTGGATCGGCGCTAAGACCTGGGGCAGAATGGCGCCCAATACGATGAGAATCGTACCGAGGCCGACCGCCCACAGCCGGAACGGCTCGCCCCGAAAGACGAGCGGCCAGAAGCCGATCACGGTGAAGACCGCGCCGACCAATAGCCCAAACTGACGAAGCTCTTTCCTTGTAGCTGCTTGTTCCATTGTCTCCATCCCCCTGTTCAGCTAATCGAGTTCGAATTCTTTCTTCCAATCGGAATCCCCTTCCAGGGGCTTCTGATCTTCTTTCCGCAGCACATAATTCTCGATCACCAAGACATCCATCTCCGTCCGCATGAAGCAGCGATAGGCATCTTCAGGCGTACACACAATCGGCTCGCCGCGCACGTTAAACGACGTATTCACACAGGTAGCATAGCCTGTCTTCGCCTCAAACGCCTTGAGCAACTTGTAATACCGAGGGTTCGTCTCCTCATGAACCGTCTGGACTCTGGCCGAGTAATCGATGTGCGTTACGGACGGTATATCCGAACGCGGCACGTTGAGGAGATCGATGCCCCAGAGCTCCTTCTGCCCCGGATCGAATGGCAGTCGTCGCTTCGTAAGCACGGGAGCCACGAGCAGCATGTAGGGACTATCGCAGTCCATCTGGAAATAGTCCGACACCCGTTCTCGCAACACGGACGGCGCAAAGGGTCTGAATGACTCCCGATACTTGATCTTGAGGTTCAACACGGATTGCATTTTCGTGTTGCGCGCATCTCCGAGAATGCTGCGCCCGCCCAGCGAGCGTGGCCCGAACTCCATCCGTCCTTGATGCCAGCCCACAACTTTCCCCGCAGCCAGTTCGTCGGCCACCCGCCCATACAACTCCGGCTCCTCGATCCGATGATAGACCGCTCCAATCTTCTTCAGCCTGGCTTCGACCTCCTCATTGCTGAAGGCCGGTCCCAGGTAGCTCCCCTTCATCTTGTCGTGAACATTGTCCGCCGTTCTGGGCTTGCCCTCATACTGATGCCAGGCGCTCAGCGCCGCACCCACGGCGCCGCCGGCATCGCCCGCCGCCGGCTGAATCCAAATCCCTTTAAACGGGCCCTCGCGGAGCACCCGGCCATTGCCCACGCAATTGAGCGCCACCCCGCCGGCCAAACAGAGATACTCCACTCCCGTTTCCCGGTGCATCGTCCGCGACAACCGCAGCATCACTTCCTCGGTCACCTCTTGGATCGAGCGGGCCAAATCCATTTCCCGCTGCCCGAACTTCGATTCAGGCTTACGCGGAGGGCCGCCGAATATGCCGTCGAACTTCCGGCTCGTCATGGTCAAGCCTGTGCAGTAGTTGAAAAACTCCATGTTCATTCTGAACGTCCCGTCCGGCTTGAGATCGAGCAGATGTTCGTAGATGGCCTTGACGTACTTCGGCTCTCCGTATGGAGCCAACCCCATGACTTTGTATTCCCCGGAATTGACTTTGAACCCCGTGTAATAGGTGAAGGCCGAGTACAGCAGCCCGATCGAGTGCGGAAATGGAATCTCCCAGAGCTGGGTCAGCGCATTGCCTTCCCCCAGCCACGCCGAAGTCGTCGCCCACTCGCCGACCCCGTCCATGCAGAGCACGCCCGCCCGCTCGTAGGGGGACGCGTAAAAGGCCGATGCGGCATGGGACTCATGATGTTCGCCAAAGAGAATCTCCGGCAAATTCGATTTACTGAGGCCGTTCGCGCAGGCCAGCACTTCCTTTTGCAGCAGGGTCCGCAGCAGCAGCTTCTCTTTCAACCACACAGGCATCGCGGCCAGGAACGATTGAATCCCTTTGGGCGCGAAGTCCACGTACGTTTCCAATAACCGCTCGAATTTGATCAACGGCTTGTCGTAAAACACGACATATTTCAAATCCTTGATGCCGATCCCTGCCTGGGTCAGGCAATATTCCACCGCGCGGCGCGGGAATCCCGGATCGTGCTTCTTGCGGGTAAACCGCTCCTCTTGGGCCGCCGCCACAATCTCGCCGTCGTGGATCAGGCAAGCGGCGCTGTCGTGGTAGTACGCAGAAATGCCGAGTATGTACATGCACTCACCTCCTAGCTGACAAGCTGCCGCCATTCCGGCGACATATGCCGGTTTTACTCTCTTATTACGAAACAGGTTGCCACACCGGCAACGTCAGGCACGGCACGACCACGCACGGAGACGGACTCTTGTCCAGGATCACACGCTCCCTACCGAGCACCCATCCGTCATCGAAAGTTTCACATATTTGCAACAAGCTGAGATTCAAGGACCACGCGCGCCTGGAATGAAATGGCCTTCAGGAGCAGCACGGCCCTGCTGGTTCCATCCAGTTTCTTTTCGAAGACGGCTTCCAATCCGCACAATGGGCCATCCTGTATTCGCACCGCTTGCCCGGGTGAAAATCGGTTCTCAGAGCATTCGATCGCTCCACTCACGGCTTGACCGCGAATGGCTTGAATGATCGAATCATCCACCACCGAAGGACCGTTGCCGAATGTCACGATATGCTTGACCCCCTGGGCATATGCCACCGCACGGAACTGACTCGACGCGTCGAACTTCGCGAACAGATACCCTGGGAACAACGGCGAGGTCGTCACACCGGACTTTCCTCGAAGCGCTTTTCGCTCCCTGATCATCGGAAGAAAGGATTCTATGCCCAAGCGGTCAAGGCTGGCGGAGGCAGTGGCTTCAGAGCGTATTTTCGTGCTCACCGCGTACCAGCACTTCTTATCCCATTCCGGTTCGCCCGAATCGTTCGCTTCCGCGCTGTTGGGGTCGGAAAAAACGACCGCGCTCTTTTTACACAATTGCATGTGAACGGTCCCCCTGTTTTTCAAAAATATACCGAACATGCTGAACGACCTGGTTGATGGGGGCAAAGGAGAAATCCCTAAGCAACCACCTTAGACGCTGTTCCGTCTTGCCGAGATTCAGATAGTGACGAACCTTTGAGAGCAGCGGGCCCTTCATGCGCGGCTGTTCGGGATCGAGTTCCCATGGATGGAGATACATGACAAGTTGCGATCCTTGCCGCTCAAGACTCCTCAGAAACATTTTCGAAACGGCATAGGGGAACAGGCGGAAATATCCGCCGCCTGCGACAGGCAACTGGAGGCCACAGGCATTCACCGTTGACGGAGACACCTCCCAGATCGTTCCGACTTCGGTCTCGATCAGATAGGCTCCAGCCCCGGCGACACCGGTCTCGGTGGCGCCTCGGAACCGGTTATAGATACTCGAATCGTACCGGTACCCTTCTTCAATCAAGACGGGAATGGCCCATGGCGTCCGAGACGTGATCGAGAAACTCGGCGCCCGGTATCCCGCAACCTGCCTGCCGATCAAATCTTCCAAGATCTGTTTCGACCGCCTGACATCCTGCCGAAATTCAGTCGGAGTCTGCGTATGCACCAGTTCGTGACCATACCCATGCGACGCAATCTCATGGCCTTGTTGCGCCAGACGTTTCACCAACTCCGGATGCCGTTCTGCAACCCACCCAAGGACGAAAAATGTAGCCTTGGTCGAATGTTCCGACAGCAGTTCGGCAATTTTCATGGAACTATTCTCGACTCGGCTCGCCAGCCGATTCCACTCCCGCCTTCTCGCAACCGACCAGAAGGCCGCAACCTGAAAATGCTCCTCGACATCGAACGAGAGCATGTGTTTCGGTTTTCCAGGAGTCATTTCGCCCGAATGCTTCAATGTGCACCTTCCCCGAGCAACACGACCCGAATCGTCTTCACCAGAACCTTGAGGTCCAGCAAGAATGAAAAGTTCTTCACATAAAACAGATCGTATTGGAGCTTGACGTGCGCGTCCTCCGCCGACGCCCCATAGCGGAACTTCACTTGAGCCCACCCGGTGATGCCGGGACGCACCGTGTGCCGGATATCGTAATAGGGAATCGTCGACCGCAGTTCCTGCACAAATACCGGACGCTCAGGACGCGGTCCGACGAGGCTCATGTCCCCTCGAAGCACATTCACCAACTGGGGAATTTCATCGAAACGAGTCTTTCTCAACCACCACCCGACGCGGGAAATGCGAGGGTCGTTCGCTTGCGCCCACCGAGGCCCTGACTTCTCGGCATCTTGCTGCATCGAGCGAAACTTCCAGATCGAAAAGAGCCGGCCGCGCAAGCCCACACGGATCTGTTTGAACAAGACCGGGCCCGGCGAATCCAATCGTATGAGCGCCGCAATGAGACCGAAGAGAGGGATCAGCATCACCAACCCCACGGCAGACACCGCCACATCGAGGAGTCGCTTGGCCATTGCCGACAGCAGTCCCCGGCGAAAGCCGGTCGAGAAAATCAATGCGCTGGGACGAAGCGAGTCGATCAAGAGCCGCCCTGATGCTGTTTCGAAAAGATGGTGGCCGTCGACGATGTCCACTCCCACCGTCTTGAAATCGAGCAGCGCTTGAACCGGCATAATCGAACGATGGTCCGCCAGGCAGATGGCGATCGTATCCACTCGATGCTGCTTGACCACCTGAGCCAATTGATCGTACGTGCCGATGATTCCTCGATGTTCGACAAGCCGTTCTTCTGCCTCTTCTGCCGCCCCGTCCAGAAAACCGACGACATGAAGCATCAACCAGGGCTTCGACCGAATGACCTGGCCCAAGTCGAAAGCCAACTGCCCCGTTCCAAGAATAAGCAGTTGCTTCTTGAGGCCCGGCATGCGCCATGACTCCTGGTCATGGTCGAACAAGATGCTGGGCGCCAGCGCAGATTCCCTGTGAAACTGGTTATGCGTGATTTCTGACGTCTTCATTTGTGTAAGCGGCTGCATACATGAGATACGGCGCATACTCCATTTCCACCTGCGTCAAGACGATGCCCGCGACCTCGGTCGATTCACCGAGCGTGTCTAACGCCTTTTTCGCAATGTCCTGGCTGGTCCTGCCGGCGCGAACGATGAAGACTGTCATGTCGGCCAAACCGCTGAGCGCATTCACGTCTGCCAACGGAAGAACCGGAGGCGCATCCAAGATCACATGGTCGTAACGCGCCCTCAGATCGGGCAAGATGTTCTTGACATACTGGATGCCGGAGAGCCCGGCCGGACGGACCTTGGAGGATCCGGTCGGCAAAATCCACAGCGGCACACCCCCGTCGTACTGGTGGATACAGTTCTCAAGAATCTCTCCTCCGTGCAGCACATCGCCGATGCCAGGCCCCGCGGGTACTCCCATATAGTCGTGCACCATCGGGCGTTTAAAGTCGCAATCGATCAGCAAGGTAGACTTATTCAAATCATGGGCGAGAATGTAGGCAAGGTTCGCCGCTGTCGTTGTTTTCCCTTCGCCCATCACGCTACTGGTCACCAACGTGACCGCGTTTCTTTTCTCCGACGTCATGATGACCAGACGTGTCGCGGCGACACGATATTGCTCAGCCATCAGCGAGGCCGGCACCCATTTGGTGATCAAGTGGAATTTGGGGGGCAAACTTTGCGCAGCGCCGACGTAGCCTTTGTTACCGACCTTCCCGTTCGCTCCCATCTTTTGCCCGCCACGATAGGAAGGCGCGCCCACGGGCAGCCTCGCCGGTATGCCGGGCCCGTTCAATAAGGCAAGCGACGTTCCTATGCCGACCCCGCTTGTCACGCTTGAAAATGCGGGGATGGACGCGATGACCGGTAACCCGAGATACTTCTCGACCTCTTCCGGCCGCCGGAACCCTGTTTTCATAAACTCAACTCCGATGGCCGATCCAAACCCCAAGAGACAACCGACCAACAGACCGCCGAGCATGAAATGCAATTGGTTCGGAGGCTCAGGCCAAGCGGGTAGAGTGGCCGCCTCAATAATCCGGTACTGCTCGCCGAATTGCTGATTCTCGTAATGCGACAAAATTCTGGCATTGGTGCGTTTGTCGAGCAGGGATTGATAGGCTCGCTGCATATTCTCTTGGTCCCTGAGCAACACGGCCAGTTTCTGCTCTCTCGCGGGTATACGTTCGATTCTTGCCTCTATTTCCTGGATCTGCCGAATGTCATGGGTTTGCCTTTCCTTAAGCGCGACAATCTCTCTCTTCGTGTCGCTGCGCTCGATCATCAACTCGCGCAAGTACGGATCGGTGAGCTTGCGGACGACTGCACCGCCATCATCGGCCTTCCCTGCCGCCGGTTCATTCACGCCGGACTGATTGACATCCAGTTGCAGCATCGACTCCAGCTGGCGGATCTCTTGCCGTGTTTGAATCACGTCCGGATAACTGTCCTTGTAGGTTCCCAAGAGTTCTTGCAACTTCTGTTTTAGCTCTCGAAGTTTGACGACTCGAGGATCGATCGGCCTGTTGTCTCCGATTCTCCGATCCCGCTCAGTCATAGCCGGCCCGGCCTGAGCATTGTCGGAAAATTCCCTGATCGACTTTTCCAACGCGTTCAATCGATCTCCCGACCTGTTCAACGATTCAGTGGTATTCGTGAGGTCGGTCTGTAATCGCTCGAGGGTGCGAAGGTTGGCATCCATCTGCTGCGGCAGCTCGCCCATATAGGCTCTCTTGAAATCGGAAATCGCGCGTTCCTTGACCTCAAGATCGCCCTTTACCCGCTCAAGCTCGACCGATAAAAATTCCGTAGTCATCTCCACCACTCCTTCACGGCGCGTCAAGTTGTCTTCCTGCAACTGCACCGCTAACGCTGTCGCCACCGCTTGAGCCATATGGGGATCCGTATGGGTGAACGATATTGCGATACCGACGCCGACGCCTCCGTCCCGTTCTTTCGGTTTTCCGACCACAATGGCTTTGCGCAATCGTTTCATCAGCTGGTCTGGAGATTGTCCTTGAGCTCCGGCATCGGAATAGGGCTTCAGGGTTTCGAGGACCGGCATGAGAATGGACTTATTCGTGAGGCCAAGCGAGACCTGCTGCATAATGATGGCCGCTGGGTCGTCGTTGTACCTTCCCTCCTGGGTTGGCGATAGCCCTTTCACGTACTCCTTGGCGATCCTCGGACTGTCGATCGTCACCACGACCGTGGCCTTGAACAGCTTCGTGGAGAATGTCCAAGCCGCGCCGGCCAACGACACACAAACGACGACGCTGGCAAGGATCCACCACTTTCGCTTGAACACGATCTGCATCAGATCGTGGGGAGTGAGCGCTTGAATACTCATAATGTGTACCCTGTGATATTAAGTGACTCTGTCCTGTTTAGTAGAACGCTTACGTGCGACTCATCTGCGCCATGGGCCGATCTAACTCACTCGTGTTGCCTTTGAACCGATTGTCCACATTCGAGTAGTTGAGTGCCCACGCGGAAAGTTCGCGGGCATGCCCGGGATTCGCCTCCGCGACTATGGCACCACAATAACGTCCCCGATCCGGAGGAAGAAGTTTCCCGGATTGGCATTCCCCTTCAAAATGTCGTCATAGGGGACAGGAATTTCGATCTGGTGTTTTCCACTTGGCCCATCACCGCCTACGCGCAGCACTTTGATATTGTTCTTCTTGGCATATACCGTGAATCCTCCGGCAAGAGAGATGCCCTGCATGACATTGGCGTAGGATTTCAGCGAATACTTGCCCGGCTTTGCGACCTCGCCCAAGACATAGATGAAATAACTGTTGACCTCCTTGACCTGAACGAACACGATCGGGGAAGCCAGATATTCGGTGAGTCGGTCGGCGATGCGCTTCGCCAATAAATTGCCTGTCAGCCCGGTCGCCTGGATATCTCCTACCAGCGGCATCGAGATCATTCCATCCGGACGAACCACCACGTCGCGAGAAAGATCCTGGTTTTTCCAGACGGTCACAGTCAGCACGTCCTCCGGGCCTAAGAGAAACTCAGCAGGCGCAACCATGTCGACCTTGTAGTTGGTCTGCTCTCCCACGCAGCCAGTCATACCGCCCACCATGACCGCAACAAGACACCAACTGATTATGAGGCGCATCACATTCCCCCTTTGCATTACGATTTGAGAGTCATCGATCGCCATACCCTTGCTCCATCTACCGGCTTGGCATCACCACCATCGATTCAGACGGCACGACGATGGTATCGCCTGGCTTCAACTCGATGTTCTGATCGGTCCCATCCCGCAAGACAATGTCGTCGAAACTGGCCTTGATTTTTATCAAGGGTTCTCCATCCTTGGGGAAACGGAAAATGACGATCTTGTTTCTGGAAGCCACCGGCGTAAACCCGCTGGCCAGCGTCACGGCCTGAAGCAAGGTGGTCTTACTCTTCAACGGATAGCGGCCTGGCTTGGAGACTTCACCCAACACGAAAATGGCATAGCTATTGACTTCTTTCACGACAATCGAGACAGCGGGATTTTCCACATAGGCTTTCAAACGATTGGAAATGGCCTCGGTCAACTGCACACTGGTGTGGCCGACTGCCGTCACATCGCCGATCAACGGCAAAGAGATCCTCCCGTCCGGCCGAACTTGCACTATTTTGGAAAGATCAGGACTTTTCCATACGGTGATTTCCAGCACGTCTTCAGGTCCGATGAAATAGTCCGTCGTCACAATCAACGAAGACTTTTCCTGAGAAGGCTCACGGAGCGGACTCACGACCGACGGCTTGGAGTCCGCCAAGGCCGTTGCCGCTGTCATGCCCACTATGGCGATGATCGAACCGATACGCGTCATCATATTCATGGTTGCCCTCATATGGCCCAGCTGATAATCCGGTGGAGTCATACCGCTGAATCACTCGATTGGTCTATGTATCCGTCGCCCTCGTCATTCATCGCCACAGTCCAGACAGTAGGCCTTTCCGGCGAGTTTGCATATGACTCTTCCGAGGGGAACTTTTTGAGCCGGGGGAACCTTTTGAGGTATAGATTAGGCCGGCTCAACAATAGGACGAGGCAAAAATCAGCGCTCAATCTTAGGGTAAATAACTTACATGAGGCCGAGCATGTGGGAAGAAACCATTCCGACGCAAGAATGGAAAAGGATATCGGGCAGGCGCCGCCGGCCAGGCAGTTGAATCGATCAGCCTCGCCGGCGTCACGGCTCAGGCAGATCGGCTGACAATGTTAGTGAGTAGGGGTTTTAACTGAGGAATGGCTCAGACGGAGATGAATACCGCACGGAAAAATCAAGGAGCCCGTGAAGCATGAGCGCGACGGGGACAGGCTGAAGGCTGAAGGGGTTTAGGCTGAAGGTCACGGGCGCAGGCTGAAGGGATTCAGGGGTTCAGACTGAAGGCCGGAAGTCCGAACCCTTCAGCCTGAACACCTGATGGGGGGCTGCTACAACCGCCAGTAGTTGAGCGTCTTGGGTAGATCCTCCGGCTCTAACAGGCACTTCACATCCATCACCACCCCTTCCCACTGACTGCGGAGAGGCTTGAATAACGATGGAATCCCCATGTCCCGATAGGCCCGATGAGCGACCGCAATGACAAGCCCATCGATATTTTTCAGATCGTCCCACTTGCTCAAATGTATCCCGTATTCGGCGACTGCCTCTTCCGGCGACGCGACCGGATCGTGCACCAGGACTTGGACTCCATACTCCCGCAACTCTCGAATAATGTCCGGCACCCTGCTATTGCGCAGATCCGGCACATTTTCCTTGAAGGTGAGCCCCAAGACTGCCACCTTGAGATCGTTGACCGGCCGAGCCAGATCGCTCAACCGCTTCATCGTCTGCTCCGCCACAAACTTTCCCATACCATTGTTGATACGACGGCCCGCGAGAATGACCTGGGGATGATAGCCGACCGATTCCGCTTTGCTCGTCAGGTAATAAGGGTCGACTCCGATACAATGTCCGCCGACCAATCCAGGGGAAAACTTGAGAAAGTTCCACTTGGTGCCGGCGGCCTCCAAGACCGACTTGGTATCGATCCCGAGCCGATGAAAAATGAGCGCCAATTCATTCATCAGCGCGATGTTCAAATCCCGCTGTGTATTTTCAATGACCTTTGCCGCTTCCGCCACCTTGATACTGGATGCCCGATGAATTCCTGCCTTGACCACCAGCTCATAGGTCTTGGCGACAATCTCCAGCGATACGCTGTCCTGGGCGGACACCACCTTGACGATGGTTTCCAGCCGATGTTCCTTATCGCCGGGATTGATCCGTTCTGGAGAATAGCCAAGCTTAAAGTCGACTCCACACTTCAGCCCAGAGGCCTGTTCGAGAATCGGCTGGCAGACTTCTTCTGTGGCGCCAGGGTAGACCGTCGACTCGAAGACGACGATCGATCCGGGCGACAGATTGGCCCCGATCAGTTCGGAAGACTTGCGAAGCGCCGTTAAATCCGGCTGAAGGGCATCATTGATCGGCGTGGGCACGGCCACGATGATAAAATCTGCCGCTTTGAGTTCGCTGGGTTGAGATGTGTATTGAACGTCCGTGGCTTTCAGATCCTCATCCGACACTTCACCTGTATGGTCGATTCCCTTCTGTAGCTCCGCGATCTTGGCCTTGTTGATATCGAATCCGATCACTCGCTGCTGTTTCCCGAACGCAACGGCAATCGGCAGACCCACATAGCCAAGTCCTACGACGGCAATTTTTCTCGCGCGATCTTTTTTCTGTGCCATGATGCCTCCACAACGATTTGTGCCAGGATGGCAGAAACGAGAGTTTCCGTCAATGAAATCGAGTGAATTCGGCGCGAAACCGTCTGCGATCTGGTGAGGTCTAACGTGCAGGACTGGCGGGACTTGCGAGAGTAGCAGGGCAACAGAGGCCGTTGTTTAGATTGAATCGGAAGGCTACGCGGCAGTCCAGCGGGGAAATGTGATCGGTCGTGTCCTTGATGTTCTGTGAAGCCTCCCAGAAATCAACCGCGCGCTGGGCATTCAACCATCTAACCCACCTTCTTCATTTCGCTCGCCAACATGTCGTTAATCAACGATTGATACGGCACCTGCCTCTTCACCGCAACGGCCCTGAGCCAGCGAAGCACCTTGGGATCGAGACGAATGGCGATCAGTTGCCTGGGCTCGTCTCCCAACGGGGGACGCCCTACCCGGCGCATTGAAGCCAATTGCTCATCAGTCAGCGGGGGAATGTCTGAGTAATCAATCTTCCGCTTCTTGATAGCGCTTCTTTTCTTTGCGATTCGCCAGCCTTGCACTGATGAGTCTGATCGTTTTTTCATGGCCTCGGCTCCTTATTGTATAGACAATGACGAGCAGATTTCCGGCAACTGACCGCGCTAATCTGTATCGGCGTTCTTCCTTTGTCGAATGCGAAAGATCCTCGCCGTCTAATCCTCCGGGGTCAAAGAATGCTCTGCTTGCTTCCTCAAAAGAGACTCCGTGCTTGCCCTCGTTACTGTCTGCCTTCTTGGAGTCCCACTCGAACATCACATTATGTATATACTGAACTCCGTCGATCCGCAAGCCTCGGCTCAGGGCTCCCAACTATCCGAGACTCGCGAAACAAACACGACGGGTGAGGCAGTCTCAAGGCTGAAAGCTGAGGGCTGACGTGTTTGGAACTTCGAACCCCAACCTGATCCTCCCCCGAGATAGTGGACACCTCGAAAAGGGTGGGGCATGCTCACCCAGGAGGTGGTCAACATGGGGCAAAGACGACGAGCATTTACTCGGGAATTCAAGCAGGAGGCCGTGAAATTGGTGACGGCAGGCGGACATCCCACCGCCCAGGTCGCTCGGGATCACGCCGAATCTGTTGCGGCGCTGGAAGCAAGAGGTCGCCGGCGATCCGGTCGCCGCCTTCCCCGGCAAGGGACGGCGCAAGCCCCACGAAGAGGAGCT
>CXWL01068213.1_pt1 | contig 33836 bp, 39 predicted proteins | sample 590931 | NCBI WGS metagenome assembly CXWL01 (sample SAMEA3498368, study PRJEB10139) | groundwater metagenome | biome: water well; material: biofilm material | place: Germany | collected 2015-04-27
TGCCGCGTCAGGTTGCTCGTGATCTCATTTATGCTCAGCGATTGCTTAACCGAGCGACATGAGGGTCAGACACCATTTTTCAGCCTGTCTTAATCACATCGACGAGGAAGAGTGATACCGACATTAGAGCTTGTCATTTCAATGCCAGCCGCGCTTTTCGATTTCCTTCAGCATGTTGTTCGCCGAGGTTATCAAGATTGGTACAAAACTATGGCCAGTTTGCAGGGCGCTTAATAGCACGAGCGGATCCTCCACATATTCGTGAACCATTTGATTTCTAAGGTTGCGCATCGTCAACCATTCATCTGCCGAGTTGATCCAACCCAAACGTTCAGCACGATCCAGGTTGTCGATGACAGCGGCTGTCTGTTCACCCAATGCTGTTAATAGTGTTGGTAAGAGTTTGTCGCCTAGTGTGTCTTGCATGCGGCTAAATCTTCCGACGAAGGCTTCCACTTGTTCGGCCAAGTCTATGTCGGTTTCAAGTTGGCTCACTCGTGCCGGGGTGAAGGTTTGTGCGAATAGCCGCTGATCGGTAATCAACAGATGATTCGACTCTTTTCGCACGACGCGTGCCAAGAATTGAATTCTTGCAGTTTGTTTCGGATCATTATTCAAAGCAACTTTCCTTCTTTGAAAGCGATGTCGTGTATGGGCAAGTGCATCAGGTTAGGCGCACTCAGTAGCACATCCACTTTGCGTCCCTGCATGGCGCGCGAGACAAGGGCGGATACTTTTGCGGCCATCAGAGCTGCGTTTTCTACGGGTTCGGGCAGTTCGAGCATTAGGTCCAGATCGCCGCCTCTTTCTGCATCATTTAATCTGGAGCCAAAAACGCGCACGCGTGCGTTTTGCCCCCCGACTGAGAGGGCCAGTTGGCGAATCGCTTGTATTTGATTTTGATTGAGTCGCATGGCTAGGTAACGGGTTTGGGAAGTGTGCGGCCAAGTTAAGGTGATATGCAATTCACGCGGAAATAATACCACGCTGGTTAATTTCTCTGATGACTTGGCCGACGCACTCGTCCAAAGCTGTAGCGCCGGTGTTGACGGTGAGTTCTTGATTCTCCGGTTTCTCATACGGTGCAGTGATTCCGGTGAAGTCTTTGATCTGGCCCGCTCTCGCTTTTTTGTACATGCCTTTGACATCGCGCTGTTCGCAGATTTCGATGCTGCTGTCGCAGAAGATTTCAATGAAGTCGCCATGCTGGACCATGCCGCGCACCAGGCGACGATCTTTGCGATAGGGCGAAATAAATGCGGTGAGGACGATGATGCCGGCTTCCATCATTAATTTGGCAACTTCCCCCACACGACGGATGTTCTCGATGCGTTGCTCTGTGGCAAAACCGAGATCGCCGCACAGGCCGTGGCGCACGTTGTCACCATCCAGCACGAAAGTACGGCAGCCACGCTGGTGCAGAATCTCCTCAACGGCATGGGCCAGGGTGGATTTGCCCGCACCGGAATATCCCGTGAACCAGATGATGGCGCCACGGTGACCGTTTTGAATTTCGCGACGCTGGCGGGTGACGGTGGCGTGGTGCCACACGATGTTGTTTAACTGGATTGGGTTTGTTTTGGTCATTACTTATTTTAGCCGTTGGTGGTCTGGATTAAAACAGACTTACGGTATTGGTTTTTTGTCGGGAGATATAGTTGCAGAAAAGTGATCGTTTAATTTGCATTTCAACACGACTGTTCGATTGCGCGATTGATCCGTGTTGCGGATTCTTCATCCGTTTGCGCAAACACAAAGAACGCCGGATTGTGCAAATCTTCTTTGTTGTATTTCAAACCCATGCCGTTTTGATCTTGAACAACTCCACCCGCCTCTTCGACGATAGCATGAGCAGCTGCGGTGTCCCATTCCATGGTTGGGCCAAGTCGCGGATAGAAGTGTGCGGCACCTTCCGCCACCAGACACAACTTGAGTGAACTACCCATGCTGATGCAATGGTGTTCACCCAAATAGTGCAGCAGCCGGCTGGTGCGTTCGTCGGCATGTGAACGGCTGGCGACGACCTTTATGGGTTCACCGGGTGGGCAAGTTTGCACTCGGATGGGTTGCGACTCTTGCATGGCACGCTTTACGAATGCCCCCCTACCCCGTGCGGCGAAATAGCAAACATCCATCACCGGCGCATACACCACGCCAAGTATCGGTCGTCCGTGTTCGATGAGCGCGATGTTGACTGTGAATTCGCCGTTGCGCTGGATGAATTCTTTGGTGCCGTCGAGCGGATCAACCAGCCAAAATCGTTGCCAGCTTTGACGTGTTGAATAATCAATCTGCGCCGATTCTTCGGAGAGTACCGGCCAACCCATCCCTGATCTGGCCAAACCGGTTTTGATGACGCGATCCGCAGCAAGATCAGCCAGAGTCAACGGTGAGTGATCAGCCTTGGCCGTCACCTCATTCGTTTGATTGCCGTAGATCGTCATGATGGAATTACCGGCTTCGTGGGCGATTCCAATCACTTGGGAAAGCAACTCGGCCGGGAGGATGGAACCGGAAAGAAGTTGGTCGGTGTTGTGTGGTTTTAACGGGTTGAAATTACACATACTGATTCATCCAGCCGCAAGTCGGAATTTAGTTCAACACGTCGGGTTGTACCCGCAAGGGGTAGCAAAGCCGTGGCTGTACGGCGCTAAACTTGTCTTGAGCTTGTAGAAATGCCCCCAATAACACACGCCCAATCCCGACCTGCAAAACAAACATTTTTACTACCTGCCCCGCGCATCGCCCCAGCGTAATGTGGTGCGATCATCGCCGATGTAGTAGGTCTCGCCATTGCCATGCTCGACACAATATTTGGGGGAAACAATACTTTCCACGAAGGCGTTACCGGGGCTGATACGGGTGTATTCAAGCAGCACGCTGCGGATGACTTTGGCATTGGCGCAGATATGTGATCCGCGTGAGATCCATGTCGGCCCGATGATCTGTGCACCGGCCTCGATACACACACCCGAATCAATGTACACCGGGCCTTCGATCTGTACTTTGTCCCAGTTTATGCAGGTATTGATGCCGATCCAGACACCGGGTTTAATTTCGGTTCCGGGCATCTGCATCTGCGCCACTTCACCCTTGAGAACACGCTGCAACACGGCCCAGTAATCGGACACGTGCCCAATATCGATCCAATTGAAGAAGCGTTTTTGCGCATAAAACGGCATGCCTTTTTCTGCCAGCATGGGGAACAATTGACTGCCGATGTCGAACACTGTGCCTTGCGGGATGAGGTCGATCACTTCCGGTTCAAAGATGTAGATACCGGTGCTGGCAAAATTGGAGCGCGCTTCTTCGGGTTTGGGCTTTTCCTGGAACGCGATAATGCGTCCATCTTTTTCTGTCTCGACTACACCGTAATTGCTGACTTCAGAATTGGGCACTTCAAGCGTGATGACGCTGGCCATCGCTTTCTTGGTCTGGTGCTCGAACACGGCCGCACCGATGTCCAAATCGATCAGCGCATCGCCGCAAATCACGATGGTGGTGGTGTCAAAAAAACCGCCGAAATCCTGGATCTTGCGCATCCCGCCGGCAGAGCCAAGCGATTTTGGAGTGACCTCGCCGTGTTCGTAAACGCCCTCGTAGGAGTAGCCGATTTTCACACCCCAACGGCTGCCGTTGCCGAAGTAGTTCTCGATCTTCCAGTGTTTGTAGGCGACGTTGACCATGATCTCGTCGACGCCGTACTTGACCAGATGTTCGACCAGGTATTCCATCACCGGCTTGCCCAGGATGGGAATCATCGGTTTGGGCAGGTCTTGGGTGAGCGGCCTCACGCGTGTGCCCTGTCCGGCGGCCAGGATCATCCCTTTTATTTTTTTCATTTCCGAGTACTCGCAAGATCAAACAGGGGCGGATTTTACACTTTCCGGTTCACATTACTTCCACACATCCGTGATCTCCGATTAGTCCTTCCCGAACAAATCCCGGCTATACACCTTGTTCGCCACATCGCGGATGTCATCGGAGATGCGGTTGGCGACGATGATGTCGGCTTCTTGTTTGAAATGCTCCAAATCGTTCACCACCCGGGAATTGAAAAACGTACTCTCGGACAGCGCCGGTTCGTACACGATAACCTCAATGCCTTTGGCCTTGATGCGTTTCATAATGCCCTGGATGCTGGAAGCGCGGAAATTGTCCGAGCCGCTTTTCATAATGAGGCGATGGATGCCGACGATCTTGGGATTGCGCTTGATGATATCGAATGCAATGAAATCCTTGCGAGTTGTATTAGCTTCGACGATCGCGTGGATGAGGTTCTGCGGTACGTCGCTGTAGTTTGCCAGCAGTTGTTTGGTGTCTTTGGGCAGGCAGTAACCGCCGTAGCCGAAAGAAGGATTGTTGTAATGATCGCCGATGCGCGGATCAAGACATACCCCCTGGATGATCTGCTTGGTATCCAGTCCGTGCGTGGCGGCGTAGGTATCCAGTTCGTTGAAATACGCCACGCGCATGGCCAGAAATGTATTGGCAAAAAGTTTGATGGCTTCGGCTTCGGTGGAGTCGGTGAAAAGCGTTTCGATGTTTTGCTTGACGGCCCCCTGTTTCAGCAGGTTTGCAAAGGTTTCAGCGCGTTGGGAGCGTTCGCCAACGATAATGCGCGAGGGATGGAGATTGTCGTAGAGCGCCCTGCCTTCGCGCAGGAATTCAGGCGAAAAAATAATGGCGGGCTGTCGATTGGATATTTCTCCACCATTTTCTTGTCGGGATGAATCCCGACCCGGGATAGAAAATTGTTCTCGGATTCTGGCCGTGTAACCCACCGGAACGGTGGATTTGATAATCATCACCGCACCGGGATTGATGTCCAGCACATCTTGAATCACCGATTCAATCGAGCGTGTGTTGAAATAGTTTGTCTCGGGATCGTAGTCGGTGGGAGTGGCAATGATGACGTAGTCCGCTCCGCTGTAGGCTTCGTGTTTATCCAGCGTGGCTTTGAAGTCCAGCTTCTTGTTTACCAGGAAATCTTCAATTTCGGCATCCTCGATGGGGGACCGTTTGCGGTTAAGCATTTCGATTTTTTCCGGGACGATGTCAATAGCGACAACCTGATTGTGTTGTGCCAAAAGCATGGCGTTGGAGAGTCCGACGTATCCGGTTCCGGCGATGGCAATCTTCATAGGGGATGAGTCCAAAGTTACGGGTTTAAATTAAATTCCAAATCAGCAATTCGATCCGAACAACCCAGTTTTTGAAAGATAATTTCCAAGGCCGTGAAGGATATAGAACTTTCGTGAAGTTTCCAAATTCGCCGCGCCGCTTACCTTCAGTTTAGCTCGCGGATAATCACCATTCAGAAACGTTGCTTGGACACAGCGGCATCGTTTGGGGGAATTCAGAGGGTTGATTTAAACCACCGCGCGAAGACACGGCTAGACTGGCGAGAATACAACTAGGGGAAAAAGATGGGGTGATCGATGGGGCTCGAACCCACGACAACTGGAATCACAATCCAGGGCTCTACCAACTGAGCTACGACCACCATTGAATCGTTGAAGTCTGTTGGTGTGCCCGACTGGAATCGAACCAGCAACCCCCAGCTTAGAAGGCTGGTGCTCTATCCGGTTGAGCTACGGGCACAATTCTGTCGGCAACCTACAAACTTCTTACTACTTGAACCTGGTCGGGGTGGAGAGATTCGAACTCCCGACATCCTGGTCCCAAACCAGGCGCGCTACCAGGCTACGCTACACCCCGAGAGCGCGGCATTATACAGACAGAGCGTGAAAAATCAATTTGGTTTTTGAGATTTTTCCATTATTTGCGGCATGGACAACATCAGGTAGTAAACCATCGACCAAAGCGTGAGGATCGCCGCCAGATAAATCAACAACGTACCGACCCATTTGGTCGATATGCCCAGCAGTGGTTCCTGAAACAAAAGGAACTGAATGGCCAACATCTGGAACACGGTTTTGACTTTGCCGATCATCGAGACGGCCACGCTCTTGCTGTTGCCCAGTTGCGCCATCCATTCGCGCAGGGCTGAAATGGTCAGTTCACGCCCGATAATGATGAACGCGATGATGACATCCACGTAGTCAAGTTTGATTAACACCACCAGTGCCGCGACCACCATCAATTTGTCCGCGACAGGATCAAGAAACGCGCCGAAAGCTGAACTTTGGTTGAGTACACGCGCCAGATAGCCATCCAACCAATCGGTGATGGACGCGAACCAGAAGATCGCAAAACTCAACATATGTTTGTGATGCAGGCTCAGCGTTTCGTCCGGCACGTAAAATACGGCGATGAACACCGGAATCAACACGATACGGAACCAGGTCAGCAGGTTTGGAATATTTTGCTTCATCTCAATGCAAATGTTGGTGGATTTTTTCCGCGAGTGACGGGCTTATTCCCTCCACTCGCGCTAATTCTTCTACGCTGGCTTGTTGTACGCCTTTCAGCCCGCCGAAATGCGTCAGCAAATTGCGCCGGCGCTTCTCGCCAACCCCTTCGATATCCTCCAGTGAAGACGTGGTACGCGTTTTGCCGCGCTTGGCGCGGTGGCCGCTGATGGCAAAACGGTGCGCTTCATCGCGTACTTGTTGGATCAGATGCAGGGCCGGATTATCCGGCGGCAATTGTAACGATTTTTCTACACCGGGTTGTAACAATTGCTCCATACCCGGCTTGCGTTCCACGCCTTTCGCCACGCCCACCAGCGCAATGTCGGTGAGACCCAGTTCGGTCATCACCTCGACTGCCACACCCAGTTGCCCCGCCCCGCCATCGATCAGAACCAGATCGGGACGCTTGCCCTCTCCCGCCTGCAATTTCTGATAACGCCGTAGCAGTGCCTGGCGCATCGCCGCGTAGTCGTCGCCGGGTGTGATGCCGCGAATGTTGTAGCGCCGGTATTCCTGCGGCCGTATTGTCAGATCGTCATACACCACACACGAGGCGACGGTCGCCTCGCCCAGGGTATGGCTGATATCAAAACACTCGATGCGTTTCAATTCGGGCAAGACCAACGCAACACGCAGCGCCTCCAGGCGCAAGGTTTGTCCCGCTTGTTGACCGGCACGTTGGCGCAAGGACAGCAACGCATTGGCCTGGGCCATCTCCAGCCACTGCCGGCGTTCGCCGGTCACCGCGTGACGTATCTGCACTTTAAAACCCGTCTGCTCACCCAACAAGTGTTCTATCGAATCATCGGCAAGTTCTTGACTGGTGATGATCAGCGGCGGCACGGTGCTCTCCAGATAATGCTGCGCCAAAAACGCTTCCAGCACTTCACCGCTATCCTGACCTTGCACGTTCTGCGGGAAAAATGGCTTGTCGCCGAGATGCCGGCCGCCGCGCACCACCGCCAGATTCAGGCACAAGACACCTTCCGACTCGACCACCGCGACGATGTCGGCATCGGTGTCGCGTCCGCTTTCCACGAATTGCTTTTCTTGCACTGTGTGCAACGCCTGCAATTGGTCGCGCAGCGCGGCTGCTTTTTCAAAGTGCAATTCTGCCGCCGCTTGCTCCATCGTGGTACGCAGGACTTTCTGAACTTCATCAAATTTTCCCTGCAACAACAGTCCGGCGTTGCGCACATCCGTGGCGTAATCCTCGGGGCTGATGATGCCCACACACGGCGCACTGCAGCGGTGAATCTGGTGCAGCAAGCACGGACGGGTGCGGTTGTTGAACACACCCTCCTCGCAGGTGCGCAGTCGAAACACCTTTTGCAGCAGATTGATACTTTCCTTCGCGGCGTTCGCGTTCGGATATGGTCCGAAATATAAATTGCTCTTGTCAGTTGCGCCGCGATAATACGTCAGGCGCGGCGACGGACTGCCGGTAAGCACGATGTAGGGATACGATTTGTCGTCGCGGAACAGAATGTTGTAACGCGGCTTGAGCGACTTGATGAGATTGTTCTCCAGCAGCAGCGCCTCTGCTTCCGAACGTGTCACCGTCACTTCGATGCGCGCGATATGCGACACCATCAGGCGGATGCGCGGTGACAGATTGCTCTGCTGAAAATACGACGAGACACGTTTCTTAAGCTGGTTGGCCTTGCCCACGTACAATACCTGCCCTGCTTCATCCAGCATGCGATACACACCCGGTTGTAGCGGCAACGAGGCGACGAATTCCGGGATTAAAAATTCGCTATTGGAGCGTTCGCCCCCTCTCCCTGCGGGGGAGGGTTGGGGTGGGGGAGATTTAGGATCGAAGGGTGTGGTGTTCAAAGATGGATTCAAAAACTTGATGGAACATGCTCGCGGTCAAACGTTTGGTCTGGGTATTGTAGCGACTGCAATGATAGCTGTCATACAGCGTCGAGCCGTTCGGTAAAACATGCCGTGCGTTATGTCCAAACTTGAAATCTTTAACCTTCACGCCGCTGGCGCGTAACACGGCTTCATGGGCGATTGTCCCCAGAGCCAAAATCGCAGCCCCCTGCGGCAACGCTGCCAATTCTTGTGCAAGAAATGGATTGCACAGTTTGATCTCTGCCGGTTCAGGTTTGTTTTGCGGAGGCAGGCAGCGCACCGCGTTAGTGATGCGGCATCCTTTGAGCGACAACAATGGATTGGCTTGTTTGTTGTCACCCAGCGGCGCGGCGGCAGTCGCCAGCCCGAATTTGTGCAACGTCGAATACAACAGGTCACCCGCATAATCCCCGGTGAAAGGCCGACCGGTACGGTTCGCCCCGTGTTTGCCGGGCGCGAGTCCGACGATCAACAAGGGTGCGCCTGGTTCTCCAAACGAGGGGACGGGCTTGGCAAAGTAGGAAGGTTGCTCTGACCTCACCACGTCCAGAAAAGACGCCAGGCGCGGACAGAGTCGGCATTCGGTAGAAAAAACATTCATTGTTTTGTTGGGTAATTCGTAAGGATCAAGTTGATAGGTAGAGTTGTTGGGGCGTGAAGCTCCACATTTCCAATTGCCGAGGATTTTAACCTCGCAGACTGCAAACGCAGAAAAAAGACAACAGGTAGGGCGGGTTTGAGCGTGTGCTGTTGGGGCTTTAGCCCCTTACAGCCACGGCCTACCCCTTGCGGGTGCAACCCGACAACGCGTTCAGAATCAGCAAAACCGTCGGGTTACCCCGCAGGGCTTCTTGCACTCTTGGGTGAAACCCGACCAAATTCCAAGCGGGAAAGTCAGCGACTTCCTAAAAACCATTTTGAATATCGGGTTAGAATCGCCGGGCATTTATCCATCAATAATTATGAAAACTACCGTCATTGAAACGTACCCTCAGAACTATTGTCGCATCCGCTTTGCTTACCTATTCCTTCAGTACCTTGGCCTTGTCCGACACAGTCTCACCCGTTGCACCCGCCACCCCACAAATCACGCCGACCAAGCCCGGCTTGCATTTCGTACTCAACGGTGGATTGACTTACGGTGGGGATACCATTGACACGGCCGAATATGACAACGGAAGCACAACAGACATCAAAGCGGGGGCGCTGCTGCAGGGGGGGGCATTGGGGTTTTATACCAACTGGAAAACCAGCCTCTGGCATTGATGATGAGTGTCAACTACCATTTTCATTCTGCAATGGCCAGCAATGGAGAAAATACTTTCGACCGTGTACCTGTGGAATTCCTTGCGTACTACACCGGTAAAGAGCATTTCCGGATTGGAGGCGGTTACCGCATCTTGAATTCACCCGAATGGATTAAATCCGTCAACGGTTTCACCCAGAAAGCCACATTTGAAAATGCCACAGGTTTAGTGGCAGAAATCGGTTACCAGATGTCTACTCCGGTTTGGATCAACTTTAGATTCGTTTCTGAAAAATACCAAGCCAAGAGCTACACATCTACATCGGGTACAACTTGGTCTATGGTCGGAAGTGCGCCTTTCAGTGGCTCTCACATCGGTGTGAATTTCAACTACGAGTTCTGATTCAGAACAGCTCAGTGAGCCATTTGTAGAAGGGCTCGCTGCGCTCGATCAGGCTGATCACGATCTCGAACAAGATCAGTCCGATTACGTACCACTCCAGTTTATGTAACTGTTTGTTGTCCCACACATCGGCCAAGGTTTGCGCGGTGTCCGAGATCAGACCCAGTTTCCTGTCCAGCGCGGCCTGCCGTTCCTTCAGTTCGAACTCGTCTTCCAAGCTGGCATACAGCCCTTCCAAATGCGCGTGATCCCACAGCGTCTCGGGTTTGTCGCCGATCTCGGCGCGTCCGACCATGCGGTGTTCGATCAGTAACATGGAGCCGATCTTTTGCAACAAACTTTTGGTGCCCGCGCTGACTCTGCCGTGAGTTGCCAGTTCTTGCGCCAGCGGTTCAATTTTGTCGAACTCGTTCGCCACCTTCTTTTCATACAACGACAGCACAAGGTTCTTGCTCAGGGCATCCGCGATCAGTTGCAGTTTCTCCAGCGAGATCTCATCCAATGACATCACACCGCTCTGGATACCCACATTGTTCTGGTCCGCGTGTATCTGCAACTCTTCGATTTCGGGTGTCGCATATGCATTGGTCAGCAGCACCTTGAGCGAATCAACGAAGCGCACTTCATCCAGACCTTGCACACCAAAAAACACCACCACACCATAGCGAAACAGCACCGCGATACCGCCCTGCGAACCGACTTCAATCGTCAGGGGTGTCGTCGCCAGACAATCCGCGATCTTGAATAATTTAAGATCCAGACGGTCCCCCAGCAACAGGGCGCGTGCTTTTAATTCATGCCGGTTCTTGATCTTCAATTCCATCATAGCCACCTATCACAGGATTGATAATTCGATAGCGTAATCGTCACTCCAAAAAGCAAACAATGGGAAAGTATGCGGATGAATTGTGATGCGCTTTTCATGGCCATTGTCCCAGAATTTGAACGCTTCATTTATACTCGAAACAGCTTGCCAACGCACTATACTCGATTCCCCTTGAAGCCTTGACTGGCAATGTCCACGCCCCTTTCACAACCTTCTGCTAAAGTCACCCCATGAGCAAACAGACACTTGATCGCATCCTGCAATCGCAAGGTTTCGGCACCCGTAAATGGTGTGGAAATTTGATCGCCGCCGGCGAAATATCCGTCAATGGCGAAATTTTCACCGACAACCGTCTCGCAATCGAAACGGACGGACTCGAATTCAGCGTGTACGGAGAGGTGTGGAAATACCGCAAGAATGTGTACATCGCCCTCAATAAACCCGCCGACTACGAATGCTCGCGCAAACCCAGTCACCACCCCGGCGTACTTTCACTTTTACCGGAACAATTCGCGCTGCGCGATGTGCAGCCGGTCGGCCGTCTCGACCATGACACCACAGGTTTGTTGCTGATGTCCGATGATGGTGCTTTTATCCACGCGCAATCGTCGCCCAAGCGTCATATCCCCAAAGTGTATGTCGCCACAACACACGACCCGGTGACACCGCAACTGGTCAAGCATCTGTTGACGGGAGTGAAGTTGCACGATGAACCCGCACCGTTGGCGGCCATCGTCTGCAACCAGACCGGCACACATCAGATCGAGATCGTGCTGGAGCAGGGAAAATATCATCAGGTTAAACGTATGCTCGCCGCCGCAGACAATCATTGCACAGCGCTTCACCGCATCCGGATTGGCGGTTTGAATCTGGATGAACTCGGCTTGGCGGAAGCTGAATGGTGTTATCTGGAAGATGCTGCACTAGGCCAGTTGTTTGCTTCAGCCGCGAATCTATAAGCAACGGTGTTATGATTCGCGCCGATTTTTGGCTTGAACCGGATTAAAAAAAACCACGTATTTGCCCGCATCACTTCAGCATGCGGAGATGCACAATTGCATTGCCTTATTTGGCTATGACTACTCATCCACGGAGAATAATTTGAAAACGATTACACGTCGCCAAACCCCAATCGTATTGTTGACCTTAGTGAGTCTGCTCGTATTTACGGGTTGTTCTCAGAAGCCCACAAGCGAAGAAATTGCAGCACAAGTCAAAGCAGCGATTGAAGCAGAAAAAGCCAAGGAACAAATTTCGGCAGCTTCAGCACCCGTCGCCGCTTCAGTTGTAGCACCTGCCGCAGAAGCTGCCCCTCAGCACAAATCAACAACAACTGTGCACAAAGCTACGACACAATCTCACAAGACAATCACGCAAACCGCACCGTCCGAACTCAACACCAAAGCTGATCCTGTGCCCACACCCGTACCTGTCTGCAACAATTGTGGCGTGGTTGTATCAATCAATATGATCGAGCAAAAAGGCAAAGGTTCAGGTCTCGGGGTGATTGCGGGTGGTGTTGCTGGAGGTCTGCTGGGAAATCAGGTCGGTCAAGGCACCGGTAAAGAAGTGGCAACCCTGGCCGGTGCAGTGGGTGGTGCGATTGCAGGCCATAAAATCGAACAAAACATCAAGAAAACAATCGTGGTTGATGTCGCTGTACAGATGACCTCGGGTGAAGTGCGCATCCTTCGACACGAAACCGACCCCGGCGTGGTTGCGGGCGACAAAGTAAAGATAGAAGACGACCATGTCGTCAGGCAATAAATCGTTTTAAAACACAAAAAGGGAGGCATGCCTCCCTTTTTTAACGTTCAACACCGAAGGGCTAACCCTTACCCTGTAGACTCGACCTGCAAAAGGTCTCGCGGATGAACAAGGTAGCGACCAGTCCCATCACCGAAAATCCCATCAGGATTAATATCCCCGCTTGATAGTCAGGCAGTCCTAGTGCAACGCTTGAAGAGCCGGCATGTGCCCGGTCAATAGCCCAACCCACCAGCGGCTGCAAAATTGCGGTACCGAGGAAAGCCCCGACGTTCACCACACTGGTCGCCATGCCGGAAAGTGCGGGCGGGTTTACTTCTTTGGCGCACGACCAACTCAGGGTAAAACTCGGCGCGCATAAGCCCATCGCCAAGAAAAGCGTGTAGCTAATCACATCGCTCATGGGCCAACCGAACAACAGCGGTAACCAGCACAGACAATAGCCGAGCGCACCCGCCAGCATTACGGGCTTGCGTCGCCCCAGCCGATCCGACAGCGTGCCGATGAAAAACGCGCCAATGGCGAATCCCGCCAATAACAGTGTGGTGTGATTGGTGGCTGCGCCTCGATCCATCCCGTATACATCGCGCAAGAATGGCACTGCCCACAAACCACCAAAAGCGAAAAGTGAGCCTGCCAATCCCATGTTCACCCACAGCCCCGGCCAAGTTGCGCGATTTTTCAGCACAATCAACAGTCCTTCGTACCAATGTCCCACATGCGCGGGATGTGCCGCTTTGCCGTCTATCTCGCGCAGACTGGGCAACCCGACCTTGCCCGGAGCATCGCGTACCAGCCACCAAGCCAGTAACGCCAACAGCAACGAGAACAATCCCACCGCGACAAAAATGCTGCGCCAGGATACAAAGCCCAACGCCCAAGCCAGAGGTGCGGCAGCCAGCAGCGAACCAACGTTTCCCAGCAGAATGGTGGCACCAGTCATGGTGGCGAAATGCCTGTCATGGAACCAGGACGCGTTAAGTTTGAGCAAGGCGATAAACGTGACCGACACACCCAGGCCAACCAGCAATCGCCCGACCGATGCAGCGGAGAGTGTGTCAGCCGTACCAAACAGCAGAGAGCCAATACCCGCGATCAAACCGCCTATCGCCACCACACGGCGCGGCCCCAGCGTGTCGGCCAAAATTCCGGTGGGTATCTGCATCACCATGTACACGTAGAAATAGGTCGCCGCCAAACCGCCCAAGGCGGCACCGCTGGTATTGAATGTCTGCTGCAGATCGGCCGAAATCGCCGCCGGTGCGAAGCGATGAAAAAAGGACAACACATAGGCCAATCCGACGATGACGAAGGCGGTCCAACGCAGGCGGCTTAGTTGGCGGGTTTGATGAGTATTCAACATGTGGCGTGGCGTGGTGAAAAACGGATAAACTCGGGATGCGCATGATGGATCATGTGGAAATGATTCTCAACAATTCGCGCAACGTTCAACTCGGGAAATCGCATGGCAATCAAAGCAACCGTCTTCAAAGCCAATCTGCAAATCGCGGATATGGAGCGTCATTATTATCAAAACCACACACTCACACTGGCGCGTCATCCGTCGGAGACGGACGAACGTTTGATGGTGCGTTTATTGGCATTTGCCTTGCATGCGCACGAATATTTGGAATTCGGCCAAGGGATGACCAATGACGAGGAGGCGGATCTGTGGCAGAAAGATCTGACCGGACGCATTGAATTATGGATCGATGTCGGTATGCCCGATGAGAAACTCATCCGCAAAGCCTGCGGTCGGGCCGATCAAGTGGTGGTGTATTGTTATGGCGGCCGCGTTGCCGACATGTGGTATGCGCAAAATAGCGCACAGTTCGAACGCCAGAAGAACCTGACCATAATCAACCTGCCGGTGACGAATACACGCGAGTTATCCAAACTGGCACAACGTACGATGGATCTGCAATGCACCATTCAAGACGGGCAAGTGTGGCTGGGCGATGGTGAAGCCAGTGTGCAGGTGGAACGGGTGATATTGAAGGCTGTTTAAAAACGCCAGGTGCCGGATCAGCTTTCCACCAGATTCTTGTAGATGAAGTATTGCAGGGTGTTGCGCTCCTCGCCTTCCGACGGAACGAATTCCATGCCTATCGGGATCAATCTTTCGGCTCCAGAAGCATCCTTGTCGATACCGACGTTGCGAATTTTGGCGGCCACTACGATTAATTGCTCCACACCATCAACCGGCAGCTTGAAGCTGACTTCGACTTCATCACCCACTTTCCCGAATTCCACCTTGGACTGGATACGCAGACCAGTGATGCTCATGTCATCAATGGTCGCCGCCGCCAAATAATCACCCGACTTAGGTCGGATAGAACACACCAGCCTGATCTTGATGCGCATCGCACTGCGCATGTTGACCGTGCTGACATGGGGCGGGAAAGACAGATGCAGGTAAGGGTAAGGTGTCAGGCAGACGTTGATCACATCCGCCGTAAAATCATAGGTTTTCGTACCCGAAAAACCGCGCACCAAAAAGCTTTCACCCTTCTTCACGAAAAGCAGTTTCTCGTCATGCGTGGGGTGTGCAACCAGCACACTGCGTTTGTTCAGATATCCGATGAGTTTGACGTAGTAGTGCTGTTTTGCGGCGGAAAAATCCTGCAGTTGAACCACATCACCGATACCCAATTTCATCGATAACAAGTCTCCTGTTACGATTGGTTTTAGCTCTGGCAAATGCTTTCCCATATTTCCCCCTAACTATGGCGATTGAATAACTTTCGATGGCTTCCTAATTTCCACAGCACAAAATTGGGACGATTATTTTGCCCCTCAATTTCAACTGCCGCTGTCGACAACTTGGGGCAGCTAGAGTTTAAAGCTTGGTTTTTGGAACTACAGCACAGACCGCTTTGACTACCGTCTCAGCCATCGTGTTTGGAGCAGGTGGATTGAATTTCACCTCTTCAAATTTCAGCGTGAAAGTGCTGACCAGATTGTCGTCTTTATAGAAGCGCCTAGCCTGAACACCCAGTTTGAGGGCGGCACAATCAACCAACACATCATCCATGCGCAGGTTGAACAAGGCGTAAGGTGGCGTCGCGATTTTCTGTGAATCGGTGAACTGGTAAACAAGCACCGCAAAGGTGTACTGGCCCTCTTTGGCCACAGTGGATTTGTCTAACCGCAACTGGCCAACCTCGGTATCGGCGACGACTTGCCAATCCGCTGCGGTTGCGATCAAACACCAGAATGAAATCACTACCGCCGATGCGAACTTGACCATGACATGCCTTTAATAATTTTTAGACCAATTGCGCTGGGTGGCAACCGGTCTATTCAGAACAATTCCAGTTGCCGGGATCAGCCGTGAGTCAGGTTGAGCTGCTTGGCGATCACATCGTGATTCAACCACAACACGGGACCTGCCGGGTTGGAGGTTTCGTGGAACATCAACGGCCCGGTGCCTTCCAAAACCAACGCACTCAACACATCGGTCACCAGTGCATCGCGTGACTTGTGCATCTTGGTAATGTTGTCCGACGTACCAATCATCACATCGGCCAGTTCGGGTGAGTTCGGCATTGGCCATGCCTCAAAATTTCGGAAGCCCGCCATCACGCTGCTATCGTTATAGTCATCGATGGTCTGCAACAGGCCTTCAAGAGTCTGATCTAGTTGCAACACATCGCGGCAGGCTTGCCATTGGCTCTCGGCCCAGACACCGCCCCCCTCTTGTTTAAGCGCCTTCAGGAGCGGGAACAGTGAAAGTTCCACGCCCACAAAGATGTCGGATGAATTGGTACGGATCTCTGGGCAGTTATAACAAGTCGCCTTGATGCCCTGCTTCCAGGCATCCTCCGCGATACGTTCGAGACGCATCTTGGCTTTGCCCTGGGTGTAGCTGGTATAGGTCTGCCACTGGTAGCGACCGTCGATGAGGATCTCGGTGCCGTGATAACCGTAAGCGGTATAACGCACCTGTCCACCACTCTTCTCCAAACGCGAACGGATTGCCGCGCTGCCTTCGATCAGATATTGGAATGAGTTCGCTGTCACTTCATCGAAGTTCATCAGAATGAGTTTGCCCAAATCGCTGTTCAGCAACGCGCTGGAAGACATGAAACGCTCACCGCGGCCTTTGTATATGCGGTTGGCGATGGCGAGGAAGACCTTCACTTTCGGAATTCCCCCCGCCATGGTGTGCGCAAAAAAGGCATTGGCGCCGTCCGGAATCATTCCATCCAGTTCGGCCATCACTTTCGCCACGGAATTTTTGAAACGTTGCACGCCCACTTCGCGGCATTTTTCGATGTGTGCCCAATCCAGTTTGTCTTCTTGCCAACTTTTCAGAGTCATGTTCGCCAGCAGATCGGTTGGGGTTGGTTCTCCCGCCGGTGCATCCAGATCAAAACCCGCCATTAATGGCACATTGATGATGCGCCCACCCAAGTTGGCCTCTGCTGTCGCCAGCTCTTCGGTAGTCAGCGCACGCAGCGCATTGTTGTCATCCCGGCGACCCACGGTGATCCCGACAATGGTCATTCCCGCATTGCGTGCCTCGTTGATCAAGCCGTTGGCGTAACCCCTTCCGAACAACTCACCGAACAAGACAAAGACGTCTCCTTTGCGAAAGATGTTGGACTGGGGAACATTGCGTAGTGGAATGGGTGCTTTCATAAACAGTTACTCCGAAATTAATGATGAAACAAACGACTTGGGCGGATTGGGTTTTCCGCAAAGGCGTAATTGTACAGAACCGGACGCGGAACGGGCACTGTCGTTTTGGAAAAGTAACCTCGACTCAAAGCGCCCAGAAATCAGCACATTGAGCGAAATATATTACGGGAAAATTTCAAACCAATACACGGCGATCAAGTTTGCATCGTACGCTGGCCGGGATTCACTCGCGCCGTGATATGAATCAAGTTTGCTCAAGAGCCGCTTCGATGCGGACACTTCTTCTTTACACAATCCGCATAGATATATAGCGAGTGTTCGTGAACGGCAAAACCGCGTTCAACGGCCACTTTTTCCTGGCGCGATTCGATGACAGCATCGTAAAACTCTTCCACATGGCCGCATTGCAGGCAAACGATGTGGTCATGGTGTTTGCCCTGATTGAGTTCGAATACCGACTTGCCACCCTCAAAGTTGTGGCGTACCAATAAACCCGCCTGTTCAAACTGGGTCAGCACGCGGTAAACCGTGGCCAATCCCACGTCATCACCGCTGGCCAACAGTAATTTATAAACGTCTTCGGCGCTCATATGCCGTTCCTGGCCGGACTCGAACAGGCTCAATACCTTGAGTCTGGGCATGGTGGATTTCAGGCCGGCGCTTTTCAGATGTTCTGGCTGGTGCATTTCCATTTCTCCACTATTTTTTTTCATCTTGCCCGAAAGTGTTTGCAGTTGCAAATGAGAACGATTATCATTCGCGTCACTCAAACCCAAGGAGCACTCATGAAAAGCCTTTATGTAGCCGCATTGCTACTACCTCTGGCCGCATTTGCCTCGGAGGACAACTTCACACTGGTGATCAAAAATCACACCTTTCAGCCATCCGAGTTAATCGTCCCTGCTGGAAAAAAGATCAAGTTACGCATCGAAAATCAGGATGCCACGCCGGAGGAGTTCGAAAGTTATGCGCTGAACCGGGAGAAAGTCATCTCCGGAAACGGAAAAATCACGCTGTTTATCGGCCCTTTGGATGCGGGGCGCTATCCGTTCTTCGGTGAGTTTAATGAAACTACCGCCCGTGGAACGATCATCGCTCAATAGGAGAAACATGAACATGTTCGCAACTGCCATCATCGTTTTTAGGGAAGTACTGGAAGCCGCCATCATCATTGGCATCATCGCTGCAGCCACGCGCAGTGTTCCAAACAGCAGACGCTGGTTGGGCGCCGGGTTGCTGGCCGGCCTGCTTGGCGCAGGAATAGTCGCCGCCTCGACCGACGTGATCGGATCACTGGCCAGCGGTATCGGGCAGGAATTGTTCAACGCGATCGTGCTCGGTATCGCGGTATTGATGCTGGCATGGCACAACATCTGGATGTCGTCTCACGGCGCAGCACTCGCCGCCAACGCACGTGCTGTAGGTAGCGACATCCGCGAGGGGCGTAGTGCATGTTCGGTGCTGATGCTTATTGTCGGCTTGGCCGTACTCAGGGAAGGATCGGAAACCGTACTGTTCCTGCATGGCATCGCCGCCACCGAGAGCAGTGGACGATCACCGATGTTGCTTGGCGGTTTGGCCGGTTTGCTGCTCGGCAGCGCAGTTGGCTACACGCTCTACTCCGGTCTGCTGCGTCTTCCGATGCGCTTGTTCTTCAGCGCAACCAGCGTATTGGTTCTACTCCTGGCCGCCGGTATGGCCTCGCAGGCTGCCCACTTTCTTATCCAGGCGGATCTATTGCCCAGCCTCGCCACACCGCTGTGGGATACATCATCTGCCCTGCCGGAAAATGGACTGCCCGGCATCTTGCTGCACAGCCTGATCGGCTACGACGCTCGACCTGCAGGTATGCAATTCGTGTTTTACCTCGCTGTGCTGTTCGCCATCCTTGCCGGCATGGAATGGGCCGCGCCTCACCGCAAAATCATCACCCGGAGATGAACCACCCATGAAAAAGACACTCGGATTTCTCACCCATTTCTCACTACTCTGCATCCTGTCCCATCAGCCTGCCTTTGCCGGCCCAGCAGATTACATTTACACACCCACCGTGGAATACGGCGAGCGGGAAATCGATTTCAAATACGGCTCCGCCAAACAAGCGGACGGCACACTCAAACAAGTGAGCAGTTTTGGCGTGGGTTATGGCGCCGGGGAATACTGGTTCACCGAAGTCTATGTAAAACAGGAGCGCAGCACTGGCCAGAATGTGACCCTGGCCGAATGGGAAAATAAATTCCAGTTCACCGAGAACGGACAATATCCGGTGGACATAGGCCTCATCACCGAACTGGAAGCGCCGCTAAGCGGCAACGCACCCTGGGAAATTAAATTCGGCCCTTTGTTGCAAACCGAATTCGGCAAACTCCAGTTGAATGCAAATTTGTTGTTTAAGCGCGCGTTTGGAAAAGCGGATGAAAGCGGCGTGCCCTTTAGCACCAACCTCGGCTACCAGTGGCAGGCAAAATATCGCTGGTTACCCGCTTTTGAATTCGGCGTGCAAGCAATGGGCGAGATGGGAAAATGGAACGACTGGAGTAAACAAATCGAACAGAACCACCGCATCGGACCGGCGGCATTTGGCAAGCTTGCACTCGGTAATCGGCAAGCTTTCAAATACAACGCTGCATGGTTATCCGGCACTAGCCAAGCCGCGCCCGATCACACATTCAGGCTGCAAATCGAGTACGAATTCTAGAGAGACACTGGTTAATTCGCTTGGTTTTTGTAGGTCGGGTTTTAACCCGACAAATCGTTCAAAATCAATAAAACCCAACCTACAATAATCGGAATCAACTCTCACCTGGCGCAGTGTTTTAAACCAGCTTCATGGATTCAAAACATGCCCAATTCGCCATGCCCGCCGGGAGGAAAACACGCCCTGTCTGTTATCATCGCGCCCATGCTCAATATCCAGAATCTGACCTACCTGCAAGGCGGCACCCCGCTACTCCAAAACGTAAATCTGCAAGCCTTCGCCGACCAACGCATCGGTCTCGTCGGCAAAAACGGCTGCGGCAAATCCACGCTGTTCCGCCTGATACGTGGCGAGATCAAACCTGACGGCGGCGAAGTCTCGCTGCAAGCGGGCAAGACCATCGCCTTCGTCGAACAAGAGATCGCCAACTCCGAATGTGCCGCATTGGAGTTCGTGCTCGACGGTGATGCGGAGCTGCGTCTGCTGGAGAAAACGCTGGCAAAAGAAAACCACGATGCCGCATGGTTTGATGCGCAACATCGCTACGAAGCCATCGACGGTTATGGCGCGCCCGCACGGGCCGCGCAACTGCTGAATGGATTGGGTTTCGCCAATGACACCTTGGAGCGCAGCGTCGCCAGCTTCTCCGGCGGCTGGCGCATGCGGCTCAATCTGGCACGCGCGCTAATGCACCGCGCCGACCTGCTGCTGCTCGACGAGCCCACCAACCACCTCGACCTCGAAGCCATCCTGTGGCTGGAACAATATCTGGCGCGTTACCCCGGCAGCATCTTGCTGGTTTCGCATGACCGCGAATTCCTCAATGCCTGCGTCAACCGCATCGCGCATGTGCATGACTGCACTATCGACACCTACACCGGTGATTACGACGACTTCGAGCGCGCACGTGCCGAACGCCTCGCGCAACATGCACAAGCCTTCGAGCGCCAACAGGAAAAAATCGCGCACATGGAAGACTTCGTGCGCCGCTTCCGCGCCCAGGCCACCAAGGCCAAACAAGCGCAGAGCCGCATCAAGGCATTGGAACGTATCACCCGAATCGCGCCTGTTCATGTCACCGACGGTCATTTCGAGCTGGAGATCGAAGCGCCGGAACGCAGCCCCGACCTGCTGTTGCGTGCTGAGAAGATTGGCTTCGCTTACGGTGAGAAATCCCTGTTCAGCAACATCGAACTGGTGCTACGCGCTGGCGCACGCATCGCCCTGCTCGGCCCCAACGGCGCGGGGAAATCCACGCTCATCAAACTGCTGGTAGGCGAGTTGCACCCCACGCAAGGCAAGCTCGAATTCACGCCCGACATCCGCATCGGCTACTTCGCGCAACATCAGTTGGAAAATCTGGATAGCGCCGCAACACCGCTGCAACATATGGAACGTATCGCTCCCAAAGAGACCACGCTCGCGCTGCGCAGCTTCCTCGGTCGCTTCGGCTTGGCGGGCGATAGCGAAGACCGTCCCGTGGAAAGTTTCTCCGGTGGCGAGAAGAGCCGCCTCGCATTGGCACTCTTGGCATGGCAGAAGCCACACCTATTGCTGCTCGATGAGCCGACCAACCACCTCGACCTCGACATGCGCGACGCACTCACCATCGCGCTGGAGGAATACACCGGTGCGGTTGTGCTGGTATCACACGACCGCAGTTTGATCCGCGCCGTAGCCGATGAGTTGTGGCTGGTGGCTGATGGTGAAGCCAAGTTATTCGATGGTGATCTGGAAGACTACAAGACTTGGATCGAGACGCGCCGCCCACGCGAGACCGTGGCGCAACCCGCGAAGTCCAAGGTGCAGAACGCACCCAAGCAAAACCGCAAAGCGTTGCAAACAAAACAGAACAAACTCGAGACCGAATTAAACAAGGCGCAAACCGAACTCGCCACCGTCAACGGGCAACTCGCCGATCCCGAGACCTATACCAATCCAGACCGCGCGAAAGTCGAAAAGTTAAACGCCGACCACGCGCAGTTGCAAGCCAAGGTGGCGGAGTTGGAAGAGGTTTGGTTGGAACTGGAGATGGCGAAGGAAGAAGCGATCTGAAGTGTGAAATGTCGTCTAACCCTAGGCTGGTGATGAGTCACCCGTAGGCTGGGCGCGGTAGAAACCCCAGCTTCGCTATCTCCAAAAATGCTGGGGTTCGCAAGTTCACCGCCAGCCTACGCCGAGCCTAATCCCGCCAATTCCTCTTCACTGAATCCCGCCGCACGGCGCGCCTCAAGATTGAACGGGCCGCGTCGCGGGATGGCGTTGTGTTGCGCAACCAAATTGGCGTAGGTGGCGGCAGGTGCAAGGCCGCGCTGTGCGCACAGATAGTTGAACCAACGGTTGCCGATGGACACATGGCCGATCTCATCGCGCAACACGATATCCAGAATTGGGGCAATCGCCAAATCGCCCGCCTGCACCAACTTCGCTTTCGTACCCGGCGTCACATCCAGCCCGCGTGCCTCCATCGTGCGCGGCAACAACGCCATGCGTTCCAACACATCATGTTGCGTGCGCACCGCCATATCCCACAGCCCGTTGTGCCCGCTGAAATCGCCGTAGGTATAACCCTGCGTTTGCAGATGATTGGCCAGCAGTGAGAAGTGCAACGCCTCTTCATCTGCCACTTGCAGCCAGTCGGCGTAGTAATCGCGCGGCATGTCGGGGAAGCGCCACAGCGCATCCAGTGCCAGATTGATGGCGTTGAATTCGATATGCACCAGCGCATGGACCATCGCGGCGCGGCCTTCCGTCGTGTTCATCGCACGGCGCTTCACCGTGAGAGGAGAAACCAATTCAGGTTTGGCGGGATGACCTGGGATGTCTTTCGATTCACTCAATGTCGCAGTGGCATCCAACACCAACTCACCCGCTGCCCATGCCTGCGCCAAGCGACGCACGCCCGCCGCCTTGTGCACGGCATCGCACTCAATTAACCAGTGCAATGAGGCTTGTCTTAACTCGGCGGGTTGATGAGGAGCAGTAATCATCGATCAGTTGGATTGAAAGGAGCCGCGATACTGCCTCAATTTACCTGCGCCATCAGCACGACGTAGTTCTTGCCGTATTTCTTTTGGCACTTTGGGCAGGTCGTGTAATAGAAATACAACTTGCCGGATGTCTTCCCTTCGCTGGCCAGCCACGTCTGCATCGCCTCCACCCAGCTTCCGATCTGGCTGTACGGGCCTTCGAACACTTTGCACATGAACGTGCCGGAGATGGTAGCCATCTTCGCGCCGGGAACATCCTTGCTGGCTTCGACGTACACATCCGCGCCCCACATGGAATTCTCATCGGTCAGCATAACAGGCGCTTCCAGCTTGGCTCCAGCAGCGCGAATCGTGGCCTCCATCCGCGTCATCACTGCACCGTAGTTGAGCGGAATATGGAACAGGCTGGTCACACGATCCTGAACGAAGCACTTACCCTGCCAGGTGAGTGTCTTGCCATCCCAAGGTTCAGGATCGAAACGCGGACAACATATCTCTTCATTGGCGCTCATGATGTGCTCCTTTCACTCTGGGCATGTTCACACGAACAATTCGTTCGCGGCCGTTTGCCTTTTCAATCCGGAATCTCCGGTTCAACAAGGTTTGCGAGTTGCGCAAGCGAATCTTGCCAGCCGAGATAACACATCTCGACTGGGATCACTTCAGGCACTCCTTCTTGCACGATAGATACCTCAGTGCCGCACAACACCGGTGTCAGCGTCACCGTCGTCTTCATCTCACCGGGCAGATTCGGGTCGTCGAACTTGTCCGAATAACTGATTTTTCTGGAAGGCACGAGCTCAAGATACTCGCCGCCGAACGAGTGGCCGTTGCCTGTCGTGAAATTCGTGAACGACATCCTGAAAGTGCCGCCGACTTTGGCGTCCATGTGATGCACCTTGCAGGTGAAACCATAAGGCGGAAGCCACTTTGCCATTGCGTCCGCGTCCAGGAACGCCTTGTAGATGCGCTCCGGTTTTGCACGAAATACGCGATGAAGACGGATGGTGCCTGTAGTCATGGTCTATTCTCCTTTCGATTTTCTGCTCGTTGTGGTTGGGTAACTTTCACTGAAACTATTCAACTCCGTTATTGCGCATTCTTTCGAGGCTGTGGGAAGACACCGCACAGCTTGAGATGTTTTATACTACGGCTTGCACACCGCATGAACATCCTCCAATGCCTTCTTCAAAGCGGCGGCATCTTCTGCCGAATTCATCAGGAACAATATTCTGACCATGTCCAAAACAGCACCGGACTCGAAGCCGTCTTTCGGATAGCCAAACGCATCCGCCATCCAAAAATCATCGTTCGGCGCATCCCAGTAGGTATCCGAAATGAGCACACCGAATTTTCGTGCCCCGCCTTCTTTCTGCAACAACATCGAGATCGCGAGGTTGTTGCCATCGGCACGTTTGCGCTCCTCGAAATAAATGGCATACGTCTCCAAACCTCCGCCATAAGAAGTCACCTTGCCCAACTCGCCGAAAGCATCGCGACTGATTTTGCTCATATCCACGGTCGAGCTGATCTTGAAATTTTTTCGCGAAGAAAAGGTAGTGCCGTGCTCGACAGACATGTCCTCCTCCACCTTCAAACGGCAACCCTCAAACTTTACCGACCGCTCGATCTCCTCGGGCATCCGCTTCTTCAGGTTTTTATCCACCACCGGCTTGCCCAGCAGTTCGGCAACCGCCCGTTGCGCGGCCGCCAACTTGGGATCGGCAGACAATTGAAAATTCGCAATGGGAACCATGGGAATCACAGCGATGGAGACAACCGCCCCGCCTTCCATCACACAAGCCTCGGCAGCCAACAACACCATCGAGCCGCCCTTTAGCCGGCAATTATTCGCCTGCTCGGCCGCAACTGCGAAGGGCGAAAAAGCAAACAACAATACGGCGGGGAAAAACAATTTCTTTAACATTCTCGTGCTCCGTGGAAATTCAACTCAAAACAATTGTTGCGTCATTCAATCAACTCGCACCCGTTCGTGACACGCGGATCGAAGCTCAAGGCTTCACTGTTGTTGCGACTGCATGTCCAGTTTTTCGATAGGAAGCCCGGCGGCTTTCCAAGCGACCATCCCGCCTTCCACAAGGAACACTTGGGAAAATCCGGCTTTTTGTAAAATCTCGAAGGCCCTGGGAGCACGTTGTCCCGTATGGTCGATGACCATGACGGTCTTGTTCTTGTAAGACTCCAATTCCGCCAAGCGCAAAGCAAGGCGTCCATAGGGCAAGTTCATGCTGTTCGGAATATGGAACTCTTTGTAATCATCTGCTTCACGCACATCCAATAACAACTCACCCCGCGCCTGTCTTTCTGCCGCAGATTTGGCATCCAGAATTTGTTCCGCTTTCGGGCCGCACCCCACCAAAAGTACTACGGCCAGTGCGACGATACATTTTTGAATTCCAGTCATGTCGATCAGCTCCCCGTTGAAGTTGTTGCGCCGCCACCCACGCTTGTACCGATGCGCCAACCTGATGAAGTCAGCTTCGGTGTTGCTTTCTATTCATACACCCTGCTTAATTTATTGCGATGCTGAGCCTGTTAGATTTTTGTCAGTCCGCGAGTGCTCTTATTCCGGTGCCCCCTGCCAGAGCATGTCGTAACCCAACTCCTTGGTCTCGACACACAGCCTGGCCAAGACCGCGAATTTATCCTTGAATATCTTGTCTGCGTGCGACCGTTCATGTTCCTCGAAAGATTTCCAATAGGTCACGATCGCAATATGCTTTTCCGCCGATTTCGAATCGCTCAACGAGCCTTCGTCCGAAACGAAACCGGAGAACGCATAAACTTGGCCGGCAATGAAGCCGCCCTTGTCGCCGCCGTAAGTTTCCTTCACCACATTGCACATTTCGCCCAGCGCCAGTTCGACATCTTCGAAAGCCACACCGGGTTTGATCGTGGCTGTATTGAAAAGCATCTTCGCCCCGAATGGGATAGTGACAGGTGAAAACATGATGGACCTCCTATTGAAGTGGATCAGGTTAAAAGGAACCGCTTCCTCCCACGGATTGCACTCTGTACCTTTGCAAATATTCCTTCAACCCTTTTTCAATCGGTACCATTGCAGCACTGCAGCCTTTTGCAGTTCAAGCAAGAATGCTTTGGCGGACACAATCCGTCCTGCTTTTACGCTGTCCTTAAAGCTTTTATATAACCTATCGTCTGAAGCAAAAGAATATTTTGAATTCCAGTAATGGCGAAAGAAAGTATCCAGATCAGTAAAGTCTGACAACAACTTCCTCGTCTTCCCCCAGATTTCCTTTGCATTATCGTTAGGGTGAGTATCTTGATAGTTCTTGAATATCCAGTTTTTTATTAAATCCACTGACGAGAGACTTAACCCGCGCGCATTTAATGTCTCAAAAATCGTATACGCATCTTCTTCGCTCTTTGCAGTGACGAGAATAAATTTTAGATATTGAAGCACCTGATCTCTAAGCGCGCGAAGTGACTCAATCTCATTGGCACTTGCCAGCTTGTATGCTGCAACTTGTTTTTGAAAATAGTCGAATGCTCCCTGTAGTAGCTTCTCTTCCTCCGTTTCCGCAGTATTTAATCCCGCCGGCTTCTTTGCCTGTAGTTCATTTTGAAAATACGGCTTTGGTGTTTCGTTAACCAGCTTGAAGTACTTCTTACCATCGTTGTCTATACCCTCAATCAAATTCGCATGGAGAGCATCGGCGGCTGCAGTTTCCTTTAGCGCAGAAAACCGATTAACTAATGCTCTCAGAAGAATCGTAAGAGTTGTTAACCTCTACTGCCCGTCCACAATAAGATGCTCAAATTTCGTATCCTCTCCGACCAGTACGATACAACCGATGAAATATTCTTCATTTGAAATAGTGCCGTCCTGCTTCTGAGATATTTGACCCGACACATCCTCCCAAAACTCTTCCACCTCCTCCTGAGTCCAAGAATATTCGCGCTGAAATCTAGGTACTAGATATTTTCTGTTTACAGAAAATACTTCATTAACCGACTTCGTAACCGCATTCAGTTCCATAGCAGCCTTTCTTTAGCTCAAAGTGAGTAGACAATCTATCGACTAATCGGCTTATACCGAATCCGCTTAGGAATAAACAACCCCGCCCCAAGGGGCGGGGTATTAGAAGAGCGCCTGCTGACGATCTTCGTATAACTTGTTGTACTCTTGCCCCTGGTTTTTTACGTACTTACCAATCATATTTTCATCACCATGCGTATCAAATACCACTCGACGGTATTTTGCAGGAAACACGAAGTGATACATCAACACCGTAACATTGTGGCTCTTATGTATGTATTCGCTCATCCAAACATCTTACGCCGCAAGCGGCGGGGAATTAACCCGAAGAGATTAACGATTGGGGTCAGCATCACAATTACCTTTAAGGGCAGCCTACTTCTCAACTACCCACACGCCGCCGCGTTGCTTTATTTCTTCATGCATCGCATCAGGTGCAAGGTCTAGCTCGCCGGGCCAAGTGACTGCGCCACCAACTACGGTGACCTGCCGAAATTGTGCTGGATCACTTAAATGAGAAAACACACCGCGAAAAAATCCGGGCAGAAAACGCACGACACCTTCGAGGCCATCCTTGAAGCGCACCCACACTGCATGCTCTTCAACGACGCGAACTTCACTTACTCTCCAAGCTGCTGACATATTTTTACTCCAAAGGTGAAATTGGTTTAGGTTGCTGTTTGGCTTCACACAAATTCCAGTCTTCAATCAGCTCTGCTTGATGCAATTCCGCCCAATCAAGTACAAGGTTCATCGCGCGCCTTGGCAATTTCCCTTCGATGACTTCCAAGGTTTTTATGTTGATGATCGCTTCGTGATCACCATATTGGCAATAAAAGTGAGGAGGTGCATGGTCATTCCAAAACATTTGGATGACGATTCCGAAGAACTGGCTGATGGTTGGCATGCACCTTCTCCTTGTTGGCTAGTTTACCCTTCGATACGGCCTGCGGCCTACTCAGGGCGAACGGCCTTACCCTCTCCCCTGGCCCCTCTCCCGCCTGCGGGCGAGGGGAATGCTTAGTTACCGACTAATAGGCTTATACCGAATCCGCTTAGGCTTCGCGCCTTCCTCACCCAAACGCTTCCGTTTGTCCGCCTCATATTCCTGATAGTTGCCATCAAAGAACGTCCACTTGGAATCGCCTTCGCAGGCGAGGATGTGGGTAGCGATGCGATCTAGGAACCAGCGATCGTGGGAGATGACGGCGACGCAACCGGCAAACTCCAACAATGCATCTTCAAGCGCGCGCAGGGTCTCCACGTCGAGGTCGTTGGATGGTTCGTCGAGTAGCAACACGTTGCCGCCGGAGATGAGGGTCTGCGCCAAGTGCAGACGTCCGCGTTCACCGCCGGAGAGTTGGCCGACGATCTTGCCTTGGTCGCCACCTTTGAAATTGAAACGGCCGATGTAGGCACGCGCGGGCGTTTCGTATTTGCCCACGGTCAATATCTCGTTGCCGCCAGAGATGGCGTCGAACACGGTCTTGCCGTTGTCCAGCGAATCACGCGCTTGGTCCACGTGCGCGATCTTGACGGTCTGGCCGATCTTCACGGTGCCGCTGTCGGGTTGTTCTTTGCCAGTGATCATGCGGAACAAGGTGGATTTACCCGCGCCGTTGGGGCCGATGATGCCGACGATGGCGCCGGGCGGGATCTTGAAGCTGAGGTTGTCGATGAGCAGACGGTCGCCGTAGGCTTTGCTCACGCCGTCGAATTCGATGACTTCGTTACCCAGACGTTCGCCCACGGGGATGAATATCTCTTGTGTCTCGTTACGCGCTTGGTGTTCTTGCGAGTTCAGTTCTTCGAAGCGTGCGATACGCGCTTTGGATTTTGCCTGACGCGCTTTCGGGTTCTGGCGCACCCATTCCAACTCTTGCTTCATCGCTTTTGAATGCGCATCGAGTTGCTTCTGCTCTTGCGCCAAACGCTCGCCCTTCTGTTCCAGCCAGCTTGAGTAGTTGCCCTTCCAAGGGATGCCGTGTCCACGGTCGAGTTCCAATATCCACTCGGCGGCGTTGTCGAGAAAGTAACGGTCGTGGGTGACGGCCACCACGGTGCCGGGGAAGCGCACGAGGAATTGCTCCAACCATTCCACCGATTCCGCATCCAAGTGGTTGGTGGGTTCGTCCAGCAACAGCATGTCGGGCTTTTCCAGCAGCAGCTTGCACAGCGCCACGCGGCGCTTCTCACCACCGGAAAGGTTCTTGATCACAGCATCCCACTCGGGCAGACGCAGCGCATCGGCGGCGATCTCCATCTGGTGCGAGGCATCGCTGCCGCTAGCGGCGATGATGGCTTCGAGGCGTGCTTGCTCGGCGGCGAGTGCGTCGAAGTCGGCGTTCTCTTCGGCATAAGCGGCGTACACCGCGTCCAACTTGGATTGCGCTTCCATCACTTCGCCCAGCGCAGATTCCACTTCTTGGCGCACGGTCTTAGTGGGGTCAAGCACAGGCTCTTGCTCCAAGTAACCGATCTTGATGTTGGGCAGGTGCTGCACCTCGCCGTCGTACTCTTTGTCCTGCTTCGCCATGATGCGCAGCACGGTGGATTTACCGGAGCCGTTCAGACCCAGCAGGCCGATCTTGGCGCCGGGGAAGAAACTGAGGGAGATGTCTTTGATGATCTGACGTTTAGGGGGAACGATCTTGCTCACGCGGAGCATGGACATTACATATTGACCTTGTGCCATTTTATTGCGCTTTCTTGGGTGGAGAATTGAAGGCGCGTAGCTTACCGTAAAGCGGGCGATTGCTGAACGGTCACCACTTCAAAATCAGCTTCCCTAGCCATAAGCCAAGAATGCCAAAAACGATCATCGGCAGGTAATGCCATTGCAGCACGTGCAGGATGGAGTCGTTGTTCTCTTGCAAGCGCAGCCACAGCGCGCCGACGCTGAAGGCATGCAACAGTGCGATGCTGCCGGCACTTTGGTAATGTGTGCTGGCGAGTTTGCGCATGGCATACAGCAGCCAAGCGCCAGGCAACAGGGCGACCATCAAGATCGCCAAGGTGCATTCGACGCCGTGAACAGGGAATGGCGCGGGCGGCACATCGGCGCGCCACGCCATGAACAGCACCAAGGCGAACAGGCCGAATACCGCCATCGGCATCCACACCACGCGGCGCATCTGGTACATGTCGGGGAACGACAGCAAGGCCGCGCTCACCGAGGTGGCCACGAATACGGCGACCAACAGCGCCACCTCGAAAGCGAACCAAGGATGTTCGAAGGCGGCAGCCAACTCGTTGCGCACACCGGAGACAAGCAGCAACACCAGCAGATAGGCGGCCGATAGCGCCATCCATTTCAAGCTGAGCGCGATCGGATGTGGCGCGAGCTTTACTGCCCCCCCTTCCTGCGCCAGTTGTCCGATCAAGTCATCAATGTCTTTCATGTTTCCTCCAATCGCTTCCTTAATACTTTGTAGGCACGGTGCGCCGCGACCTTGACCGCCGATTCGTTCATGCCCAGCTTCGCCGCCACTTCCTTGGCGGTGTAGCCTTCCTGATGCAGGAGTTGCAGGATGGCAGCCTGCTTCCCGGGGAGTTTCGCGATCTCCCCACTGATGGATTCGTATGAGATAGCAGTTTCGGTTACATCCTGCGTCAATTCATTTTCCAGATCGGCGATATCGAGCGCGTGTTTGATGTGATCGGCATAGTGGGAGCGCAGGTAATCCTGCAAACGGAACTTAGCAATGGCGTATACCCAGGGTGTGTAAGGACGCTGTCCGTCATAGGTGTGGCGCGCCTTGTGGATGGAAACGAGTATCTCCTGCAACACGTCATCCACATCATTGGCGAACAACAGGCGCTTGGACAGGAAGGGACGCAGCAACTGCGCCGTGGCGTGTAATACCTTGGCATAGGCGACTTGGTCGCCCGCCAGCGCCTGCTGCATCAAAACTTCCAGTTTTTGGCTTTGTTCTGTCAACGACACTCCACGATGTAACCAAATTCAGACTTGCCGCGAATACACCAGCAAGGGAGCGCATCATAGCTTCTCCGGCACTTTGCCTTGTTCAGAAAATACGCACAGGAGGTCATCATGCAACGCAGACAATTCCTTCTATCTCTATCCGCTTTCGGGCTTGCACTCGCCACGCGCAGTTTCGCCAAGCCCATGAGTGCGGATATTTCGATCACGCGGTTCGGTGACGATGGCAAAGCGCTCGGCCGTGTGACCTTGCCCAAGGTGCGCAAAGACGCGGAGTGGAAACAACGCTTGTCACCGCTGGCGTACAACGTCACCCGCAAACAAGGTACCGAGCGCGCCTTCTCGCAACCCGGTTATGACCGGCACGAACCGGGACTGTATCGTTGCGTCTGTTGCGACAACGCCTTGTTCGACGCAAAGACGAAATACGATTCGGGCACGGGCTGGCCCAGCTTCTGGCAACCCATCGCGGAGGAGAACGTGCGCAACATCGAAGACCGCGCCTGGGGCATGACGCGCATCGAGGTGCAATGTGCCTTGTGCGACGCACACTTGGGGCATGTGTTCAACGACGGTCCCAAACCCACCGGGCTGCGTTATTGCATGAATACCGTGTCGCTGCGCTTCGTGCCTTACCGTAAGGGTTGAACATGGTATTGATCTTCGTGTTGGCCTACATCGGTGGTGTGCTCACCCTCTTCAGCCCGTGCGTGTTGCCGGTGTTGCCTTTCATCTTCGCGCGCTCCGACCAGTCGTTCCGGCGCAGCGGCTTGCCCATCCTGATCGGCATGGCGCTCACCTTCACCGTGCTGGCGAGCCTTGCGGCAGTGGGCGGTGCGTGGCTGGTGGCCGTAAATCAATATGGGCGATATGCGGCGATGGGCTTGCTCTTGCTGTTGGGATTGGCGCTGATCTTCCCAGCACTGTCCGAAAAATTGATGCGTCCATTCGTGGCGCTGGGCGGACGTTTGCAACAACGGGCAGATAGCCAACACAGTGTGAAAGGTGCGTTGTTATTGGGGGTTGCGGTGGGTTTCTTGTGGGCACCCTGCGCCGGGCCAATCTTGGGCTTGGTGCTGGCGGGCGCGGCCTTAAACGGGGCGAACTGGTATAGCGCATCGCTGCTGTTGGTGTTCGCGGCGGGCGCGGCCACTTCTTTGGGGTTGGCGTTGCTGGCAGGTGGGCGCGTGTTCGCGGTCATGAAACGCGGACTCGGCGTCGAGGAATGGGTGCGGCGCGGCTTGGGCGTGCTGGTGGTCGCGGGCGTGGTGGTCATCGCGCTGGGTTGGGATACGCGCTTCCTCGCACAGTTCTCTTTTTTCAACACGGCCAAAACCGAGCAGGCGTTGATCGCGCAACTGGATACGTCATCATCCGCCAAAGCGGGAATACGCAGCGCCCCGCCCTTAACAGGTGCGACGCACTGGTTGAACTCAACTCCGCTCACCCAAGAATCGCTGCGCGGCAAAGTGGTGCTGGTGGATTTCTGGACGTACTCCTGCATCAACTGTCTGCGCACACTGCCTTACCTGAAAGCCTGGGATGAGAAGTATCGCGATTCCGGTTTGGTCATCATCGGCGTACACGCACCCGAGTTCGCCTTTGAAAAAAATCAGGCCAATGTGGAGAACGCCGTGTCCGAACTGGGCATCAAATATCCGCTGGTTATGGATAACGATTACGCCATCTGGAACGCCTACAAAAATGAATATTGGCCGGCACATTATTTGATTGATGCACACGGGAATATCCGCCATCAACATTTCGGCGAAGGCGCGTATGCCGAGACCGAGCAGATGATCCAGGCACTGCTCAAAGAAGCCAATTCTTCGAACGCTGACGTGAGCAGTTTTTTGGTGAACGTCACGGGAAGCGGTGTCTCTGCTGCCGCTAGTGTGCAGCGTGCTGGTCGCTCGCCGGAAACCTACTTGGGCTTCGCGCGCGAGGAAGGTTGGGCTTCTGCCGAACCTTTGTTGATGGATGAGAGCGGCGACTACAGCACACCGCATCTGCTCGGCAAGAATCAGTGGGCGTTGCAGGGCAAATGGCTAGTAGCGGAACAATCCGCCACGTTGCATTCAGCGGCGGGCGCACTCAGCTACCGCTTCTTTGCGCGCGACGTACATCTGGTGATGGGATCGCACAGCGGCAAACCTATCCGTTTCAAGGTCACATTGGATGGCAAGGTCTTGGGCGCGAACCATGGCGTGGATACCGACGCGCAAGGCAACGGCAAAGTCAACGAACAACGGCTGTACCAATTGGTACGACAAGCGGGCGCCTTAAAAGAACACACACTGCGTATTGAATTTCTGGATGCCGATGCGGAAGTTTTTGCGTTCACGTTTGGCTAAGAAAATAGAACAACGTTGCCCACAAACCCCCTCCCTCATTCCCTCCCCCGGCGGGAGAGGGAAGCTAGCCCTTCTCCCGCCGGGGGAAGGGTTGGGAAGGGGGTTAGGATGTTGCAAATGATAGAAACATGAATCACGAATCTTAAAATTGCTTGAGCAATCAACAAGGAGCACGACCATGAAAAAATCATTTCTCACCTTCAGCCTGATTTTAGGTTTAACCCTCGCCCATCCCGGCTATGCCGCCAACCAGACCGCCGTGTTCGCGGGCGGCTGTTTCTGGGGCGTGGATGCGGTGTTCAAACATGTAAAAGGGGTGACCGCAGTGGTATCGGGCTACACAGGCGGTACGGCCGAAACTGCACGCTACGAGCTGGTGAGTAATGGCAACACTGGCCATGCGGAAGCGGTGCAAGTCAGTTTCGACCCGGCGCGTGTGAGCTATCCACAATTGCTCGATGTGTTCTTCAAGGTGGTACACGACCCCACGCAATTGAATCGCCAAGGCCCCGATGTCGGCACGCAATACCGCTCCGCCATTTTTTACACCGGTCCCGAACAGCAACAGCAGGTACAGAACTACACACGCACGCACAACTTCCCCGCACCTGTCGTGACGCAAGTTGTTCCCTTGAAGGTCTTTTATCCTAAATCCGGCAGTTACCCCGCCCCAATAGCAAACAACTGATCATATATTCTGGGTG
>CXWL01008909.1_pt1 | contig 33826 bp, 35 predicted proteins | sample 590931 | NCBI WGS metagenome assembly CXWL01 (sample SAMEA3498368, study PRJEB10139) | groundwater metagenome | biome: water well; material: biofilm material | place: Germany | collected 2015-04-27
TGTGAAACGAGGATGTAGACTGCTTCCGCCTCACATCGCCGCCGTATTCCGGCTCAGCGTTTGATAGGTAGGCGTCCCTCATCCATATCGATCAGATCCAATACGCTGAGGGACCCGACATCGACTTGCGCCGCGAGTTCTGGGTAGACGCGCGTCCGATATTCCACGAGCGCCGCATCGGGCCGATAGCGATCGATCTGTTCGGCCCACGTGTGTTTCTCTACGGCAGTGGTTGGCCTCGCATGTTCCTGCATCCAGGCCAGCACCTCATCATCGGTGCAGCTGGACAGAATCACCTGGCGCAACGCCTCGGCATTCAACCCAGTAAAGGTCAGAAACCGTCCGTCCAGCGTAAATCCGGTTCCGAGGACATTGGCGGCATAGGCTTGGGGAAGTTGCCCTTGCGCCAAGAGACGGACTTTATCGATCAAACGGGGAAGCAGAATGTACCCACCGAGCGACTCGCGGGGGGATCGCAGCGGCACCGATTTTGGAACATCCATGGCAGTCCTCAATGGCGAAAGATGCGTCGGATTTAAGGGGTCAGACCCCTTTTTCCCTTCTTGGCGCGTGATGTCCATGCAGCATACAACGCGATGCAAAGGGTTATAACAACACCAAAGGAATTTATGCTCTCATGAATTTTCATTGTTTCCTATCGACGTCGCAGAAGCATTCCGTTCATCGCCGTATCGTGCCATTACGCTAACTGTGACAGATGGCGAAGCGGCTGCCTCGATGGCAAAGGCCCCAATCGCTCTAGTGATCAGTTCCGGGTGGCTCATGGTTTTATGACGCCCAACGCGGCAGTTGAGCAGTGCCCCGGAGGGGCATCTGTCTCGAACTCCTGGTTCTCCCGGAGCGGAGCGTAGGGGGAATCAGGAGTTCGCTGCTCAACTGCCGCGTTCTCCCCGGAGCGAAGCGGAGGGGAGAACGCTCACGTTGCCCGGCCGCGGCGAGCGAATGCGAGCCAGCGGTCCAGTCGAACGTGTTGTTATCCGGCCTGCTCATCCACCGGCGCCCCACTTTGTCAGAAGATCGCCAGGATAGTAAACACTGATGCCGGCGCCCGTGAACTGGTGAAGACCCTTGTCTAGGGTGACCAGAGGAAGACCACTCGTTCGTGCAACCCAGGCGTACGCCAAGTCTGCCCCGCGCGTGGGCGACTTACCAGGTAGCTGAGATGAGACCCACGCAAGAGTCTCTTGGACCTCCGCCTGACCGATGGTCCTGAGCCGAAAGGCCACCGGATTCTCTTCCGTCATGAAGCCGAGCTGCCGGAGCTGCCGGGGCGAACGGTTCAACACGGTATATAGTTCGAGGAGAAAATGCGCCGGAACCTCAAGACTGAGCCGACGCCCGTGGACTGCCTGGACGAACCGAAGCGACTCTGCATGACGCACCTCAGCCGGCGATACCGCAGCGATGACCACCGAAACATCCAGCACAACGTCTGTCACCATCACTCAGCCCTTCCGGTGTCGGCCACCCGCTCCGAGTCCGGATAACGTGCCGGCTCAGCGCGCCAGGCGCTAGCCCGGTCCGCTGCAGCCGGGGGTTCGGCCTTCCCTGACGCTCCTACAACCGGTGACTCCAATATCCAGGCCGGCGCTTCTGATGAGCAACCGCAATGACACGAATCCGATCCGGCTCGATGACGTACAGGAGGCTGTAGGGGAAACGCCTGATGAGCTTGTGCCGAATCTCGTCGCCGACGAGTTGGAATGCCTCAGGATTGGCCAGCACCTTCTCAACCGCCTCTTCGACGACGGCAAGAAACAACAGACCAAGGCCTGGCACCCTTTCTTCGTAGTATTTTGCTGCCTCGTTGACCTCGGCGTCGGCCTCCTCATGAAGGGTCACCTTCCTCATGAGATGGCTTGCCGCGCCCGACGGAACACCTCCTCCGCGGGTACTTCTTTGGCCTTACCCTCACGCAGGTCTCTGAGCCTTCGTTCAGCTTCAGCAACCCACAAACGCAGATTTTCCTCATCCGAGGGAGCGTCCAAACTCAATAGGAGCTTTTCCGCAAGGCGCGCCCTCGCATCCAGGTCAAGTTTCATGATCTCTGCTTCTAATTGCTCATCGTTCATGGCCATGTCACATACTCCTTGTTGTCTTGGGACGAACGTCACCGTTCACCCGGCCGAGGAGCGGCGCGAAGCGCCGCTCCTGAGGGTCGGGTGCAACGGTTTGTTAGCCTTCATTTGCATTTCTAAACATAGCGACATATATATTGCCGCATGATTCAGGTATACTGATGGCCGGTCACCCCTGAGGAGGTGCGGTCATGAGAAAACTGGAGATTGCGGATGCCGACATCATGCGCCTGGCCATTCAACAAGAAATCGCTCGATCCGATGAGTCGCGGTACGACCATCGGTTGCACGGGTTGCTGCTGATCACCGGTGGCCACAGCTGCCAGCAGGTCGCCGCCTTGTTTGGGACAGATCGGCGGACGGTGCAACGCTGGGTGACACGATTCGAAACCCAGGGACTGACTGGCCTGCGCGACGGGGCGCGTTCGGGTCGGCCCGCCACGCTGAACGCCAAGCAATGGGCGGCGCTGGGGCGTGACGTGCGACGCGATCCACAGACGTTGGGGCATGCCGGGCATCTGTGGGACGGCAAGCTGCTCGCGGCGCATCTGCGCAAGCGCTACAAAGTGGAGCTGGGCGTGCGCCAGTGCCAACGCATCTTCGGCCACATGGGGTTCCGGCTGCGCAAGCCCCGCCCCCAAGTCGCCCAGTCCGATCCGGTCAGGGTCTCGGCGTTTAAAAAAACTGCACCGCCTGGCACGACGCCGGGGCACTGAACTCTGGAGCGTAGACGAATGCCACTTCCAACAGCATGGCACCCGGTGCCGTATGTGGGTGCCACCCGAGATCAAGGATCCGGTGCTGCTCCATGCGTCCACCCGCAAGTCAGTCGCCTGCTTTGGGGCCGTCAGTTTGCGCACAGGCAAGTTCATTCGCTCCCTGTGTGCCACGTTCAACGCGGTCACGTTCGAGACCTTTCTGAAGACGCTACTGCGGCATCGCTCCCGCAACGCGCGCATGGTGCTGGTGCTGGACAATGCGCGGTACCACCACGCCGTCCTGCTCAAGCCCTTGCTTCGAAAATATCGCGCCGTGCTCACCCTGCTGTTTCTGCCGCCGTACAGCCCGCAACTGGCCCCCATCGAACGAGTCTGGAAGCTGGCTCGCCGCCTGGCGACGCACAATCGGTTCTTTGCCACCTTGGACGCCGTGCTGACCGCTGTCTCCACGTGCTTCGACCGCTGGAGAAAGCCCAACTCGGCGCTACGGAGATTATGCGGCATAATTTAAGACGCTATGTTTAGTAGGACCGTAGAGCGATGCCCCAACGACCACCGATGCGGGTTACAAACCAAATATTCCCATGCTCGGAAAGCACTCGGCCGTCGCTTGAGCGCCGCGTGTAGCGAACCCGAAAATGAACCTTGTCGGGGCTCACAAGAATGGGCTGTTTTTCTTCGTAGACTGTCCTCGCCCACCCAGTTGCAATCAACTTATCGAAGAAATCGTTCGGTAGTTGACCTGGCAGTTCCCAAACTAATCGCTCTGCACCAGAGTACATGACGTGTGGGAAATGGAGATGCGCATCCATTCCGACACAATCCTTTGCATTAAAACAATTCGTGAAACCCTCAAGACACGATTCCGCGGCGGCAATCAACTCTGCTGCAGCTTCTCCGCTTCCGTCGGGCCTGAAGAACTTGGCGTAGTCGCTCATAAATGAAGGCTAACAATGATTAGGCGGATCCGCATAAGAGCCGGATCGGCGAGTGTAGTCCGTGTAACGCGCCATCGATTCTTCTGGTGAGTGTGCTATGAGCTTATTCATTGCAATTGGTTGCAACCATTGCTCCATTTATCGTGGGGTCTTATGCGGATCGGCGTTCCAGTATAGCTGGATGGATGCACTCTTGCGTTTCTTGTCGATGCCACCGCCAACCGGCCTCCCCCTGAAGATCTTCGCCATATGACCCGGAGCTTGAAGTAGGCATCTACCCCTCGTCTCTTGGTGTACCAACCTCTTCCGACGCAAAGGAGCACGAACTGGCGAGTCATTCTCAGGTGAATCCCTATTGCTGTCAAGATGTTCGAGGCGAGATAAGCCTGGAATGGCTTCGTGCTTTTTGCCGGTGCTTGGCTTGTCGTTTGGCCTTCGTTGACTTCCCCTGTTTCCGCTGACTAGAATCCGATCAAAGGAATTCCCCCTCGTGGCATCATCGTTCGTTCATCTCCATCTCCACACGCAATTCAGCTTGCTCGACGGCGCGAATCAGATCGAGCCGTTGGTGCAGCAGATTAAAGCCTTCGGCCAACCGGCTGTGGCCATGACTGATCATGGCAACATGTTCGGGGCCATTGAGTTCTATCGCAAAGCCAAAGACGCAGGGATTAAGCCCATTATCGGCTGCGAAGCTTACATGGCGCCGGGCAGTCGGTTGCAGCGAAAAGACAGTGGGCTCGCCCACAATGACTACTATCACCTGATTCTGCTGGCGAGAAACCTCACCGGATATCAAAATCTGATCAAGCTCGTTAGTAAAGGGTATCTTGAGGGTTTCTATTATAAGCCTCGAATGGATAAGGAAATTCTCAAAGAGTATCACGAGGGATTGATTGCGCTGTCTGGCTGCTTGAGCGGCGAAATCCCCTATCTCATCGGCCAGAACAGTATGGACGAAGCGATGCAGGTCGCAGGAGAATTTCAGGAGATTTTCGGGAAAGAGCATTTCTACCTGGAGGTACAGGCCAACGGCTTAGACCATCAGCGGATCGCCAACAGTGGCCTGCTTGAGATCTCCAAGAACATGGACATTCCTCTCGTTGGGACCAACGATTGCCACTACCTCAAGAAGGAAGACTTCCGCCCCCACGATCTGATGCTGTGCCTCCAAACCGGGAAGACGGTCAACGAGCCGAACCGGATGAAGTTCGACACCGATCAGCTGTATGTGAAATCGACAGAGGAGGTAACGGCTGCCTTTGCTGAGTTCCCCAACGCCGTGGCCAACACCTGCCGGATTGCGGACAACGTCGACCTCCAATTGGCGCTCAACAAAACCTATCTGCCTCAATACAAAGTCCCCGAAGGATTTACCCGGGAAACCTATTTGGAGCGTCTGGCGCTGGAAGGGTTGACGGCACGTTTGAAAGAGCGACCCAGCAAAATTTTGCCCGCCGCTTATGACCTCCGCCTGCGGGAAGAGCTGACGATCATCTGTTCGATGGGATTTGCCGGCTACTTTCTGATCGTGTGGGACATCATCAAGTTTGCCCGGTCACGTGGAATTCCGGTAGGACCGGGCCGTGGCTCCGCCGCCGGGAGTCTGGTGGCCTATGCTCTGCGGATTACCGACCTCGACCCGCTCGTCTACACGCTGTTGTTTGAACGATTCCTGAATCCCGAGCGCGTGTCCCTCCCCGATATCGACATGGACTTCTGCATGGATCGCCGGGGCGAGGTGATCAACTACGTCGTCGAGAAGTACGGCCAAGACCATGTGGCGCAAATTATTACCTTTGGAACCCTCGGAGCAAAGGCCGCGATTCGAGATGTGGGCCGGGTGCTGGAGATTCCTTACGCGGAGGTGGACAAAGTCGCCAAGCTGGTCCCCACTCAGCTCAACATCACGCTTCAGCAAGCCCTCGACCAGGAACCGCAGTTGCGGGATCTGGTGGACACCAACCCAAAGATTAAAGAGTTGATGTCGATTGCGCAGTCCCTCGAAGGCCTCGCACGACATGCCTCCACCCATGCCGCCGGACTCGTGATTTCCGAAGAACCACTGACGGACCATGTGCCGCTGTACAAGGGGGCCAACGACGAAATCGTGACCCAATATCCCATGGGGGATGTGGAAAGAATCGGGCTGGTCAAATTCGACTTCCTGGGTCTCAAGACCCTGACCATGATCCATCATGCAGAACAATTGGTCGTTCATCGTCTGGCCGCCCAGCAGCCTGCGGACCAGCCGCCGTTTCAGATCGACCGCGTCCCGTACGACGATGTCCCGACCTTTGCCTTGTTGGCGTCCGGCAAAACCACTGGGCTGTTCCAACTCGAAAGCTCGGGCATGCGAGATCTACTGACCGGTCTGAAACCCGACCGCTTCGAAGACATCATCGCGATCATTGCGCTCTATCGACCTGGCCCCATGGATCTGATCCCGGACTTTATCAAACGCAAGCAGGGCAAGGTTCCGATCATCTACGAGACGGCGGAGCTCGAACCCATCCTCAAGGATACCTACGGCGTCATCGTCTACCAGGAACAGGTGATGGCAATCGCCAATACGGTAGCGGGATTCTCGCTGGGGCAAGCGGATATCCTCCGCCGCGCCATGGGCAAGAAAAAGCCTGAGGAGATGGAAAAGCTCCGGGTGAAATTCCTGGAGGGGGCCGCCCTCAAGAAGATTGCCGAGAAGAAGGCCGAGAAACTCTACGAACTGATCCAAAAGTTCGCGGGGTATGGGTTTAATAAATCCCATGCGGCGGCCTATGCCGTGGTCTGTTACCAGACCGCCTGGCTCAAGGCCCACTACCCCACGGAATTCATGGCCGCCTTGTTGACCATCGAAATGGGCAACACGGATAAGATGGTCGGGCTGTTCACCGAATGCCGGGAGCTTGGGATCAAGATCCTCCCCCCGGATGTCAATGAGAGCAACACGACGTTCTCCGTCGTGGCAGAGGGCCTTCGCTTCGGCCTTGCGGCGATCAAAAACGTCGGCGAGGCGGCGGTGGACTCCATTATCGCCACGCGCGTGGCCGATGGGCCGTTCCGATCATTTCGAGACTTCTGTCTCCGGATTGACCTCCACAAGGTCAACCGCCGAGTCATTGAAGGACTAATTAAGGTCGGCGCGTTCGACTCCCTAGGCGGCAAGCGTGCGCAACTGTGGGCCGTGCTGGATCAATCACTGGCCGAAGCCGCAACACACCAACAGAATACCGATCGCGGACAGACCAGCATCTTTGGCGACATGTTCGGAGAGACCGAGCCGTCAGCGGAGTTGGAACCACCCCTTCCCAACGTGCCGGAATGGGACACTCCGCAATTGCTCAAGAATGAACGCGAACTCACCGGTTTTTACATCACCGGGCATCCACTCGTTCGGCACAGCACTGCGATCCAACGGTTTGCCACAACCACGACCGCCTTACTCGGCGACCTCCCGGACGCCAAGGAGGTCAAGCTCTGCGGCATTGTCTCCTCGACCAAGAGCACGACGACCAAGAAGGGCGATCGGATGGCCTATGTGCAATTGGAGGATCTCCACGGAACAACCGAGATCATCATCTTCCCCTCGCTCTTTCAGCAGGCCGAGTCGTTGCTCCAGCCTGAGAGCGTCGTGCAAATCACCGGCGTGATCGATCGAGGAGACAAGGGCACCCGACTGAAGGGGACCAAGGTGGAATCGTTGACTGAACTCCAAGTGCGTCAGGTCAAGCACGTGAACATCCGGATGACGGAACACCCCGACCTCTCGACGCAGCTTCCGCAACTCCAACAAGTGCTCCAGCGTCATCCTGGGTCCACCTCGATTTTCTTCACATTTTATCTGGCCAATAATCTGGAAGCCGACACGGCTCCGCTGCCCACCACCGTGAAACCGGACGACGGATTCGTGGCGGAGGTGGAGCAACTTTTCGGCAAGGGTTCTGTGGCTTTTTCCTAATGAACGCGCTAGGATAGCTACCAAGGAGCACGAATGAGAGATTACCTCGAATTCGAGAAGCCGATCCGTGAATTGGAGGAGCGTCTCGAAAAACTCACGGGCCCCGGCCAACCCCCTTCCCAGCAGGACGACGTCCGCAAACTCAAGGCGAAGCTGGCGCACCTTGAAACCGAGATCTATAGCAAGTTAACTCCGTGGCAACGGACTCTGATTGCCAGGCATGCCCAGCGTCCGTCCACTCTCGACTACATCAACGAACTCTTTCGAGACTTTCTCGAGTTGCACGGGGATCGCGCGTTTGCGGACGACCGAGCCATTGTGGGGGGATTTGCCCGCTTCAACGACCGCACCATAATGGTGATCGGCCATCAGAAAGGCCGAACGCTCAAAGAGCGGATGCTGCGCAATTTCGGCATGCCCAACCCGGAAGGGTATCGCAAAGCTTTGCGGCTCATGCGGCTAGCGGAAAAGTTTGGACGGCCAATTCTGACCTTAATCGATACGCCTGGGGCCTATCCAGGAATCGGAGCTGAAGAGCGGGGCCAGTCTGAAGCCATTGCTCGCAACCTCTTTGTCATGGCGCGACTCACCGTCCCTATCATCTCGGTGGTCATCGGTGAGGGAGGGAGCGGTGGAGCCCTTGCCCTTGGCGTGGCCAACCGGATGCTGATGCTGGAACACGCCGTCTATTCAGTGATTTCCCCTGAAGGCTGCGCGGCCATTTTGTGGGACGATCCAGCCAAGACCGCAGATGCGGCGGCAGCGCTCAAAATCACTGCCCGGGATTTGATGGCGTTGAAACTCGTCGATGACGTCATCCCCGAGCCGTTGGGAGGCGCTCATCGCGACCCACGCTTTGTCGCCGATCGGCTGGGGAAAGCTCTCGCTCACCACCTTAGCGAGCTGTCGACTTTATCGACAGCTGAACTCGTGGCTCAACGCGAGTTGAAGTTTCGGCAGATCGGCGCCTTCACACCCACCAGTGCCTCCTAGGCTCCAGCTCCCCAGTACAGTGAACGCGCCAAAACCTACCGTCAGATCTCACAGAACCGCCCCGTACGAGGTCACGAAGCAAGAGCTAAGATACCTGTCGATCTCGGAGACCGCTAGGGATTTTGCCAGCGGGCCCCTTCGAAGACGGGGTTGAATTGGTGGGTAATCTTGATGACGTCACCATCTTTCAGCTTGGAATCCAGGCTGCCGACCTTCCGGTTCACGGTCATGAGGACCTCACCCCGATCGATAAAGCCCTGGAGCTGACCCAGAGTATCTGGGTTGGCTTCGATGAACGTCTTGACCAGCATCTCATTGGGCAACTCCAGCTGAAAGTTATGCTCTTTAAACGCTTGGAGTAAGGTCAATCCGAATAGCTGCACATTTACCATGGCACTCCTCTTTTTCACGTCTCCCATGTCTCCATCGAGACGAGGTCACGCTATGATTCCCGACGATGGCACCGGAAACAATCTTGACGCTTCGGGTGACGATCAGGCAACGGTCTCACGCCCTCCGTCGTATGGCACTGTCGACAGTCTTGCTCTCGTGTGATCATAGCATGCGTGGAATCATTCGGTACGGGAGGATTCCGATCGCGAGGAGAGGGGAGGAGCGCGACGAAGGCCACCAGCAAGAGAGCGCCCACAATGAACAACCAATCGACTCGCCGTATGTGCATTAGTGAGAGTCTCCATCATTGTGCAAAGCTGGCGTTGCCGCCAAGGCTTCGCTCCAGAGTTGTGCGACATGCTTCACCTCGCGTGTCCCCTTCAGACCATTGCGAAGCTGGATCATACAAGCCGGGCAACTGGTGGCGACGACGTCGGCCCCGCTTTCGTCAATCGCGCGCTGCTTCCGCGAAAAGATGGCTGCTGAGACATCTGGATTTTTCACCATAAAGGTGCCGGCTCCCCCCGCACATCGGTCGGCATCCTGCATCTCCACGAACTCATAGCCAGGCAGTTTGCGTAACAGATCGCGTGGCGCCTTCGTCACCCCAGCCGCACGAAGATGACACGACGAGTGATAGGTAACTTTCTTTCCCGTGGCGCGCGTGGTCTGCTTCCCTTCCTCCTGTGATGTCGCGCTTTCTCGTTCCATCACAAATTCGCTGATGTGTTTGACCCGAGTACTGAGCGCTTTCGCCGCCGCCTCTTCTGGTTCGCCCCGAAACAACGCCGCATAGTCCTTCAACATCAGCGTACACGAGGCACAGCCTGTCACGACCGTTGAGTAGGACGCCAGGGACGTTAGGTTGAATCGCGCGCCCTCTTTCGCCACGTCTCGTAGACCATAGGTATCGATCGGCGTCCCAGAACACCGTTGCGGCGGCAACGCGGGCTCGATGCCATAGTGTCGGAGCACCTTGATCACCGCATCGCCCACGCCGTCGTCGAAATAGTTCGCGGCACAGCCATGAAAGTAAGCGACCGCCTGCCCGTGAGCCTCAGGGGAATCCCGGACGAGGGTCGGATAGCGGTCGCGCAACATACGGACGGCCAATCGCGGCAGGAGCATATCTGCCGGTAACTTCGCCGCGTTCCCCAGCTGTCGCAGGACCGGGCTTGCTAGGATTTCCAACCAACGGCGCGGGAGCGGACGATCCCACAACGACTGGGTCGCCGCGAGGAGCTTAAGGACCCCTTCAAAGAGCCATGTCTGACGCTGGAGACGAAAGATGAATGCGGCCAGGCGATTCGGATGTTCCGCGCGTTTCTGCAAGATGAGTTCCGAGACATCCACCCCCGCGGGACAGGCGGTCCGGCAGGATTTGCAATTGGTGCAGGACTCCACGACCCGCTGAGAGTTCAGATAGCTATAATCCTTCGCCGTAACAATTTCGTACCAACCCCGCGAACTCATATCTTCCGACTGAAAGACATCGTAGATTGGGCACACCGCGTTGCATTTGGCGCAGGTGGCACAGGGTTTTCCCAACCGCTCGAAGTCGATATGCTGCGTGAAGGGTTCTGTGCTCAGCTTGACGCCTGGATTCATGAACCCAGCTGGATCGATTGCGCGCTTGACCTGCCAAAATACGTCATACAGCTCGTCCCCGAACATCGTGCGTACATACTCGGCCCGCACGCGCCCATCCCCATGCTCCCCACAAATTGAGCCTTCGAATCGACCCAACACCGTGTCGTGGATGGCGCGATAACTGTCCACCATCTTCGTGAAATCCACGGGATCATTCACATCGAGCAACGGCACAATATGCGCGTTCCCATTCCCAATATGCCCAAAGATCGCCACGGGAATATCCTGTTGACCAAAATAGTCACCCAAATACCGAACCAGCTCCCCCAACCGTTCAGCCCTGACCACCACATCATCGACATAGTTGATTGGCTTCTTCTTCGAGTCGAATCGATACAGGGTCGGGTACAGCGCTTTCCTGGCTTTCCATAGTTGCTCTCGCTGCTCGGCATCGGAGGCGAGCACCGGGGCGCCGGCTAAGCGGGAGGTCGAACAGACCGCTTGCATGCGGTCGGCCATCTCTCGCACCTGATGCGAGGGGTGCTCTCCGGTCGATTCGTGGTCGAACTCCGCCAGCAAGGTGGCCGCCGCGTCACCAGGGATCCCAAAACGCGACCGTCCGATGAGATTCAAGGTATTGCCATCCATCACTTCAAGGGCGCTGGGATTCAGGGACAGCAGCTGATTGACCATATCCCCCACATCATCCAAATTGCGACAGTGAATGAGGGCCGTCGTGGTAGCGGACGGACACGGCATGAGCCGGAGCGTCGCTTCGCTGACGATCCCCAGAGTCCCTTCACTGCCGATGAACAGTTTGGGAAGATCGATGACACCCTGATCGAGCCCATCAACCAGCCCAAACAGGTTGTACCCGCTACTATTCTTGCTCACCGTGGGTTTCTTCGCGCGAATGGTCGCCGCATGATCTTGGACGAGCGTCAGCACATGGCGGATGGACGGATGCGACGCCAGCATGGTGTCCGCACGCGTTGATCCCACGGGCATCGATTCGGCATCCACCCACCCCCCGCTTGGAAGGCAGAGCCGTACGGACAGGACATTGTCTTTGACCGATCCATAGCGAAGCGTGTGCGGTCCCGCCGAATTGTTCGCCAGCATGCCCCCCAATTTGCACATCTCACCGCTGGAAGGATCGGGGCCAAATAGCAAGTGGTCCTTGGCCAATCGCCGATTCAACTCCGCATAAACCGTTCCTGGCTGCACCCGAACCCAGCGTTCCTCCCGATTCACCTCCAAGATTCGATTCATCCTCGAGACATCGACGATGATCCCCTCCCCAATGGCCGATCCGGTGAGGTTGGTTCCGGCCGCCCGCGGCGTCAGCGGCACCCCGTGTTGCTGGGCATACCGCACAACGCGTGCAATGTCCTCTTCGGTGTCCACCAACACCACCGCTTGGGGCGTCAGGCGATAGATGCTCGCATCGACGGCATAGGCAGCCAAACTCGACACATCGCTCTTCACCTTATCATCCCCAAAGAGACGACGAAGATCCCTCACGAGTGCGGGCTTGGTATCCGGCATGATCAGGGTCATAACGTACAGGACCTCATGGGTTTGACGAACAACCAATTCTAACAGGATGTTGAAAAAGTCCGCCAGCCTCCTTCTCTCGACACTGAAGAGCTGCACATACCGAAGAGTACGCATTCACGTCTTCTCAGACTAGGACGTTGCAGGAGGGCCTGTTCGATCGTCCTACCGGCATCTGCTCTGGGGCCCAAGACTGTAGGCTGGGGGCGATACAATCGTTATTCGAGATCGCTGCTCGTGACCGGGCGCCATCGACAACAAGGAACACGCTTTGAACAAACATCGGCAGAAATGGAGAGGCATGCAACCAGAGGATTGATGATGGTGCCTTGCGACAGACACCATCCAACAGCGCAGAACATCATCGGCAAGGAAGGCGTGTCTAATCAAATCAGGACGATCGATCCAACCACGAATTGGCTTGCCGCATCGACCGCAAGGTCAGCGTGCTGAGGAGAAAATTCGTCCATGGCGCAGAAAAAGCCATGATTTAGACTGGTGAGGATTCCTCTGGAGAATCGACAAACTCGGCCGTCGTGGGCATCTCGTCGAGAGGCACCATCACAGGATCGAGTTCGTCCACCGCACACGCCATCTCCTCGGACAACGGGGCGTCTGAGTCAGAATTCAACATCACGTCAGCTGTTGCCGTGTCCGTGGACGCGCTCTCCCCCAGCACGAGCAACTCCTCTTCCACCGCTGACGCACTCTCGTCTATGGGCGAAGTGCCAGAATCGCCGGTGAAGATCGTATCGACAGTGGTGGTGTCTGGACCCTCGTGACCTCCCACCACCAAGGGCTCCTCGTCCACCACGCAGGCGACCACGTCAGATGACTGAGCGTCGGTGTCTGACTCTTGGGTTGAGTCAGATGTGACCGTGTCGGTGGATACGCACTCCCCCACCACGATCGGCTCCCCCTCCACTGGCAGCATGGCTTGTTCCGATTCGCCCAGCTCTCGAAACTCGCGGAGCGGCGGCAATGCGGAAAGATCGGGCAACCCAAAATGTTCGAGAAAAAACTTGGTGGTCCCGTACAAAATGGGCCGGCCTGGGACCTCCTGTCGTCCCACGATCCGAACCAACTTTCGTTCCAGCAAGGTTTTGATCACCCCAGACGTTTCGACCCCGCGAATTTTCTCGACCTCGCCACGCGTCAGCGGCTGACGATACGCGATAATGGCTAAGGACTCCAAGGCAGAACGTGAGAGTTTCGGAGCCGGTTTAGTTTTCTCCAACCGTTTGACCCAGGGAGCATAGTCTTGACGTGTGACAAGACGGTAGCCGCCCGCCACCTCGACCACTTGGAGGCCACGCAATTGCTGATCGTAGTCGCTCTGCAAAACCAATAACGCCGCACGAACGTCACTCATGGAACTGGCCGCCACAATCCCAACCAGCCGATCAAGAGACAGTGGCTCATGCGCCATGAACAGCACGGCTTCGAGGATCGCCTTGATTTCAGCAATATCGCTCGATTGCTCTCCCTCCGACTCTAGGGGGTGGTGGGTCTGCGGTTCCGTCATCGACGGCTCATAGGCGTCATGACCATTGAGAGGCTCCAGTTCTACGGTCGATTCCGAGTATGCCTGGGCTGACGAGGCCTCGTCCACGGCCACATCGCCGTCCAGCGTATCCGATGGCGTGCTCATGCCTCCTCCTCTGTCAAAGTCTCATAATCGGCAGACAGCTCACTCTCGCCGGGAGAAAATCCTCGCACAACGAGAATCGATCCAAATGATTCTGGCTGATAGGCCCGGACAAGTCGCAGGCGGATCAGTTCGAGCAAGGCCAGGAACGTCACAATCACCATCAGTTTGGTTTTTGCCGGTTCGAACAGATCCAGAAAGGCGATTGACCCATGCCCCTCCAGTACCTCGAGAATTTCGTTCATCCGATCCTTGACCGTGAGCTGTTCGGCGGAAATTTCTAAAAACCGAGGATCTGGTAACCGTTTCAAGACGTCTTGCAAGGCATCCACTAAGTCGAACAAGGTCACGGTATCCAGCGACACGTCCTCGACTTTGACTGGAGGAGGGGGCACCGTTTGCCGCGCAAACACTTCTCGCCACGTCCGTTCACGGTGATCCAGATCTGAGGCGGCCTCTTTAAACCGCTTGTACTCCAGGAGGCGCGCGACCAATTCTTCCCGTGGATCGATCCCCTCCTCATCATCTTCATCGCCCTCCTCAACCGGAAGGAGCATCTTCGCTTTGATATACACCAGGGTGGCGGCCACCACTAAAAACTCTCCAGCCACCGTGAGGTTGAAGGACTTGATCATCGAGATATACTCGAGATACTGCTTGGTGATCAGCGCGATAGGGATATCATAGATGTTAATTTCGTTCTTCTTAATAAGATGCAGCAACAGGTCGAGGGGGCCCTCAAACCGTTCCAAGCGAACCTGGTAGGGAACCGCGGTTTCCTCCATCCCCCCTCCCACGAACAGACAGCACACCCATCACTATCAACAGACCGGCTTATACCATGTTATGTGGTTCAAGACAAGGCACGATTCAATATATAGTGGGTCGGTAGGATAGTTTTGATTTTAGGCCTGTTTCCGTCTGACTAAATAAATCAGCCATCCGGCAAAAATGAAGAGGACCCCCGCCATTCCGTAGAGCAGCCATGGGTCTTGCTTTCCGAGACCAGTGGGACGGGTTCCGCTAAATTTAGTTCGAGAAAATCGGGGCTCGACGGCAAAGATGGTTCCTGTAAACTCATCTGAGGCATTAAAATTCGCATCTGAAAAATCTGCCTCCCCTCGAAAGGTGGCATTTTTAAACGACGCCTCTTTCTCAAAGAGTGAAAAGAGAAAAAACACCTCACGCTGGAAGGTGGCACCTGAAAAATCAAGTCTCCCTCGAAATTCACTCCCAGAAAACCCAGCGCCCATATTGAAGAAGGCTCCGGAAAAGTTGGCACCTTGCTGATACACCACTTCCAGCATTTCGGACAGGCCGGTAAATTTCGCCTCTTGAAAGCTGACCGTATCGTGAAAGATCGCCCGATGAAACCGTGTGTGTGTGCCAAATGCGGTGTGCTGGAACTTCACCGGCTGCTCAAAGAGGCTCTGGACAAAAAAACCTTCCCGATCAAAGACGGCATTCGAAAAATCAACCGCACCGGCGATGACGCTCAACGACAGATCCACCCCCCCCTCGAAATGCGTCCCTTGCATATCAATGCCCCCTTGCACCACGAAGGGGATCTCCTGAGATCGCGTAACACACTGCCCTCGAAGGGTTGAATTGACAATCCGCAGTGGACCGGAGACTCGTCGAACGGAGGTTATTTTCCGTTCCGAGAACACCGTCCGTACCCAAGAAGAGAGCCCTTCCACCTGCTCAACCGCCACCGTCGGGAGCGTATCCAATTCGATAGGGCCGATAACAATAACGCCTTCAAAATCAAGAGCACGGCCATCCCGCAAGGCCTGCAACACCTCCGTCGCAGACACGGCGGCCGATTCCCGCTCAGGTTGTGAGCAGTCCTTGCCGACATGACGAATAAGGGGTCCCGTGTGACCAGGGGGGCCAAGATCCACGGAGCAGCCGGCCCACCCAGAGGTCGTGGCTCCGAAAAGACCCGAGACATCCAGCAGCAGCAGTACGAAAAAGACCAGAAGCATCCGACGATGGTGGCAGGGCACAGCAGGAATCATGCGCAAACTTATACGGAAGCTCTGGATGGGAAAGCAAGGCAACCCTGACTCAAGGAGAGATTAGAATGCTAGGACACTCAACGCCAGCACGGCAGCCCCTCGATCAACACGCTAGGGTGATCCAAGGTATCCTCATCGCCCTGCTCAACCTCTGGAGCCTGGGTCATCTACCGGAGGCGCGATCGGAGAGCATTGTTCAGATTCCTCTGCTTGGTGCTGTGCCGAACAACAACCGGGGAGCGGTCGAAATCTTGCTCCTCCGCTGGGATCATGCCGCCACCCCTGATCCCCTGACGGTCACGTGGGCCAATAAACGCATCGCCTTTCTCTCAACCTCCTCTCAGGCATTAGACCAGGCCTTTCAATATGCCCTGAATCGTCTCCCCAATACACACACGGGAACAGTATGGATTCATGGTGCCGCCTATGTTCCAGCCAGAACCGACGGGCCCAGTGCCGGGGCGGTCATGACCGTCGGATTGCTGGCCGCCCTCCGTGGCGAGGCGATTACGCCAGGCATTGCGATGACAGGAACAGTGGACCGTCTGGGACGAGTCGGCCCCGTCGGAGCCATCGCCGATAAGGTCCGCGCGGCCGTCCGCGAAGGCTATCGCACAATTCTCATCCCCAGAGGGCAATTGGACGACCCGTCCTGGAATCTGAGCAGTCTGGCCTTGGAGCTGAATGCGACGGTCAAAGAAGTCGGCACGATCGATGAAGCCTACCAGCTCATGACCGGTCGGGTGTTGTAACGAGGCGAACATGTGCGTTGTAGCCACAAGAGCACGGCACCCACCTCGAAGACTTCGGCAACAGTGAAGAGTCTGCGGCCCATGAATGGCCGCAGACTCTTCACCGAATAGACGTCTAGAGAAAAGAGTACGGGAGGCAAAATGGGGCACGGAATTAGCTGGAGAAATCCTCGTCGCTGTCACGTCCGATCACATCGTCCGCCTTATCGAGAAAGTCGTCATCGAGCTCTTCTTCTTCAACCGGCTCATCGTCGGTCATGGTGTCGACCAGGTCTTCTTCCAGGTCGTCGACCTCCTCTTCAAGGTCATCCACCAAGTCTTCCTCGTCTTCCAGGTTCAAGGCATCAAGCGATCCACGACCAGACAACTTCTCCAACTCCTCGGCAATAGATACAACCTTTTTCGCAGCCGTCTCCGCTTTACTCACTGGCACAACGCTCTTGACAGTCTTCGCAGCTGGCTCGACTGCCGAAATGGGTGGGAGTACTCTTTTCGGAAGGCTCGGCTTGGCCGCAGGGGCCACTTTTTTCGCTGGGGCGACTGTGACCGTTTTCTTCGAAGCCGTCTTCCCTCCCACAGTCTTCTTAGGTTTTACCTTCGGAGTGGAACTGGCTTTCGGCTTTGACGTCTTGGCCTTTGGAGCAGCCGCGCGCTTCGTGGTCTTGCCCTTCGGGACGGTTGCTTTTTTCATTGGTTTACCCTTCGATGCGGTCGCTTTTTTCGTCGGTTTAGCCACGCTACGGGCCTTCGCTTTACTCGCCATCGCTGTCCTCCTCTGATGCGTGATCACTGATTGGCATCCAGCCAGGGGACCCATCTAGCATGAATACGGATGGCGATGCAACCTCTCGCGTCTACAACGCCACCTCGCATACCCATTCACCTCGCTTGATCGCCACGGAAATCAACGACAGGCCATGGGCGAAAACCTATCATCAAGGATAATTTAGTGAGACAGAGTCCACGAGGTAGGAAGGAGACACACTGAATCTATTGCTTACAGGGCAGACCAGGGCCTTGATCCGACGAGGAGGATTCGTCCGACAGGAGTGCCTTGTCGCGCACATCCTTCACGAACACGCTTCCCTTGATGGCTTTTGCTTTCTTTTTCAGCTCAGAGACTCGTTTACTAATATCTCCAGGATGGGGGATGGGTCCGGTTTCTGTCGTGATGACCGCAATCGACACACTCATCAATGGAAACTGGTCCCGATTCCCTTTTCGATCCACGGATTCGATATAGCCCCGCTGACGATCATCGTCATCATAAAAATCTGGGATCACCAAATCAAATCGTTTAATGACCGTCTCGCAGACCCGATCAATCCGGTCCGGCGCAGTGATAAAGACAAAATCGTCCCCACCGACATGCCCTACAAAAGCATCCCCCCCGCCTAACTCGTTGACCACCGTGGTCAACAGCCGACACGTGACCACCAGGACCTCATCGCCGCGGCTATACCCGTACCGGTCATTGAATGACTTAAAGTTATCCACATCCAGATACGCTAAGGCAAAGCCTCGCTCACTCTCGATCCGGCGCGTGGTCTCATGAAGAATCGTCGTATTGCCAGGTAGGCGCGTGAGCGGGTTCGCGTCCAGCGAGCGGGCCAGACGACTCAACGACAGTCGAATGCGACGCACCACCTCATCCAGCTGATAAGGAATCGTGAGGTAGTCATCGACAGGCAGACCACTCCAATCGAAATCGTTAATGCGAATATCTCTGACTAAGACGACCGTAGGCAGGCGTCCGAGCATCGGATCACCCTTCAGATCGCGTAAAATCGTTTCAACCGTGCGCCCTCCCGTTCCGTCTGCCAGCAGAATGAGCACCGGCGGATGATGAAACAGTTCATCCATGTCAATGCGGCCAAGTGTACCGCTTAAGACATCGAACCCTGCCTTGGCCAACCCTTCCGTCAGCTTAGCGATCTCAGTCGGATCGTTATGCAGCAGGAGAATACGAGGGAGTGTGGGTATGCCGGTCGTCATAAAAAATCGCGATCAAGACGCGGTGGTGTCGACATACTGATGGGTGTAAGGAATATGGGCTGGTCCCACGAAACCTCAAAGCAATTCATCGATCGTGTCGAATTCCATAAAGGCCTGCTCGATACATTCGGCCAAGACCTCATCGGGAAGATTCACCAGCGCCCAAGCCTCGGGAGCAAGCGCCGGAACCAGATCATCCCCGGACTGCCCGCAACCCATGGCTTTCACCAGCAGATCGGCCACATGCACAATCGCCGTCTGCACCCGTGCCGTCTGTGCGGCAGCAGGCTGATGATGAAAGAGCATCGGCTCCCTGAGAACAACCGGGAGATGCCACGCGTCAGCCAACCAACCTGCCACTTCGGCATGAGTAAAATCCAAGATCGTCTGCTCGGTGTCCAACATGTAGGTTCGGTTGGCCTTGGATAGGGCCTCGACTTGATTCCAAATCTCCGGGGCCTTTAAGTACAGCACCACTTTCCCCAGGTCGTGGAGAAGTCCTGCCACAAACACGTCCTCGGGGTTCTTGAGCCCCAACCGTCTGGCAATGATTTGCGAGGTCATGGCCACGCCTAAGGAATGGCGCCACAGTTGATGCATCCCCGCTTCCTGAATGATATCGAGGGCGCTCGCACACAAGGTCAGCCCTTTGACCACATTTAAGCCCAGGACGACAACGGCATGATCCACGGAGGCAATCCGTGACGGAAATCCATAGAACGGCGAATTCGCCAAACGCAGCACTTTCGCGGCCAGCACTTGATCACGTTCGAGCACCCGAGCTAAGTCCTCTGCACTCGTCGACGGTTGCGCGATCTTCGCGACGACGGTTTGCACCACTTGCGGGAGAGTCGGAAGCTCGGAGAGCTTGGATATCCGTTGTTTGAGTTCGGCGATCGCGGCACCGTTCATGTCGTGACCCGCCCTTGAGAGGATTCCTCCACCCCGTACTGTTTCCGATAGCAGGCACGAATGATATCTTGCACAGTCGCGTGAAACCTCGATCCAACGACCAAACGGAAGCGCGCATCCAATGCTGCCTCCATCTCAGAGAGGCTGGGACCCACATTCGGATCGCCTGGCGGTAACTCAATATGGATGGTGGCAATCCCCATCCTCTGCATCCGCTCGATCAACTCTTCGTCCAGTTCGTTACCAGGCATCAGCACCGTAAGCCCGCTCGCATTCGTCACCCCTTTGGCCAGTTTCATGCCTGGGGTAGCATCCTCCACCTTGACCCGCTTACTGTGCATTCCGTTGTTCTCCTCCGCACACGCGATACGCCCACCACGTTTGTCAGTCACGTACGGACATGAGAGCAAACCAGCGCCCTCAGAGATCACTCGTTCTCTTCTTTGTCGGTTCTGTTCCATACAATCTTGAGAGCAGGACTCACAAGGGATCTTGTGATATTCCTTACGGGTTGGATTGGGATTTCCCCGGCGGGCACGATATAATGTCTTCACAATGAATGCGCGTCGTGGCTTCTTGACAGCTCACTCCTCTCACCGTCATCGCACTTGGGCACTGCGAATAGGGGTCCTCTCATTCGTGGTACTGATGGCGGGGGGCACTGTTGTCCCGGCAGGCTCGGCCTTCCGTATCCTCATTGAGGATTTTTCACCCTACTATGAACCATCTGTGGCCACGGTCCCTGCAGACACCGCCATCGTCTGGGATAACCCCACGGCCACGCATCACACGGTCACCCATGATCCCTGCGAGTCCGACGGCCCATGCGCCTTTGACTCAGGAGCCGTTGCGCCAAACCGGAGCTTCACCGTTCCGAACTTGCCCCCAGGACAATATCCCTACCATTGCCGTATCCACCCCATGATGCGGGGTTTCCTGAAAGTGACCTCCTCCAATGCCTCCTCCTCGCAGACCTGACCAAACCGATGCCACCTCGTGGCTGGGGATGATTCCACGAATTGCGATCGTTCGTGACTAGTCCTCATGCCGCGTCCAGTACTTCGCCCCGCGGACGGTTGATTCTTGCCCTCCTGCTCCTGATCAGCATCATCACCTACATCGACCGGGTGAATATCTCGGTGGCTGCTCGGCACATGATGCCGGCACTAGGATTGACGGATCTGCAAATGGGCCAAGTCTTCTCCGCCTTCGTGCTCGGGTACGCCCTGTTTCAAGTGCCCGGCGGATGGCTTGGCGATCGATGGGGAGCGCGCACCGTCTTGGCGCTCGCCGTGGTCTGGTGGTCACTCTTTACCGCCCTCACAGCCTTGGCTCCGACGCTGCCCACAGCCACACTCTTTGGCGTACTCGGCTCATTGATGCTGGTCCGGTTCCTCATCGGAGTCGGCGAAGCGGCTGCCCTACCGAATTTTAATCGAGCGATTGCCGATTGGGTTCCCCCACACAAGCGCGGATTGGGACTCGGCATTACGATCGGAGGGATCGGCATAGGGGCCGCCGTCGCCCCTCCGCTCACCGCCTGGATCATGGTCAATTACCATTGGCAGAGTGCCTTTTACCTTGCCGGCCTGCTCGGCCTCGTGATCGCTGGGCTTTGGTATTGGCTGGCCAGTGATCCTACCCCTCCGGCACCATCAGAGCTTGGGCATGAAACAGTACCCGCCTCAACCCCGTGGAGAAGTTTTGCCCGCACACCGACCGTCTGGTGGCTCATCGGCAGTTACACCTGCTTAGGGTACGTGGCCTATGTCTATCTTTCCTGGTTTTATCTCTATCTGGTGAATGTGCGAGGATTCAACGAACTGCGCGGAGCCTTCTACGCCGCCGGGCCGTTTCTGGCCATCGGTCTCGGTTGCCCCTTGGGAGGCTGGGTGACCGATCGCCTGGCGCTCCGGTTGGGGATCAATCGCGGACGAGCGCTGGTGGGAGGAGCCGGAATGCTCTTGGCGGCACTGGCGATTGTGATTGGAGCGCAGATTGAGTCGGGACTCGTGGCGATTGTCTGGCTGTCGCTCGGAGCCGGTTTTCTCTACTTTGCGGTCGCCGCCTACTGGAGCTCGACGGTAGACCTCACAAAGCCCCACGCCGGCACCCTCTCAGGTCTCATGAACATGGGGGCCAACATTGGGGGGACTATCTCCCCGACCCTCACTCCTTGGATCGCCAACCATTTTGGCTGGACAGCCGCCTTTCTGGTTGCAGCAGGGCTAGCCTTGGTGGGCGGGTTGTGCTGGTGCAAGATTCGGCCTGGGGATGGACTCCAGCCGTCGTGAGACATCTAATCTCAGAGGATCAATAGGGCTTTCACAATATGCGCCGGATCGACTTGCAATGGGAATTCAGGGGTTGTTAGAGTACCGCCCGATGATGCAATTTCAGAAAAAAAATCCTCGAGTGACGATTTCAACCAAGTTTGGCGATATGGACGTGCGTTTTTTCCCGGATGACGCTCCCCGGCACGTCGATAACTTCATCACGTTGACCAAAATGGGATTCTATAACGGGACAAATTTTCATCGCGTGCTTCCCGGGTGGCTGATCCAAGGCGGAGATCCCCTGAGTAAGAACCCCGATCGCGGACTCCACGGCTCCGGCGGTCCAGGATTTTCCATCAACCCCGAGGTGAACGATCGTCCACATAAACGGGGTGCGCTGTCGATGGGGAAAATGCCTCGGGAGAGTAACAGCACGCGAGATAATAACGATAGCGGGTCGCAGTTCTTTATTTGCGTGCAGGATTCCAATGGGCTGGATCGGGTCTATACCGTCTTCGGCGAAGTCTATCGAGGTCTCGATGTCATCGACAAAATTGTTGCCGTCCCCCGCGACGAGTATGACAATCCTCTCGAGCCCATCTCCATGATCGTCACACTCAAAGAATGAGTGTACTCCCTTCGACGCGGCTCTAACCTCGTTCTTCGCTTCTATCCCGGCAAAACAGTGGGCGGACTAAAAAACGCAATGCTGGCGTAAGTGGCCGTGGAGTTGAACTGGTCGGTGATTCCCCGATCATACCGCAACACCTGTCCTTCAGCCGCAGACATGAGACGCAGCAGCGTATAGATCGTGGCGAATCCATAGATGTGACGCTGATCTCGTTCCTTAGCAATAAACTCGAAGAAGGCCTGGGGATTTCGCTCCTCCACATATTTGAGCATGGCCATGTCCGTCTGCATGCACTTGTGGAATGCGAAGTCGGTTGGTGGGTCTTTATCGCCATATCGTAGCCCGATATGTGCCAGTTCTGCACTGGCGATGAAACAGACCGATGTCCCGACTTGGGCCAGCGCAGAGGTCATCGCCTGAATAAATCGCTCGATCTGGGCCTGACTCTCGCGATACTGCGGATCCGCCAACGTCACGGCGGGAAACGCACAGAGCACCGGGACAATGGTAAACGGTTTGTCCACCCCGCGGGCATATTGGAGAAACGGCAACTGGAATTCGAGACTGTGTTCATAGCGGTGACTGAGTTCGTCTTGAAAGAACTCCTCGCCACCGTTGGTTCTGAAAGCCTGCACCAGCGCGTGATTCACTGGCACTCGCCCTAACGGTGTTTCAAAATCTTTGTCGGTGACCGCAAAGTGCTGCTCCAGCCCGGCATTCCCTGTGCCCAACAAGACAAAACAATCGGGAGTCTCACCGTCGATGAGTTCTTTATAGGCCCAGGCATAGACAGGGCCTGCGCTCTTTGGCTCGTAATGAGGCGCCACTAAGCCCTTGAGCATTTTGCCTCGATGCTCAGATGGCTTGGAGTCAGGACCTTCTTTGGAGGTAAAGAAAGCCTTCACTTGTGCCCGCAATTTGGCAGGCTCGGCCTCATAGCTTTTGCCCGCATAGGCAGCCGGACGAACCGGAGCCTGGCGGTAGGCTTCAATGGCGGCTCGCTGGGCTTCCTGCACCCTCGCCCCCTCCAAAAACAGCTTCTCGTCCAGATCGCCGAGCAACTTCTTCAAGAGATCGGGCAACAAAAATTCTCCAAACTGCTTGAGATAGAGACCGCCGATCTGGTCCAAGGAATGCTCCCCATCGAAGTATTGGATCAGGTAGAAGTAGTTCAACGGTAAGATTAATTTATCGGCTGACAGTTTGCTGGGGTCCCACAAGACCATCAACTGATCCTCCCCCTGCTGGATGGGGGAAAATTGCAAATTGCGCAAGAGTGGGAATTGAAGCGAATCCTGTTTCGATGATGTGGCGATCATAGTACCCTTTTATACCAGAGGCTTCTGGTGATCGGTCTGCCCGGTTGGAGGTTTAGATTTCAGAGAAGTGGCAACGAGAATACCCACAGTCAAGAATAGCAACCAAATAGACGCCCACCCATACTCTGGCTGGGCATATTCAATCAAATCAGTGAGTCGTCCAATCAACAACGACATTCTCGCCATAACCGTGTACCCGAACGCGGCGCCGAACGAGACCATTAAGAAGAGAATCCCCGTGCGGGCCGCCACACGCACCGGACCTTTGTGCTCGATCGAAAAGAAGAAGTAGATCAGAACGGACACCACCCCAATCAGCACCACGATCGCACTGAGGTTACTTGTGGGATCCAGCAAGGACCACGTAAAGGTCACCTCCCCATTATGCAATGAGGCCAAGGGTCTGATCGTATCGTCCACTTGCTTGAGAATATAGGAAGAGACCACACGAGGGATGGCCATCCCCGACCCGACACCGACGATGAAAGCAAAGGCATACCGAGAAAGCCAGGACGCCTTGGGCACATAGCGGCTCAACATCAAGAGACCGATCAACAGGGGCACCAACAAGGACCATTCGCCCTGCTTGACCATCGGTTCGTAGAGAAGCCGAACAATCACCGAATCGTAGGCTTTGACCAGGGTATACCCGACCGACACGCCCACGTAGAGATGTTCGGCTACCTTAAAAAGGGGATTATCCTGGTAGAGGAAGGTGAAGATAAACAGGGTCAACCCTGTTGCCACCCACGCGCCCAGCAAGACTTCAAACGGCATCGCGTTCGCTATGCTCCCGATGGCACATGTTTCGGTGCTCCTTCGTTTCGCCGGAGGAAGTAAAACACATTGCACAACATCACCAGCATGACGATCACCACGTGCGTCACCGACTGCGCATCCATGCCCGCCACCGCGAGCCCCTTCTCTCCGATGAGCACCTCATACTCTGCGGCTCCTCGAAGCCCACCGATCAGCCCATTAATTTGTCCACTCCGCAGCAAGGGGTACAACCCTGGAGCGATGACTCCGGTGCAACCTCCGCCAAGCTCGAATCGGTATTTGTCCTTGCCGAACACATACCAGGATTCGATGCCCGTCGTTCCCGCCGCCAAACTTACCACATACGTCACATCCTTCAGGCTCTGAACGCCTTTGAGCACTTCAAGATCGCGCGTGCGATGCCCGTGGTAATCCGTGGGAAACGCCTTATACAAATCCTGACCCATCGTGATAATGACGGACCCGGCACCAGGACTCCAGCCGAGGAACACATAGTCCTTCCCCTCAATTTTGCCGAGATCCTTCGCAACCTGATCGACCACATGCTCCGCCATCCCGGTGCCGGATACCCATAAGGTCATGGTGATGACACGGAGATTCTTCCGAAAAGCATGACGCAGGAGTGCGATGGCTTGCGGATACAACTCCGGCTTCGAGGCCGGATCGAAATCCAAGGACAGGAGAAACACCGAACCGGGAGGCAGGCTCTCAATGTAATTGTACACCCCCTTCACCTCCGGCGAGGTCTTGATTGCCAGGCCCATTGGGAACAACAAGGGAATGAGGGTACAGATCCCGATCAACAGGAAAATGAACCGACGATCGATCTTGAGCATGCGTTCGGCAAACGACACGTCCGCTTATTCCTTTCCGCCGCCGAGATAGGCCCGTTCCACGCCGAAAATGATCTTGAGCGAAAGCGCCACCGCACCCAAACTAATGCCGATCAAAATAGCTCGACGCACCGAAGCATTGAGAACATTTAAAATCCAATGGGTCAGATCGCCACTAATCGGTAGGAGATACTCGCCCAGCGGGACACGACCCGTCATCACAATGACTGCCGCAATCAACAGCACCGCCGCTTCCCGGCTTCTCGCACGGAACGAGCGATAGGCTGCCGAGGCGATAAAGAAGGCGAGGATCGCAAACATGCTGCCCTGGAGGGGTACCATCATAAAGGAGTAGACCCACCCAAAGGCAGTCATCACGCCGTTGAGGGACTCTTTTCCGTTCGCCCAAAAACCGACCGCCATCGTGCCGAGCATCCCCGCATAGAGGATGAAGCTATAGCCCCAGCCAGGTTCTTGCCGCCGAATTTTCACGGCATGGAGGCGAAAGAGACTCGTCACACCAAGAATTAATGCAAAGCCACTGATAATTTGGAGCCACTTGTTCACCGTCGCGAGAAACGATTCAGACGACGGATGGGGTACGTAATACTGGAGGATAAAGACGATACCCATGACAAACGTAATCAGCAGCGGGAGTTGTCGTCGAAAAAACATCATTATTTCATGTCCCGGAAAAAGTCCAACAGATAGGCCGAGACATCGGTGCCGAACACGACTCCAGCGGTGGCCGCCATGGATCCCAACAGAATGACCACCAGAATCACGGCTTTCCCAATATCCTGCCCCAACAACGTCCCCACCTGAACCGGTTCTTTCGAAAGGTAGGCACTGGCGGCATACAACTCTTCGCCGATCAAGGTATAGTCGCAGGTCGTCACAAAGAAAGGAAGCTGCGCATCCGAGTCGCTCCCTGCAATCTGAATGGCGCCTGTACTGGCTCCCGTTTCCGTCAACAGTAGGGCTTCAGCAAAGTACGAACCCATGAAGAAATTTGCCGCCGGTTTTTTTCTCAGCATAATGCCGTCAACCGCCGCCGTATAGCTAAACTGATCGCTGGTAATATAAAAGTTTGAGTCTTCCTTAAAGGCGTCCGGTTTTCCCGCCTCCATATAGGCTTGCTTGGTGATTTCCTGGCAGACCGCCATTGTGATCGGATCCCGATGAGGGACCATGAGATCCGTTTCATAGAGCGCAATGCGTTTGACCACCCGTCCTAGGATGACGGACGCCGCAATCGTCGAGGGCTCGCCCATATCACCGGCTCCTGTGAGATAAAGAATCGGTTTTCCCAATTCCGTGGCGCGGCCAATCGCCTCATCCACCGCATCGAGCCCAGGAATCCGTCGGAGAAAGATGTCTTTTCGCTTGGCGATCTGAATGGCCCAGAGCAACACGCCGCCAAATCCCAGCACCAGCCCTAGGTTGTTGAACTGATTCCAATTCACCCAGTTCGGCTCTGGAACGCCCTGCACGCTATGAGACTCTATCCGTTCCGTGCCTCGCACCACGCCAACGACCACGGCATAGACTCGCCCATCCTTCAGCTCCACACCCTTCCCATTCTTCAATTCATAAAGATGGAATTCGGGTGGCGTTGATTTGGTCCACCAAGGCTTTCGACTTTCGCGCCCGTAATGGGTATTGGCCGCGAACTCCGCAACGGTTTTCATGGTGGAAGACGCGGCCTCTGGTCCACCGGCCGGCACCTCCACCAGGAGGATTTGATAACGCACGTCCGGGCCATCATAGGAACTTGGGGCCCAGGTGACGGTCAACGCTTCTCCCCCATCGCTCGGCGTATCAACAACCTTCAATTTCTCGGGAGAAGAGAGGGGGACATCCGCTAGGGCCATCGTAGAGACGGCCGCCATCACAAAGAAGCACAGGCTCACTATAAATCGGCATGTCCACTGTGTATTCATTCGTCTACTCTTCAATCAGCTCGACGTTGGACCGTGGAATCGTGGCCCTCGAGCCATCGCTAAAACCCACATCCAGGACACGCACAACACTCTCGGTCTCAATGGTGCGTAACTCCGTAGGCAATGCCATGACAGTGCCGATCCGCCCAAATAAGGGATCTCGAATCACCCGAACCACATCGCCGATCTTCACCCCGCCCCGCTCATTCTGACCCCCTCCTTTGACGCCAGATTGGGCAACTCCGGCCTGGGGCTGTGCCTGGAGCTGGGATAACGGAATAATGATCTCCGGCCGAATGACGCCCGCACGGATTTGCGTCGCGCCTGACACCGACGTCTTGTGCCCCACATGAGCCTTCAACAGTGTAAAGGTCTTCGAAGCCATGGGAATCGTCCCAAACCCTTCCGTCAGGACCAACGTAAAGCCCACTCGTTCCGTACCAGTAATAGCCACCCCAAGGTCGTAACCCAGCAAAGCTCGCAAGTCCTTGTCGTGAATACCGCCCACGACGAGGGCCGCAATGCCTAACTCCTTTGCCCGCGCCATGGTCTCGGCTCCAAGGAAGGATCCCCCGACGACCACCTTGCCCTTCATGGCGGCAGTCAGTTTGCTGGGTGTCAGCACTTCATCCGGGGCCTGCACCGCCATCGTCAATTCTCCCCAGGTCTCTCCGCCGACTCCAAAAATTCCCTGCACAAACGCACACTCGGCCTCGACCATCACACCCTGCTGCGGATAGACTTCCACCACCCTGCCAGCCACATAGCCAAGAAGATCCAAGAGGCGTGGCGGCTCTCGCAAGAGCACCTGCCCGGTCACCGTGGACACCGACTCAAGCGTTCCCTGGATGGGAGACAGGACCTCTGTTTTCAGCCATTTGATGAACGGACGATTTTCCGCGATCACTTCATCTTTGAGGACAGATTCCCCAGCCTTCTTCACCAGGTAGTCCGGAACCTCGTCAGGAGCAATTCCCAGCAGGTTTGCCACATTCAACGCCTGAACTTTTCCCGGCAACTCAGCACGTGCCACCACCGATTCCGCGATGACTGCTTCTCCGGTCGTCACGAACACCTGTCCAGGAATCGGCAAGAGACGCCGCTTGCGCACGACGGTCCGATCGCTAACGGTGAGCCCTGGAGTGTAGCTGTGCGCCATACGCTGCTCGTGACGTCCTTACGCGGGATACATGCCAACGGCTCGGTACCATCGCGCCAGAGCCGCGACGCGCGCTTGAGGGTCTGACGGAATCTGCAAAGGTCGGCCACGGCCATCCAACAGCAATCCGACGACGCCACCTCGAACAGCCTTGGTCACGGGATTCCCCTTCCCGCTGCCCATATCAACCTGTTTGGCCGGGCTGACTTGTATCTGCGCCCGCTCGTTTTCCTCGAAAGGAATCAGTTTGAGCTCACCAAAAGCCAAGGTACCGGATTCCGGCTGTCGGGCTCCCTCAAAGGTGACGGTATAGTCAGCACATCGTTCGCCGTCCTTCCCCTGACCGATTGGAGCCACACAAGCCCCCAGGTACACCATACAGTCCCGTTCAAACACATCCATCGCGGCCTTTTCGTTGACCGTCGAAAGAACCCCCAAATGCGGCATCATGAAAATGCTATCCACCGAAAGTTGCGTCATCCCCAGCGGTTCATACGCGTCGACCATCATGAGCATCGACTGCACGCGCCGAGGCGCATGGGAGAGAATCCCTCCACTCCCCACCACGAGATCCAGCGTCAGCATATTGATTAACGTCGCGCCTGAGGCCTTCTGCTCAAAAATATCCGAGATGGACCGCTCTTGCTGAATCCCCTTCAGCCCACTCGCCAGCGACTTGTGGTGAATTAAGGCGAGTCGAAGCGCCTCGCGGGCAATGGCTTGTTCGATCTGTAATTCGTCCAAGGTCTGAGGGATGGTGGTGGGACGAATCATCTTATTCTTGATCCGATTCCGTAACGTCTGCTCATCGATGGAAAAGGGCACCCACCGCATGATGTTTTCCAACCCAGCCTCGGCCAACACATTCGAAATACTGTATGACATCCCCAGATTGGCGCTGACGGTCCGATTAAACATTCCCTGAAACACAGAAAAGACATCCGTGGTGGCGCCGCCGATATCCACGCCGATCAAATTGATGCCCTGCCGCTTGGCGATGGTTTCCATAATCAAACCGACGGCTGCTGGCGTGGGCATGATGGGTGCCCCAGCCATGGCGATCAGCTTCTTATATCCAGGCGCCTGTTGCATCACATGTTCGAGAAAGAGATCGTGAATTTTGTGTCGGGCCGGCCCAAGATTTTCCTTCTCGAGCGTCGGCCGAATATTGTCCGTCACCACCAGCGCCGTCTTCTGTCCGAGAATGTCCTCGACCCGTGTTCGGGCATCGGTATTCCCCGCATAAATCAAAGGCAACGCATAGGTGCTGCCGAATCGAGGATGCGGGTCGGCTGCCGCGATGTATTCCGCCATCTCGACGACATGCGTCACCGTTCCACCATCGGTCCCGCCGGAAAGGAGGATCATATCGGGGCGAAGAGAACGAATCCGTTCGATTTTTTCATGGGGAAGCCGGCCGTCGTTCGCCGCCAAAACGTCCATGACGATAGCCCCTGCGCCCAAGGCGCAACGCTGCGCGCTTTCTCCCGTCATGCTCTGCACCACTCCAGCTACCATCATCTGAAGACCGCCTCCGGCACTACTGGTCGAAATGTAGATATCGACGCCAATATTCGGCTGGCCTTGGGCTGCACGGTTCGGGGTAAGGATGTGTTCCCCCTCAAGGATGGTCCGGCCGGACAATTCCTCTACTTCCGCAATGGCATTGAGTACGCCTCGCGTGACGTCTTCAAACGGGGCTTCCACCGTCGTGGGGGCTTCGCCACGATAGGTCTGGCGATATTCATCCCCGACCTTTTCAATTAAAATAGCTTTCGTGGTGGTGCTGCCACAATCAGTGGCGATAATGATAGAGAGCGGCGGCTCGGGCATCAGGTTTCCTTACAAACACACAACGGTTGCTGGAGAGACAAAGCCACTTGACTTGTCTGCACGCTTACCCAACCACTTGTCGTGGCTGGATTTTGCCTTCGATACGACTAATCAGTTGTGGAATGGTTTCTCGACGTTCCAGCAAAGTAGCCAATCGCTCATATTCCTTAGCTGAACTGACAAGGTCCAACAGCGGCGAGAAAAAATGCATAGCTTGGCTGCCAAGAAAGTTCATCGGCCCCACCGATTCCAAAAACAAAATCGCAGGCTCAGCCATCCCTCGACGAACCACCGCCTCCGCCAGCGTCTCCAGCAATTGATCATCCTCCGGAGAGAAACCCCGCTCTTCCGACCGCACCGCAAAGGCCACGTGGAATGCCTTTCTAAGGCTTTGAAAGTTCATCGAAAAGTTTCCCCACCCTTAACCGCTGGGCATAGTCTAACCAAGCACTGAAATCTCGTCAACCAACAAGGCCTTCTGAATCGGCCTGTTGAACAGCATGATGTGAGCTGCGAACCAGGGGCCAGATTCGGCGTGATTGAACCCAAGGGCGAGACCGTCTAGTTTGAACGCCGCGAATTCTTCCGGCGTGTAGAATTTCTCCACGGCCGCGTGTGAGGTGGTTGGTTGCAAACATTGGCCGATCGTCAACATCTCGCATCCGACTGTCCCTAGATCGCACATCACCTCACGGACCTCGTTCTGCGTTTCACCTAACCCGATCATCAGTCCCGATTTGGTTCTGGCGCCGAGGCGTTTGGCGCGAGCAAGCACCTCCAACAACCGATCGTACTTCCCCTCCGGACGAAGCGATGGGAACAACCGTCGAACGGTTTCGATGTTGTGATTCAGAATCTCAAGACGTTCAGCCAGAAGCACCTGCAACGCGGCTTCATCGCCGGCAAGATCGGGAATCAACAGTTCGATCGTGCAGGCCGGGCTCACCTGTCGAATCTCACGTACGGCATCGACAAACACACTGGCTCCACCATCATCCACGTAACGAAGTGCCAACAACTTGACCGCTTCGGCACCCGTTTCGGCTCCTCACGATCTAGCCCGGCGGGACGTCCGGTCTCTACCGAACAATAGTGCCAGCGACGGGTGCATCGATCGCCGAGGATGAGAAACGTCCCCGTCCAATTGTTCCAACATTCCCAGATATTGGGGCAACGGGCTTCTTCGCAAATGGTGTGGAGGCGCTGATCCTTGGACCTGACTCCGCATCTCCTGATAGTGAGCGCCCACTTTCAAGGCGACGCGGAACCAAGGGGAAAAGGCATTGGCGAGGGAGGGTCTCGTCTTCTGAGCGAGACGACCTACGCGTTTTGATGTCGTGGAGAGAAATCAGCATGATCGGCGAAACGAATACCCCTGGATCATTTATCTCCAGAAAAGCCGCAAGACTCGTTCGATCCATCCACTCCGCCACGCACGCTGTTCGGTCGGGGTTTCGATCACGGATTCCCCCTCACTGTCAATCGAATCGACATAGTCTACCCAGAGCTCCTGGCTCCCAAAATATTCGGATCCTCGGAAGCTCAGGCGGCTCTTGAGCTGCCGATAGCCTCGCGTTGTGAGCGTCTCGATTAACGCGTTGAGCGCTTCCTGTGGAGTGGAGTAGGTCTCGGTGTCCAGCACGACCGTTTCGTATCGAAAAGTCGCAAGATAGCGACTCTCCTGACATTCAAGCTCCGCAGATCGACTAAATCCGCGACACTGATCGTCAACGCCTGATATCTGGTGCTTTTCGACTATCTGTCGAGCCATGACACTATCGTCGCTGGACTACCATCCAAACTAGAACTCAACCAGAATATCGGTACCTTGTACCTGTACCGGATAAGATTTGACCTTGGCAGCAGGACTATTCTTGCACATGCCCGTTGTCACATCGTACTGCCATGAATGCCAGGGGCAGGTCACCACATTCCCCTCAAGCTCTCCCTCGCCCAATGGACCGCCACGATGCACGCAGGTATTGTCGATGGCGTGAAAAGCGCCCGTCACATTGAACACGGCAATCGCCTGCCCCTTCACTTCGACGACGATACCGCTGCCGGCGGCAATCTCTGCGGTTCCAGCGACTCGGATCAACTCCCCCATAATCCAATCCTCCTCAGCCGAATGACATCTGACGATACTCAGGTTGAAGCCGGACGCTTGATCTTTTTCAGGAGGTCAGCTAGCGAAGATCGTGGTTCCTTCTCGCCACTGGGCTCTGAGCCACCTAAACGTGCAATGAGCTTCGCCGCAATATCCTTGAACGCCGTCGTCTGTGGGGAGTCGGGATCAGCCAATACGATCGGCAAGCCCTCATCTCCCCCACTCCGAATAGCTGGATCGATCGGGATTCGCCCCAAAAACGGAATTCCAAGTTTTTCTGCCGCCCGCTCTCCTCCGCCATGCGAGAAGATCTCCGTACGTTCCCCACAATGTCCACACACAAAGAAGCTCATGTTCTCAATAATACCCAACAGTGGAACATTGACTTTTTGGAACATCATGAGCCCCTTACGCACGTCGTAGAGCGCCACTTCCTGGGGAGTCGTGACGGTGACCGCACCGGCCAAGGGCACGATTTGGGAAATAGTCAACTGCGCATCGCCCGTGCCAGGGGGAAGATCGACAAGCAAGTAATCCAACTCTCCCCACACCACATCTCTGAAAAACTGCTGGATGGCGGTATGGATCATCGGTCCACGCCACACCACGGCTGTTTCCTCGGGAACAAAGAACCCCATCGAGATGATCTTGACGCCATGGCTTTCGGCTGGAAGAATCTTCCCATCTTTCTGCTCCGGGAGCTTTTTAACCCCCATCATCATGGGAACATTCGGACCGTAGATATCGGCATCGATCAAACCGACCCGTGCGCCTGCCAATTGCAAAGCCACCGCGAGGTTCACGGCCACCGTCGATTTGCCGACGCCACCTTTGCCACTACTGATCGCCACTACATAGCGAACGCCTGGAATCAAATTCTCTCGTGCGGCGGGACTGCCTTGGCCAGTCGGCTCGGCCTGAGTATGGGTGTCTGCCATCGGTGTCTCCTTACTCTATCAAATTGGCTCCCAGCCACATCAAGGCTGGAGCTCATACGATTTCACTTTACCATGTGAAGACTCAGGGATGTCTACCAGCCGTATTGCGCCATCTAAAATCTTACCCGGCGACAGATCGTTGCGTCATTTGTAAATCTTACCCTCCAGTACCACGTGGTGTGGCACAAAAGGAGGGGGAGGATGGAGGCGGGTGGCATGGCGCAACGGTCGAAGCACGAGTATCTGCGCGTGATGTGGGAGCGGTATCAGCGGGCCGGGCGAGGACAGCGCTCGGCCTTGCTGGACGAAGTGATACGGGTATGTGGGTATCCTCGCAAGTACGCCATTGGGCTGCTCGGGCGGGCGGTTCCGCCGCGGCCCTCGATCCGCCAGGTGGCTCGGCGGCGGCCCACCTATGCAGAGGACGTGATT